>Ga0307935_1001017_pt1 | contig 10796 bp, 9 predicted proteins | sample OrgLakmetageno92_FD_201827 | JGI IMG/M metagenome (GOLD analysis project Ga0307935, IMG submission 201827) | Saline water microbial communities from Organic Lake, Antarctica - #92 | ecosystem: Environmental > Aquatic > Non-marine Saline and Alkaline > Saline | place: Antarctica: Organic Lake...
CTGGGCAACACAGTTACATGGCGAGATGGCGGCGACTGAACAGGCGCGTTATGAGTCAGCCGTGCGCATGGGGCAAGTTAGTCTCGACGAGCAACTTAGAAATATACAAACACGCCTCGACGACGAGCGTGTGTCAGCGCGAGAGCGTATTGTTTTAGAAGAAGACGTGTTTAATCTACAAAGCCAGATAGCCGACAGACTACAAGAGCAACAAAGGGCAGTGTATGACCAGCGGCTCAACCAATGGCGCGAACGTTTACAAGTTGAAGCACAAGCGGCTGGGGAGTCACAACGTTACCAAGAGGCGCTGTATGATTTTGAGCTCGAGCAAGGTGATATCTCACTCGCCCAGCACTTGGATGCTCTACGTGAGCGATTAGCAGCCACCGAGGCTGGCACGCTTGACGAGATTGCATTGTTGCGACAGGTAGCCGACACAGAGGCAGAAATAAACAGCGAGCGCCTCGCAACACAAGAGGCAACACAAGAACGCTTACAGGCTATACACGCCGAGCGCGAGAATGCATGGCGCGAGCGTCTGCAAGCCGAGACGGCAGCACGTGAGCAGGCAGCCGCCCAAACCCAGGCAATAGCCCAAGCGCAGTATGATTTTGATAGGCACACGGGCGCAGTATCCTTACAGCAGCATCTCGACAACTTAGCGCAGCGCCTACAAGGAGAGCAGTTAAACGGCGAACAGATCATTGCCATACAACGCGAGATATATGACGGCGAGCAACAGTTAGCACAAGAGGCGTTAGCGCGGCAGCAAGCTATACACGCCGAGCGCACTAACGCATGGGCTGGGCGGTTACAAGCCGAGACGGCAGCACGTGAGCAGGCAGCCGAGCGGGCAGCCGAGATAGCCGCAAATCAGTACGCTTTTGAGCTCGAGCAAGGCGATATATCCCTACAAAGCCACCTTAACAACCTCAACACTCAACTTGCTGGCACTGAGCAATACAGTAGCCAGTGGATGTCGATTATGGGTGATATCGCCTCGACTCAAGAGCAGATGGCTGCCGACGAAGAGGCGCGTATAGACGCCATACGCGACGCCAATATGGACATGCTGGGTACGATAGCCGACGGCATTGGCAGCCTCGCACCTGTGTTTGAGGATATGGGCGGGTTTGCTTCAACTGCGTTTGATGTTGTCTCGGGTGGCGTTGACAACATGCTAACAGCCCTCAAAACCAGTGAGACTGGCACGCTATCACTCGCCGACGGTTTTGGCGCGATGGCTGGCGCGGCTGCGTCGAGTAGTGACATCGCCATATCTGCTATTGGCGGGTTGGCACAAGCTGCGATGTCGTTTGCCACGGGCGACATTGTGGGCGCCGTGACGGGCGTCGTTACTACTGCTATAAGTGCTATTGGCAGACTGTTTTCGCGTGCTAGACGGCGCGCCGAGAAATACCGCAGAGCTGTCGAGGCGTCAACTCAAGCGCTCACAGAAGCGACAGAACAACAATGGGAAAATCAACGCAGTAACCAAGAGCGGATACTAGAGTTACAGTACAGCAGCGGACTTGTGAGCACTGCCGAGTATAACGCCGCGCGCCTTGACCTTAACAACACGGCTCGTGAACAAGAGTATAGCAGCCGCCAACGCGAGTTAGAACAACAATTTGAGGCAAACACCGCCGAGGCTGCCGACGAGCAGTTTACACAGTCGTTGCGTTTACAGTACCGATATGACACCTTCAACCTTAGTCAGGCTGCACGACTCGACGAGATAACCGAAACCAGTGATCACCTCGCTACTTTACAGGGTATGGAAACGGACGCGGGTGCGGCAAAAATTGCCACATATGAGGCTACGGGCGCTCGCGTGCTTGATCTATCACAGCAAGCATTTGACGCTCGCCAGCGTGGTGAATTTGAGTTAGCGCGGCAGTTGGAAATCGAGCGCGACAAAGTTAATGAGCAGCTTGACGCGTTCGCGCTCGATTTGTCGGCAGGTTTGACTGGGATTGCCACTACAATTACCGCCAGTCAAGAGCAAATCGACGGCGCTACCCAACGCCTTACTAATGACCTTGTTGACTCGCTCAGCAAATTAGGCGGCACAGACGCAACCTTTGCTGAGGCTGCCGAGTTTTTAGACTCACGTTTTGAGAGTTACATCACCACAACCATATACAACATGGCTGTCGAGGCTGTCCTGGCTAATAGCGTCGTAGCCCAAAACATGGCACAACTTAGCGTGCTCATAGATGAGGCTATTAGGACTGGTGACTGGACGGCAGTTACGGCAGGCGTGGCAGATGTTGGCGAACAGTTAAAAAACACGCTTGGGCAGTTATCCGTCACAGTAGGTGGCGCGCTTGAGGCGGTTTTCGACGATACTATCGCCACAAGCGCTGAGGGGGCTGAGGCTACGACAGACGCCCTTGACCAGTCGGGCGAGACAATGGCAACGGGTGCAACTGACGCATTTGGTAGCGCAGGGGACGCGATAACGGCGGGTGCGCATGGGGCTAACGATCAACTTGATAGCAGCACAAGCGAGCTCGAGCTAGCCATTAACGCCAGCGCCGCCCTAATCGAGTCGCAAATGCAACTCGCCGAGGGGACGATGGGGGCAAGTGCTGACGCCACATATGCCGCGCTAATGGCAGAAATTGACGCAGGTACGCTCACCACAGCCGACGCCCTCAACATGTCAAGCGCCGAGCTACAAGCGCGCATAGCCGAGCAAGAGGAAAGCATAGCCGGCGAGTTTGCGGCGTCTGAGGTTCAAATGTCGGGCGCAGCTGAGGGCGCATTTGTCGCAACAATGGGCGCGGTGGTTACCGGCGCCGATAACATCACGACAGCGTTAGACGTTAGCCAAAGCGAGATTGCGGCGGGGGTCGAGGCGTCCATATCTGCCACTAACGCGGCATGGGAAACAAACGGTGGGCAGCTTGACGCCACAATTAACAGCACGCTAGCGGCGGCGCAAACAAGCCTACAAACACAGGGGCAGGCGCTCGTAAGTGAGGCGAACGCCCTCGGCGGTAGCCTATCGGCGGCTGCCAACACGCTAGGTGCTGCCGTCGCTGGTTTGAGCGGCTCTATCACTAATGCTAACGCCACACAAGAGGCTGCCGAGGAGGCGGCGGCGGTGGCGGCGGCGGTTGTTGACGGCGTAGAAGAAGAGCTCGACATAAACAGCCCCTCGCGTGTGTTTGCTAATATTGGCGAGATGACGATGCTAGGTTTTGGCGAGGGGATTATAGAGGCTGCCAACGTGCCAGTTAGTGCCATGCAAAGCATCACGAGCGCACTATCAGACGCAGCTAACGTCAATTTGTCACGCGACTTAGACATGGGAATAAGGGCGCAGGCGTCCATATCCGCCACCATGCCAAGTGCGCAAATGAACCTACTAGAGTCTGAGCAGGCAAGCCGTGAAGACTGGCTTAATCGGCAAGCCGACATAGCCCAGCGCATGGCGGCGGCTGCGGAGAAATTTGACACGGCAAGTAACACCCTTAGCTCTGGCACTGTGAGGGCGGCCGTGTCTAATGAGCGCGCCGCTAACGAGTTCGCAGGGGCAGCCCGGCAATTTGACTGGAGTCGGATACGCAAATGATTAGTTATATAGCCAGTGCTACCGTAAGTGACACCGCACCCCATTTTTTACTTGGTAGCGTTGAGCTACCGGTGCCGGTGGGTAGCCTTATCGGTGACGTGCTTGTCGCGTGCGCTGTTATCCCCTCAGCTGAGTTTGCGAGTAGTGGTAGTAGTGGGCGTTTTTACCGTTTGCAGGCTGACGGGTGGCAAGTGCTCGAGCTCGTAGAGTTTAGACAAGGCGACAACAAAGCCGTTTTGCTAAGCTGTTACCGCGTGCTCAATAGCGTGCCAACGTCGTTTACAATCACAGTCACACGTGAGGTTATCGGCGTGGCTGACGCTATTGACGACATCTCCGTGTTTGCTGCCGCGTCTTGCTATAGGGGTGTGGACAACGGGAACCCCATACAGGCTCACGATGCCGCCAAAAGTGATGACGGCATCGCGCTTGTAGTGATCCGCCCAACGGCTACAATCATTAGCGCGACATATGGCGTTAACGTTACGGACGCCCTCACAGAGCGGGTTACGGTTGGCGATTTGCGAGTTGCTGAGGATAGCGTAGCCGTACAGGGACGCACAGCTCCCTACACACTTACGAGTGATAGTGACGACTTGGGACGGGTGGTGCTTGCCCTAAATCCGTTTTTAGCTGCGCCCGGTATTGACCCACCCCCAACGGCTGGCACGGGCGTGGGTAAACTTATTACAGACATTAACAATCCCCTCGTAGCACAAGCTTATCGCGTGACAGGCTCAACGCTCAGCGAGGTAGCCACGCCGCGGCTGCTAGCTGTTGACGCTGCGTTCGATGCTATTGGCGGGTGTGTGGGTGGGCTTGCAACGTTCACCAGCGACCCGCTATGGCAGCCATACACGCGGCTGTTACGAGTGAGCTACACCACAACAGCTAGCAGCCCCGTGCTGTGGTTTTCGGGCGTTTGCACGACTATTACCGACGTAGACGGGCTGTTTGACGTTGAGCTGCTGCCGTTATCCGATTTGTGGCTAGACGACGCTGTGGCGTTGGCGGACTACCCCAGCCATGTAACTATCTCAGAGAGACTAAACCTTAATAGTGGGCTCGTAGTCGACAGGCTCGCAGGCACTGTAGACGAGTGGCAAACGTGGCGAACGTATCTTAAAAAACGTTTCGAAGGCGTAAGCGAGGTGACATATGGGGTAGGCGCTGAGGGGCGATACATACAGGGACGCCCACAAGACGCCGTGCCGTTAGTGCTAGACGCTCGACGTTACCCAGATAGCCAACCCAAAGGCATAAATCTCACACCCTACGTCTCGGCATGGTTTGGCACGCCAACCGATACAACCGACCCCGTAACGAGCAGTGCCGAGCGTGATGACCTGCCAGCGCTAGCACCTCGACGGGTTGAGCCTGCCGACGAAGGGGGTAGTGGCTACATAGCCCCCGACGGGTTTGGGTTGCCTTTTTCCGAGCCAAGCTCGTACGTCATTAATATCCCGGACGCGCTCGTTATCCCACCCTTGCAAGTTGTGGACCTACCCAACGGCGAGACCCAGTATGTAGCAGGCAGCCGTGTCAAAATAGAGGTGGATAGTGGGGGTGGCGCGAGCCTTATGAGTAGCATCCGGACGCGCACAATACCCTATGCAGGGACGCGACAGCGTGACAGATTAGGGAGGTTTGTGTAATGGCTGGGTATTTCGTGCTTATTGACGGGCATGACCAAATTTTTGACCTTGGGTTGCTCTACCCTACACAAATGGTACCGGGGGGAGAGGCAAGCTCGAGCGGTTTCCGCCCCTATGGCTCACGTGACTGGACATGGGCAGGTGACAAGCTGCCGAGCCCCGAGCCCTGGATATGGCAAGGGCGCATACAGTGCGATAACTTTGGTGCATTGCAGTCATTTTTGTCGAGTTTGGAGAGTGCCGTATCCAACGCTATTAACGTGAGACGCGAGTCAGATAACGCCATGCTGTCCCTAGTGGGTGGCGGCCGTCCGCTCCCCACCCTTATAAGCAGCAATCAAGCCGACGTCACGCTCGCCTTATATCCCACGACTGACGCTTGGGCGGTGCCAAACCTGCGTGACTGGGGTGAGGGCGAGTGGGGTGAGGGCGAGTGGGGTGACGGTAGTGGACTAGAAAGGAGTTACTAATGCCACAAGATTTAATTGAAACTAGTACATTTTCAGCCCCAGTAACTAAACCCGAACCCGTTGTAGACAGGGGGGTATGGTTTCCCATAGCCGACGCCGCTTTGCAGGCGCTCACAAATCGCACGCGGTTTTTACTAGACGGGCTCGAAGCGCTTACGGGTGCGACGGGTAGCATTGGCAACATTACCGACGTAGACGCCGCGGGTAAGTCGAACGGATTTGTGCTGAGCTATAACAGCGCGACGGAACTCTGGGAGGCTGTCCCTCTTGAGTCGGGGGTGCTCGCTCTACGTAGTGGCTCGGCATTACTCGAGGAACTACTTACAAACAACCAGCGCACGTTTGAGGATGGTACGACAGGCTGGACGGCTGGCGCTAACGCCACTATTACCCAAAGTGCTACCCAAGCGCGGACGGGTGCGAATAGTTTGAGGCTTGAGAGCGGCGCGGCTGGCGATATGAGCGCGTCAACACTAACGGGCGCGTCGGGCTACCCTGTCACTGCTGAGTCAAGTTACACGGTGACTATCTATAGCCGGGCGCAGTCAACGGGACGTGACGCCACAGTTGGATTAGCGTTTTACGACGCCGCTGGCACGCTTATAGGCACGATAGCCGAGGGCGCGGCAGCGGCAAACAATAATAGCGGCTGGACAGAGCACACCCTACAAGCGACAGCCCCCGCCCTTGCTGTTACGGCTGCCGTGTTTGCTGTCGTTAAGGCAACGGGCGCGGCGGGTGAGCAGTTCTATTTTGACGACGCCACCACCCAGCCCGTCATTGTGTCACGTCAAAAAATCAACTTACGCGGCGCGGTTATTGACACCCCAGCCAGTAACAGCGTCACGTATTACCCGGGCGGGGGTCGCATTAAACAGGTGGCAGCCGACTACACTGTCCAGCAAAACGACGACGGCGCCACCCTTGAAATTGACGCCACAGGCGCGGCGCGTGCGATAACGCTACCCAACGGCGTGGCGGCGGAAACGTCCATAAATCTACTCAAGACGGCAGGCAGTAACGACGTGACCGTTACTGCCGAGGGGACACTCGTTGGCGCGGCTGGCACGATCAGCGGCGTGTATAGCGGATTGCGAGTCTACAAACGCGACGCCACGACGTGGGTGGCGCTCCCTTTTAGTGGTGGTGGCGTCGGATCAATCGTGCAAGCCGCGACAGCCCCCACGGATGGTACTTGGCTTGCAACTGATGGCGGTGTGTACTTACAGGCTACATTTCCCGCGCTGTACGAGAAAATTGGGCTGATTTTTGACAGTTTAGGCGCGGATGTTGCCACAACGCCCGCTAATGCGTTATCGGGTGGGGATAGTGGCTCAGGTATTAAAGATAGGGCGTTTGATAACAACCCCTCAGCGTTTTGGATATCGCAACAATTTGGCGCGGCGATTATCGATACGGCGTGGATTGGTTATGATCTTGGCGCGGCTGTTAAAATTATGCAAGTTAGGATACAGAATTTAGGAGTGTCTAGGATACCCTCATCTTTTGATATCCAGTTTGCAGATGATGCGGCATTTACAACTAATGTAATAACATTCAGCGTAACGCCAATATCCGAAGCGGATAGCGCTTGGAATGATTATAACGTGTTTGCAAATCAGCGTTATTTTAGGGCGATAGCAAGAGCACAAACGGGCGCGGCTGGCAGCTGGGGAGTACGAGAAATTGAACTCTTACCGGGTGTGTACACATACAACGACGCCACAGAATTTATCACGCCAAACATCACAGGCGCAAACATGTTTATTAAGGCGGCTAACTAATGTGGGCATTTTCTATCCGCGACGGCTACTGGTTCCCTGCCGGCGATGTTGAAGTGAACCCCAAACAGGGCGCGCCGTCTGGCTACACATTTTCCGACCCCCGTCCGCTAAACCCGAATAAAGACCAATGGGTGTGTAGGACAGGGCAAAACGCGTCATTTTGGAAACTAACAGACGTCATGCCACCGTGGGATGTTGTGACGTACAACAGGCGTTTAGACACTGCCAAGGTTATCGCCATCGCTGAGTTAGAATTTTTGTTTGACTGCGTTTGCGCGCTAGGTATGCGCTACGACTTTGGGGCAACGGGCATCGCCGCCAAAGCAAATGACGCCCGTACACAAGGTGGCACAGTGAGTTTTGAGGCAACGCTCGAGCACCCCCACAGCGACGTCATTATCGCTGTGGCGCATGATGACGGTTTTTTGCATACCCAAGCCCGTGCTAAAGACCGGGGCAACCTAAGCGACGTAGCTAGGCATATGGTGCGGCGTGTGAGTCGAGGCGACGTGTCACCGCTCGCGTGGCAGTGTACTGAGAATATGCTCATACCCCTAGACCTTGCAGGGTTTGACCAGCTATCGTTTGCCCTCGGCGAGTGGTACTCGACGAAATTCTACGAGCTACAAGTGCATAAACTGACAATCCGCAACATGACCAGCATTCAGGAGGTAGTTGATTATGAGCCAGCGTTTAGCGCCAATTAAAGCAGACGCTAACCAGGTTTTGTGCATGATGTGCAACGAGTGGCGATATAGCCCAGCCGCGTGTGCTCGTGCCAACTGCCCATACAAACGGGCGCACTTAAGGGGAGTGACCATGACAGAAAACGAGCCACAAACAGTCGTAGACGAGTTTGATGAAGAGTTAAGCCTCGACGCATGCCAAGTCACCGAGACTACCGCCAGCGCGTGCCAGATTAACCCCGAGGGAGGTTGCGAGAGTTGCCAGTAGCATTAGATATTGACGAGATCATGGGCGCGTATCCGATACGTCCCTGGCAGTCGTGCAAAGTTGACGCGGGCTTTTTGGATGCTGGCTATTATCGGGCATTTAGACGCTGGCATAAGGGCGTAGACATTAATCTCAAGTCGGGCGGTGATAGCGACTTAGGCTACCCGGTGCAAAACATGTTCGCCGGTAAGGTTGTTTTTGCCGAGCGTGTTGTCGGCTCGTGGGGTGGCATTGTGTTAGTAAGGGCAGGCTCCGTAAGCGTGCAACATGCTGCCGATATGACAGGCATTGTCATGGACGTGCTCGACGTGCAATATGCCCACCTGCACCACGTCACCGTTAAGACTAGTGACATCGTGCGCGCTGGTGACCATGTTGGCAGCATCGGCAAGGGGACACGCAACCAATACACGGCACATTTGCACTTAGAAATGCGCCGCACTATCCGCCCGGCAGCTGAGGGACAAGGCGGCGACGATGAAGCTAAGCGAATCGCAAAAGTCCACTACTTAGACCCGCTAGCGATGATGACAGCGATAAAGCTGTCGAACTATGGACGTGAGGAGATGTCATGAGGATTTTTGTGCTTGGGGCTGTGTGCCTGTTACTGGCTAGCTGTATGCCTATCTATCGCCCGTCGGCGTGCCTTGTCGACTACCAAGTCGCTCGCGAGTCGGGCGTTAGTGCTGCCGTAGCGTTTAACGACTACGTAGTTTGTAGAGAGGGAGAAAATGATTAACATTTTTCGTTTTATTTTACGCAATCTTGGCGCGATATTGGCAGCTATCGAACTCGCCGAGACGCTCGGTAGCACAGACCTCGACGGCGAGGGCAAAAAAATGATTGTACTCGACGCCATTTTAGACACAGCGAAAAAGGTCGGCATCACACCTAACCGTCTCACGATTACCATCTTAGGCAACACCATAGACACCCTCGTGAGCGTCCTAAACCATATTGACTGGGGCGAGAAAATCGAGGGCTGGTTGGCTGGGGATGTCGAGCCAACGTTAACGGCTCGCATCAAAACAGAGGCGGGACGCGTTAGCCACTAGTGGACGTACTGGCAACAATCGCCCAAGTATTCCTCGAGCAGGGCGTACCAACGTGGGCATTATTGCTAGTAAGTATTTTTGCATTTATTTACATTTTGTACGCCAAACGCTCGGCAAACAGTAACGTTATCCGCGCCCAACTCGACAGCCAATACCAACGCTTTGTCGACGACATCCAAGAGCAGTTAGCACGTGAGCGTAAGTTTGGCGTGGACGCCGCCCACCGCATCGACAAATTGAGTGAAGACCTTGCCTACCTACGAGGGCAAAATCAAGTGCTTGGCACCCATATACGTATGTTTGTGGCGTGCGACAAGCAAGATTGCCCTTTTAGAGATGTGCGCAAAACGCTCGCGTGATTTTACTAGTGGTGCTGATGTTGGTGGAAATCCAGTGATTATCCAGTGATTATCGCCACACGCCTTCAGCCCCCTGCCTGTCAGGGGGTTTTTTAACGTCGAGGAAATCCAGTGATTATCGCCCTTGACTTTGATGGGACGGCTGTTTCCCATCAATACCCCGATATCGGGCAAGATTTAGGGGCGGTGCCGTGGTTGTTGCGCTTGCAATAAGCCCGTGCTAGACGCTCGACATCCCAAAGGGTTTGACAGACTAGGTAACCTATGATAAGCTTGGTCAATACCAAGTGAGGAGGACATCATAGACCATGTAACCCCATACGGAAACCTAGTCATTAACGACGATGCAGACGAACAAAGCGAAGCGGCGCGAGACCTCGACACAGCGCGCCAAGAGGCGGTAAGTGAAGACAAAGCCGCCGGGGGGCGCCCTATCGTTAGGCGATACAGCGCAGATACCCCCATCATCGCCACAGCAAGCAGCTACAAGGGTGTAGACGGGTTTGTGTTTAGAGCGGCGTTTGACAGAGAGCTGATTGAAAAATGGCGTGACATCCCAGGTCGTAAGTACGCAGAAGGTGAGCACGGCGCTGATGCCAACTTCATCCCCTTTAGTAGCCTCGAGGCAGCCGAGGATATTTTGGGCATTGAGGTGATGCCAACTAACGACACCACTGCGCAAAAAATGAGCGAACTGCTTAGCGGTGACTTTGACCCGTTCGAGCGTCGAACGGGCGAAGTGGCTACCCCAAACAGCAAGCACCCCTACGTTATCCAAGGCAACAGTGACGGTACATTCTCGGCTTATTTCGACTTTGACCCTGAGACCTCTAGAATCCTAAAATACCTAGCCTATGAGGTAGGCGGGCGGGCTAACTGGAATAGTGATAACGAGTCATGGGATATAAGTGGGGTTGGTCTTGACGTGATAGCCGA
>Ga0307935_1001019_pt1 | contig 10789 bp, 5 predicted proteins | sample OrgLakmetageno92_FD_201827 | JGI IMG/M metagenome (GOLD analysis project Ga0307935, IMG submission 201827) | Saline water microbial communities from Organic Lake, Antarctica - #92 | ecosystem: Environmental > Aquatic > Non-marine Saline and Alkaline > Saline | place: Antarctica: Organic Lake...
AGCATTCGTCGCTTCATTTGTGACCGCACGCGGTTCCAAATAAAGTTTAGTAAAATGTGCATCGAAATCGGTCGTAGTTGGTCTTCTAAATCTCGAATTCCAAAACATAAAAGTCCAGAACTTAAATCCACATTCGTTTGTTGGCTGAATAATCCCGCAAACGTTCCGGTGGTATATTTTTCAAGTCGCATGGCCATACTTTTAGCGCCCTGCATAGACACCAACACGTTATGCAAATCAACCATGGTTGGCATTTGGTACTGAGTTGGGTCTTCAAGTTCGGCGGTAATCCCTTTAATGGCGTACGTTTGGTACAACGCTTTATCCATCAAACTTGATTCTTCAGGGGTTAATTTGCCCAGCATCAAATTCATTAAACCACTTAAAGTAATCACACTTTCACGCAGTAACGTGGCCGTGTTATCGGTTTCAGGGTCGAGCGCTTTGGGCAGATCAAACGGATTAATTCGGTGGGGTGAATTAAGCGAAATATTAATGTAAGAACCGCCAATGGTGTGGGTGAGCGTTTCGTATTCTTTTTCTGGATCTAAAATAATGACATCGGTGTTCATCATCAACGACCGTAAAACTTCTAGTTTGACCGCGTATGATTTACCCGCCCCAGATTTGGCAAAAATAACCGCGTTGGCATTCTCGAGTTTAAAACGATCAAAAATAATTAACGAATTATTGTGTCGATTGAGTCCGTATAAAATCCCTTCGTTTGAAGTTAAAGAAGACGACACAAACGGAAACGTCGTCGAAAGGGGACCGGTGTTCATGTTCCGCACGATGTCTAAATCATCGGTACACTGTGGTAAGGTTGAATTAAAACCTCGTTCGGTTTGAAATTCAGCGGGTCTGGTTAAAACCAAAAGCCCTCCTAAAATAGTTTCGAGTTGTTTGGTAATCAGTTCTAATTTTTCAGAACTTTCGGCGTAGACACTAAAATATACGCCCACTTGAAAGAAACGTTCTTTACCTCGTTGCAAGTCTACTCGCAGTTGTTCGGCATCTTCTAAAGCGGTATCAAGCGCTGTATCGTTGGTAATCCCTTTACTCGATTTCATGTGCGCACTGGCGCGCATTTGGGTTACTTTTTTTCGTAAGATCCGCATCATCCGCGCCGAATCGGTAGGGTATACAAACAATGATAAATCAAACGTCGCATCAAAATTAATGAGTTGATTGAGCCAGTTAGTATCTAAATACCGTGGGTAGTTATAAACGTAATAGGTTTTAACGTGCGAATTATTAAGTCGCAAGGTTCTGGGGCTGACTTCAAACGAACTCGGGGATATTAAATCTTTTACATTTACCGTGCCTTCTTGGTAAAATTTTTCGGCGGCTACAATTTTTTTTCGTAGTTCTGGGGTTAACTTTTTCCGATCTTTTTTAGGGTCATAGTTTTCAAACAAGTCGTCTAGTTCATCAATCGGTTTATCTACTTTTCCCGCGGCATTAGCGGTTGATTTTTTATTTTTGGCGGCATTTTTTTTATTCTTATCAACGTGATTTTTCCACTTCGATTTAAAGCTCCCTAAAACGCCTTGTGGCGTTTGGGTTTCTTCGGTCTTAACTTCTTCCATTAATTCTTGGTGCCCGTTCATGTCCACTTTAGTACTACTATTACTGTTTTGCAGACTTTCTAAACTGACAACGGGTTCGGTTTTAGTTAGGGTCTTAGCCCCGGTACGATTGGTTTCTGGTTGCAGGCTGCCCGTGGCGGTTACTTGTGGGGGCGTAACGGCGACACCGCTACCACCGCTCGTAGAAATATTAGCGTTGGTACTGCCTTGCACGATCGTGGTGTTGTTTTGGCTAGTCATATCAAAAGATTATACCAGAAATAGAGGCGAATTACAAGCCTCAAAATGAGGTCTACACGTAAAAAAACCCAAGCTTTATTTTTCCCAGTTAAAATAAATTTCAGAGGGGCAAAGACTTGGGTTTCTAAAGTTTGGTTCTCCGTTATGCCTACTTCCACCTACCGATTTTTTTAAAGCGGGTAGAACGCTCTTTGTATTTATTTTGGTTTTTTTGATTTTTGTGAGTTGAAAAGGTGAGGTCTAATATCCGCTGCAAGGCGATCTGTTAGGCTCAACCTCTTCTGTATTTACAGCGAGGAAGGGCCGGGAGAAACCTCGACTCCATCGGTTAGTGCGAAGTCCGACTAATCGGGGCACAAGTGTGAAGTCGAGATTTCTCCCGGAGGGGTGTTTTCTGGCACAACGAAATGTCAAAGATTAGACCATCTTATCACAAATGAAGAAGAATTTCAAACCTTATAAATTAAAAAAACTAATATAACTAAAATTCATCCCGGGATGGTTTTAAACATCATCCCGGGATGAAAATCCAGAGGTACGCGCCTTAAACTTATTAGTCTAAATAATGACGGCGCACAGATTCTGGGTTAGCAAACGGCTGACAGCTATCAATTTCGTCGAGTAATAGATCTTCATAGGCCGCACTAATAGAAGCCCCTAGTTTTTGTTTTAAAGGCTTGTTTGTGTTGAAAGCTTGATACGCTTCCCATAAATTTCGAGGAAGTAACGCGTAGCCTTTTTCTAGTACTTCTTTAACGCCATATTCATATAAATTTTCTTCTGTAAATCCTTTGAAATCAACTTCGTCTTCGATGCCAATGAGTCCAGCCGCAATAAAACTAGCCGCGAGTAAGTACGGATTACACAACGGATCGGGGAAACGCATTTCGGCTCGCAGGGCAAACTTACGGTGGTCAGGATTTGGAATGGCTGGAATACGACAGGCCGCACTTCGGTTGCATTCTCCCATAGCGACAATACAGGGGGCTTCAAACCCTGGTACGAGTCGCGAATAAGAAACTTCAGCGGAATTAGCAATCGCACTAATAGATTGAGCTTGGTTTAAAATACCGGTTAAAAACTGTAGTGAAGCGGCAGAAAACTGCTTCGTATTTGTAGCCGCTGCATCGTAAAATAAATTTTTCGTTTCATTTTGTACTGATAAGTGGCAGTGCATTCCCGAACCATTTCGAGACGGGTAAGGCTTTGGCAGAAAAGTGACTTCAATATCATAGTTACGGGCAATTTTGTGAGCTACCAACTTAAACATTTGAATTTTATCAGCCGTTCTTTCAGCGGTATCAAAGCGCCAATTGATTTCAAACTGGTCATCACCCACTTCGGTGTGAGCTCTTTCTATTGTGTAGTTCATGCTATCAAGCGTGTTTGAAATCTCGACGATAATAAAACTCTTTGGGTCTTTAGGATTGAAGTAATTACCATTCCCACCGCCTGCGTTACCCACTAAATCTTTATCATTTTGGGTCACAAAAAAAGCTTCGGGTTCGGCGCCCATAAAAAGTTGTCCGCCATCCCATTTTTCTTTCAGTTCGTTCTGCATACTAATTAACTTACCACGACCACAATTAGGGTGTGGGTTATGATGGGTATCTAAAATATTACAAATAATCCAGTACTCAGGCTTCTCACTCTCGGCAATATTTTGGGGTACACGCACTAAAGTTTCTGGCACACCTGCCAAAATGGCATCACTGGCGTTAATATTGTTAATCCCTGCAAAGCTTGAACCATCATAGGCCATACCGGGTTTAATAAGATCTTCCAATTGGTTAGAAGGAAAAATAATTTCTTTAAATCCGCCCGCTAAATCGGTGACCAGTGCTTTTACGAGTGCGTCTTCTTTAATGATTTTGCTGATGTTGAGTTCCGACATATTGGTTGTGTGGTTAAATTTATGCCTTAAAAATATCGTTCCTTTTAATCTTAACAACAGTCAATAAGCGGCAATAATTAGTTGTAGAAAAAATTTACAGCAACTTATATTTCCTTTAGAAATAGAATGTTTACCAAATTTTTATCGGCGTGTGTTGAATAATTTTACAAATTGTATAAATGAAAAAAGATTCTTTAGTGATAGTTTTAAAATCCCAGGGATTTACCGATAAAGAGTCGCGGGTGTATCTGGCTAACTTAGAGGAGGGGATGGTACCCGCTTCGGTACTGGGAAAAAAAGCCCATTTAAACCGAGTCACGACGTATGAAACGTTAAAAAAGTTACAAGAAAAAGGGGTGACCACTATTTCAGTGATTAAAGGTATAAAGCACTTTTCAGCGATAGCGCCTGAGGCGCTTTTTAATGCCAGTGAAAACCGTTTAGAAAGTTTAAAACAAGCTTTACCGGCGTTGACGGGGTTAACCGCTGAAGCGACGCACAAACACTCGGTGCAATTGTATGAAGGTTTAAAGGCTGTGAAGCGCGCTTACGCTGAAACCCTGCATTCTAGAACCGAAATACTTGGGTACGCCAACTCTAAAAATATTCGTTCGCACTGGCCGAGTTATGACCAAGATTATGTAGCCAAACGATCCGAAAAAAAGATTTACTTTAGAGGTCTAGCGCCCAATGACGCTATGGGAAGAAAAGTTAAAAGTGAAGATGAAAAATATTTTAGAAGCACCCGTTTAATGAATCAAACCCACTTTTCAGCTCGTAAATTAGAGAATGAAATTAAAATTTTTGATAACCAAATGCTTATTGTTTCATTTGAACCAACGGTATTTGCCATACTTACTAAATCACAAACAGTGTATGAAACCCAAAAGCAAATTTTTGAAATGATGTGGGAAAATAGAAACGCTTAAGCGTTGTTTTTTGGCTTTAAATCAGGTATAATAACTTGAAATATAAATACAAAACCCATGTCTCACAAAGGTCTCAGTTCAAAGCAAGCCCAAACAAAACTCGCTGAGTTTGGAGAAAATGCCTTATCGGTTAAGCACTCTAACCCGTGGTACAAAATCTTTTTTTCACAGTTTGTAGACTTACTGGTAGTCATTTTACTGTTTGCGGGGGTTATTTCTTTTACCATTGGGCACGACCCAACAGAAGGATACGTTATTCTAGGGATTGTAATTCTAAATGCGCTGATTGGTTTCACCCAAGAATATCGCAGTGAGAAAACTTTAGAGGCATTGAAAAAAATGGTGCATCCAGAAATTAGAGTCTGGCGAAATGGTGAAGAACAATTGCTCGAAACTAAAATGCTGGTGCCAGGGGACTTAGTTATTTTGGGTGAAGGCGACAAAGTGCCAGCCGATGGAGTAATTATTGAAGCGCACTCACTAAATATTGAAGAGTCTGCGTTAACGGGCGAAAGTTTACCGGTTGAAAAGAAAGAAAAAGCGGAAGTGTTTATGGGTACCTCGGTGGCTAAAGGGTCTGGGGTGTTTGAAGTGACTCAAACGGGGATGGAAACTAAGTTTGGTGAAATTGCCCGCTTGACCACCGAAACCGAAAAAACAAAATCCCCACTGCAAATCGAACTCAATCGCATTGGTATTTTTGTGACGAAGGTAACGGGTATAATTTGTTTCGCCTTATTTTTGATAGGTTTATGGCGTGGTTATGGTTTAGTCGATAGTATTTTATTTTCGGTATCAGTGGCTATTGCGGCCGTACCAGAAGGCTTGCCAACGACGGTTACGATTGCCTTGGCTTTAGGAGCCACGGTGTTGGCGAAAAAGAAAGCGATTGTGAAAAAACTGTCTTCGGTAGAAACACTGGGGGCCGTAACGACGATTTGTTCAGATAAAACCGGGACGCTGACAAAAAACCAAATGACGGTGCGAGAGGTGTACCTGCCAGATCGTTCTATTTATAACGTAACGGGGGTTGGGTACGACCCAGCGGCCGGGAAAATGAATTACGTGGGAGGACAAGAACCAAACGCAGAAGAGAACGAAATTTTAAAAAATAAGTTACTGGATGTGTGTTACCACTGTAACGAAGCGACGCTGAAAGAAGAACAGAAACGTTACAGTGTGTTGGGGGATCCAACCGAAGGCGCCATGCTGACGCTGTACGCGAAAGCGAAACAGCTAAAAGAATTATCGAAACCAGAACTGAGTGAAATGTTTCCGTTTGATTCAAACCGAAAAATGATGTCGGTTATTACGGAAGATAAAACCAAGTTAATGGTAAAAGGTTCACCTGATCAATTGCTTGAAAAATGTACGCATTGGAGTGACGGGAAAGAAAACCATTTATTAGATGATGATAAACGGACTAAAATTTTAGCGCATTACCAACGTATGGCCGAAAGCGCCCTGCGAGTTTTGGCTTGTGCTGAAAAAAGTCTTGAGTCTAAAAATGTACCAACGACTGAAACACAGGCCGAGCAAGATTTAGTGTTTCTGGGGTTAGTGGGCATGATTGATCCACCACGGGCGGAAGTGCGTGAAGCCGTACATAAATGTAAAAGTGCGGGTATTAGAGTGGTAGTTATTACGGGTGACTACGGGGTCACTGCAGAAGCGATTGCGCGAGAACTAGGCATTGTCAGTGGGAACAAAGTGAAGGTGCTAACGGGCGATGAAGTATTAGATATTTCAGATGAAACGTTAGGGGCGATGTTACAAGATCGTTCGCAGTCACTTATTTTTGCTCGCAGTTTGCCGGCCCAAAAAATGCGCATTGTAAGATTATTACAAGAACAAGGCGAAGTTGTCGCCATGACGGGCGATGGCGTAAATGACGCGCCAGCCCTTAAAAAAGCGGATATTGGGGTAGCGATGGGTATTACCGGCACCGAAGTGAGTAAAGAAGCCGCGACCATGATTTTAACCGATGATTCGTTTGCCTCGATTGTACAAGCGGTGGAGGAAGGCCGTCGGATCTACGAAAATCTGCGTAAATTTGTGTGGTATATTTTCAGTAGTAATATTGCGGAATTATTTGTGATTTTTGCGGCTATTATTTTTGGCCTCCCTTTACCATTAACGGCTATTTTAATTTTATGTGTGGATCTCGGAACCGATATTTTACCCGCAATTGCCCTCGGGGTAGATGAAGCCGAAGAAGGACTCATGAAAAAGAAACCGCGAGATCGAAGTGAAAAAGTGATGAAAAAAAGCTTTGTCCGTCACTTCTTATTTGTGGGATGCACCACAGGGATTGTTATGACACTCGGCTTCTTTTACACGTTGTACCAATACGGTTGGACGTTTGCGGACGGCATTAACGTTGAACCAGGCGTTTTAATTCACGCGCAAACGGTCGCCTTTACTATGCTCGTATTAGTGCAACTGCTTAATGTATTCTCGGCGCGTTCGTTTACGCGTTCCGTGTTTACGATGAACCCCGTTAATAATTTTTTCTTGTTAGTGGCCATTTTAACCTCGGTGTTATTGGTGTTGGCAATGATTTATGTGCCGTTCTTAAGTAAGGCTTTAGGGACGTATCCACTCAATCTTACCGATTGGGGAATAGTGGCGGTCAGTTCGCTGATTCCATTTCTTGGTTTAGAAGTTTACAAAATGTACCTCAGAAAAAAACAAGTGGTGATTTAAATTAAATTTTGTCTAACGCGTTGAAGGTCGACCTTAAATTTAAGGTCGACCTTTTTTATTAGTTTGAGTGATAACCAATGGCTGGGGCTTGTAGTGAGACTTAATATCTGTTATAATTGTAAGATTAATAAATCAGACATGAACGCAGATACGCCTCAACATCAAGATCTTAAACTGGACAAAACTTTTTACGGTAAGAAGTTAATCAGTTGGAAAGCGCCAGATTATCATCCGTACGACCGTGGTATCGGTTGGTACATAATTTTTGGTCTGCTGACTTTTGGAACGGCCTTAATTACGTTTTTAACCGATCCGGCTTCGAGCGGAATTCCGGTAGCGTGTATTTGTTTAGTGGCCGCGTTTTATTTGTGGGTGCACCGTGAAGGTGAAGTGGAGAATGAGGTTACACTCTATGAAAATGGAATTGATATTGATGGCAGTCGTTTAATGTCTTGGAAAGATTTTGATGGTTATTGGTTTATTGAAGACCAACATTCAAGACTGTTGGTACTAGAGAGTAATCTCTGGAACCAAGACCGAGTGCGAATTTTACTGGGGAAAAATAAAACCGATAAAATCGTAAAAGCGATGGAAAAAATTGAACTGGCTAAAATGCCAGGCAAGCGAGAAAACAGTTTTGATTTGTGGAGTCGAGTCTTACGTTTGTAATAATTTAACATGTCACACGAACCTCGAACTCGCGCGCATGAAATTGTTTCACCGCATGATCCACATCCTAACTTAGAACGTCGGGATTTTGCCGCTATTGTGGAACGTGACAGTGCGGCCAGTGAAACGGCGTTAGCGCTTTCTGGGCACGCGGAAGTAATTGAAGATAAAGTGTTAAGAGCTATGGCTCGTGCTCAAACAGATGCACTGCGAGAAACTTCAGAAGCGGCTTACCCGCAATTGACGGGTAAAACGGACACCGAAATTTATGAATTTATTGTTGATTTAAGGTTGTCAGATCCGAATGCGGCTTTGGCTATAATGAACAAGTCGACGGCCACTGCAGCGGCTACCCTTGAAAATGGGGGGATTGGCCCCAGTACTTTAGCGGCGGCCATTAATCGAGCGGCGGCCAGTGCGGGGCATAACTTGCAAGGGGCCACGACTGATTTAGCGAGTCTAAACACAACCCAAATTTTAACGATAGCCGGAGTCGGTTTCGGTTCTTTTATTTTAACGGGTAGTGCTGGTTGGGGTATTGGTTTAGGCGCTATAGCCACAGCCGTGCAAAGCCCGCATTTAACCGATGCTACTATAAACGTCGCTCGGGGCGCTGTTAGAGGCGCAACCCAAGCGGCCGCTTTACCAATTCGTGGTGCCATGCGCACGGTAAATGTCATTGCGGGTTTGGGCGAACCGAACCTAGGCGCGACTATTCAAGCCAATGCGGTAGGTATGGGAAATGATGTCATTAATAGCATCGCTTACACTTTTGATGGCGAATATGATTTATCCACCAACCCGAGTAACAATCCGTTGTTAACTGAGCATTTAGAATTAGGAGAAAGATTTGTACCCAAAGAATTACTTCCACTCGTTAAATATTTAAAGGAACGGAGAAAAGGGGGACCAATTACAGCCCTCCCAACCGAAGCGGAGCTAGAAACCGCGGGCGCTTTTATTGCGCAGATTGAAAATTTAGTCACGCCCGATGAATTTATAGCGATTGATGAAAAGCGTCGATCTGGGGCGGAACTCACAGATGAAGAAAATCAAAAATATATTTTGGCTAAATATTGTATGCTTATTGACCAAAATTTTATTGGTGAATACGCTTTGCAACCAGACGCTACCGCCGTCCGAGAGGCTTATGAAGCGGAGCAAGGCACTATAACGCTCGCGCAAGCCTTTGCCTCACTTTCACCACAAGAATTGAGAGACTTAAATGACGCTCACTTTAGTTGGTCACCGCAACAAGCGGCCAACTTTGAAAACAACGCCGAAGGCATGGCGATTACATTTGAAAATTTAACCAAACACGGGGCCGTCGGTTTTGCTTTAACGGCTTACCTGGCCTTAACTTATGGACTGATGCTCGTTCAAGGGGTTAAAGGTGTTTGGAATAAAGGCGCGGAAGCGAAAGCGGAACGCGCCAGAAAACGAAGGTTGCCTATAGACGAAAGACCTTTAAGTTCTAGAAATCGTCGACGTTTACAAAGTAGTTTAAGTGATAGAGAAAAAACTTTAGGGCCAGTTATGGCCGCTTTAAGTGGCACGGCGGTTCTCTCAAGCCGAACAGAATTTGATTCAGGCGTTCGAAATTTAAAACTTGAAGACTTAGGAAGTACTGAATATCAAACACTGCTTGATTTAGCGAACAGCGATAGCAGTAAACCTGAGGATATTAGAAACGCATTTTTTGCGCTTATGGAAACGGGTAATTTAAGCCCTGATCAAAAAGAAGCCTTAGACCAAAGAAAAGATTTTTATACCTTTCAAGACACGTTAAACCGGTTAGATTTATTTTATAAATTTGCAGAACGTGGCGACCGAAAAACTTTAAATTTAGGAGGCCAAGAATTCACTATCGGAAAACCCGCCCGAGGTCAGTTTGAATTCACCACGGTTAATCAGTTGTTGCAGGGGATAAACCCAAGAAATTTTTATCGTTATATGACAAACACGGGTGAAGGTCGGACTTTAAGAATGGAAAATCCACAAGGCCAAACGATCTATTTAAAAATTAGACGTAACGGTGATAACTATGAATTTAATGCTCGTGATGGCGATGGATGGAATACGTTTAAGCTAGAGGAGTTACAAGCGGGGTTAGTGGGGGGATCTACTCCTGCGTCAGCTACGATTCCTTCCGCTTAGAGACTTGTTTTAGCGCGTAAAATCTGGTATAATGATCTGATATCAATATTTTTATGCGCCAATTAATTAAACGTTTTACAGTTTACACTCTTAGCACCACGGCGGTGCTGAGTATTTTATTTTTTCCCGAGTTAGTTTTTGCCCAAGCAGCGGGCAGCAACGATGCTTTGAAGAATTTTTCTGAAATAGCGGCCACGCTGGTGCATGTTATCACTGGCGCGGCGATGCTGATGATTCAGTTTTTCCCGCCCCTGTGGGGCAGTGAACTTATTACCGGCGATCAAGTAACGGGCATGTTACGCCCGATGTGGATTTACATTCGTAACCTCACCAACATCGCCTTTGTGGGCATGTTGCTATTTCTCGCTTTTTCTAATTTATTGACGGCGGGTAAAGGGGTAAAAGACTGGAATATTAAATCAAAACTGGGCCCAGTCATTTTAGGGCTTGTGGCCATTAACTTTTCAATGCTAGCGATTCGGGTGGCGGTAGATCTGATTCACGTTGGCACCGTGGCTTTACTGAGTATTGCCGATCCAGTGATTGAAGCTCGAGGCATTAATAATGTCGCTGATTACTACGGCCGTAGTGTCGACACCGAAACT
>Ga0307935_1001024_pt1 | contig 10760 bp, 15 predicted proteins | sample OrgLakmetageno92_FD_201827 | JGI IMG/M metagenome (GOLD analysis project Ga0307935, IMG submission 201827) | Saline water microbial communities from Organic Lake, Antarctica - #92 | ecosystem: Environmental > Aquatic > Non-marine Saline and Alkaline > Saline | place: Antarctica: Organic Lake...
TTCCCTACACGAAATGGCTTATCAGCAACCTCAAACCAAAGCGCAGTTTTCCACTATTACCGGAGTCGGCCAAAAGAAACTCACGGAGTACGCTGATATATTTATTACAGCGATTGCAAAATACCAGCAACAAGCAGGCTGAGGTAAATCGGATAGATTAGATCATCTCGCACCGTCTCACCCTCCATTCTTAATACTAAAGTATGTTTATCATTTATTCTTCTGACTCAGAAAAAGTTGTTACCATTAGCAATACGTACTTGAGAGTCACTTAAGGTATTACATCGAAACTTACGATTGACACAAAAGTGAGTCGTGCTAAATTAAAATTACTGCAACCAAATAACTTAGGAGGTGCATATGTACCCGACGATAAATAATTCCGTCATTGCTGTCACTGCTATGTTTGGTCTGACGGCCTGCGGTGCGCCACAAAGCGTCACAAGTAGTGACCTTTTCTCAGACTGCCACACCCCTGGCTGACGGTGCATACATTGGTCAACTCAGCGGGAATACCGCAACACTGACTATCAGCGGTGGTCAACCTACCGAATTCAGCGTGGCTGACTACAGCCCCGAGGTCATCTTCAGAGACGGAAACAAAATCCGTATCGATCAATCGACCCTGACGATGAGCTCAGTCACAAATGGCACCATCAAAGGGATCTGGGAGCGTCTTGGCCGAACAGAATTCGTTGAGTTCAAACAAAAATAAAAACTGTCCGGGCCCACGCTATCGTGGGCCCTTTTGTTGCTCAAAATTAGTTGCTAGGCTTTCGCACTACTAGACTAAGGTAGGCATCCCTCCTACAGCTCATGCTGGATTGTGTCAGATAGCTCTTGAATGTATCTAAACTGATCAAAGAACTCTATTTTTTGATCTGCAATTGACCCGCGGGGAGCCATTTTTCCGTACACATACTGAGTAAAGCTCTCTGCAAAATCTTCAGCAGGGTCAGTCGCGGCATACTCACTCACAAAATGAGATTCATATCGATCATAAAAATCAGCCTGATCAAACCTCGACCCCGCTTGGACCGACTGTAGATCATCAAGCATCTGGTTAGACCAAAAAGTATCTATGAACTGACCAAGATAGGAATCCGCACCATAGCAAAGTGTGTCAGCAAAATATGGATGGCAGTTGCGGGCAACCATCCTTTCCCTAAAAACCTGATCAAGTGAAAAGATATGCGCAAATTCATGCACCATTAATTCAGTCGAGGCCTTTGACTCTGGATCTTCTGTGATCTCACTTTTACGGACTGCGTACCGCCAGTCTGCGGTGTATGGAGTTTGGGTTTCAACATAAGCTCCGACCTCTTCCTTTCCCTTGGTGAAAATCACAAACTCATCAATATGGTCATCGTACTGATCGGGCAGGATTGCAAGCAATCGCGCAAAATAATCTTCGTACACTTGTGGAGCCCGCGGAGAAATTTCTTGCTGGTCAACCGTATATGAAGCAACTACCTCGCCTTCAATATCACCCAACATACCCGAATGATCGACAACTGACTGCAACTCTAACTGGAGTTGCAGTTCCGCAATTTGTTCTCGCAAGTCTGCAATCAGGCGGAATAGGTCTGATCGGTATACATCCTCAGTCGTCTGGGCAGACACCGGGGTCACAAACAATATCGCGACTGCAAAGCAGCCTACTAATACCCCGGTAAATCTATTTCTACTCATCACAAGCATTATCTGCTATTACGCAGTAAAGGACAACGTAATACAACTTGTAGTCAGTCATCCTACCAGATACACTAGACGCATGAACATTAATCCAGGTCTGTATACTATTGCCAGTTTTTTGATCGGTGTCTTGGTCGGAGGTGGTGCGGTCTTTTTTTGGCAAATGAGTCATGCTGACCATAGCGACCACCACGACAATCATCCAATTGCTGACCCTACTGACGGCGAGTATCACGTACACGCTGACTTTCACATCATCGTGCGCGATACCTTGGTTGATCTCTCTGCTGACATATTCCAAACTACCGGCCTGCAAGAGCTGCATCCAGACGCTCACCTGCATGACAATAATGGTGACGTAAAGCATATCCATGGTCGGGATATCACCTTTGCCGATTTCCTCGACTCCCTTTCTATCACCCTGACCGACAATTGTTTGACCCTTGATAATGAATACTGCACAGGCGGAACTGAGGAAGTATTGCTATATGTAAATGGTGACCTGTACACCGAGCCGATCACGACCTATGTCCCGGTGGATAATGACCGCATTTTGCTCTACTACGGCGAAGCTACTAACCCAATGATCGACACTTACCTAGAAAACATACCCGATGATTCTTGCTACTACAGCGGCACTTGCCCAGAGCGCGGAGTAGCACCAAACGAAGAATGTGGACTGACTTGCGAGCTCTAGCGAATGTAGCCGTTAGTGCGTAAATAATCAGTCGTGAGAATCTGCACATCGTGCAGATTCTTTTGCTTCACCACCTTCCCGGTGACCAAAATATGATCACCGCCAACGTCATGCATATCAGCAATCTCGAGTTCAAGCCATCCAGCTGCATCAGCAAAATAATATAAATCGGTGTGCTGCTTGAGCTCAAATCGCTTTTGCAGCCGGGCTATTTTATCAATATCATTGCCACTTTTTTGACCACACACACGCACCACCGGCGCCAGTGATTCGGGTAACAATTGCAACAAACATCGTTTGGATAGCTGAATATTATTCAGTGTCTTGGTATCTTTATACACCGCAATTGTCATCAATTTTGGGTCGAGCGACACCGCCTGCACGTAGGTCGCGATGTTCATGTTACCCTGCCCTTCTTGGTCGATTGTACTTACACTCCATACTGGCCAAGCTGGTCGATTCCATAGTTTTCTCATGTAGATATTGTACTGCAGTCTGATATCGGTACAATAGCAATATGAATCAAACGCTCACCAGTGTCGATATCAAACAAATAATTCTTATGGCCTGGGTGAGCCAGTCTGGGAGACTGCTGCAAGGGGTTGCTAGGTTATTTTTGAATACCTGGAAAAAATTACCGACAACCTGAACAGCTTCTGTAAGAAGGATACAAAATATATGAATCGCCCAAAAGCTAAACTAAACAACCCAAAGCACACGCTCACTAATATCGACATAGAACAGATCGTTCTCATGGCCTGGGGCGATACCATACCCTTTGAAACAATTGAACTCGAGTACGGATTGACAGAGAACCAGGTACGTACATTTATGCGAACCAACCAAACTGAAAAAACCTACATCCGTTGGTGCAAACGAATAAAGAAACGAAGTGGCAGAAGCAGCAAGCATACTGCCCTTTCAACCAAAACCTCTACCAAGCAAAAGTATTAAAATGAAAAAGAGCCCCGATGCAAAAGCAAGGGGCTCTTATATAAGATCAAAATGAGCAATATGCTACCAGCGGCCGCATAACTGACGCCTTAGGCGTCGCTTTTCACGATCAGCATTCGCTGCAAGCGGATTTGCTTGGCACTGACGGATTCTTTCATTGGTCAGCCCGTCCAAGGTATTACCACGGTTTCCACGCAACACAGCTTTTGTGCAGTACCGGGGTAAAACAATACCCTGATTGAGAAAGCGATTTGCTGATATACCTTGACCACGAACCACGTTGGTTTGATAGACTGGGCAGCCCCGGGGAATTACCCATTCATTCTTGTCCAAAATATCTGCCGGACGCCACATCAGGATATTGTTTCCAATATCAACCACTTCGAGCATGAGCAGCCAGCGAGGACTTTCTAGCCAGATGACATTTGAATAAGCGAGTTGGTACTGTGAATTGAATTCACAACCAGCTTTTTTCTGCCCCCAAGATGTTCCAGGTTCAAACCAGATATCAGTGCTGGGGGGATTACCCAAAGACCCAACTTGGGTCGGCTGAATCATCCGCAGAGCAATTTCAGCCATCCCATCAACCTCATAACAAACCAAGGGTGATTTCGTATGCTGACCCTGGGCTGCATAAGCTGAGGTTGAAAAGATCAGACTGATCAAGATAATAATAAAGCGCATGGTATCCCCCTTCAAGAGAAACTGTTTCAAAAAAGTCCTGACAAAGTCAAAGACCACCTAAAAAATAATAGCACGAAAGTGGTGTTTTGTCTATGAATGAGGTTGCCGGCCAAAAGAAAAGCTGCCGGCTATCGCCGGCAGCTTTTCTTTGTGTGCCCAAGACTGGAGTTGAACCAGCAAGACCGAAGTCATACGCCCCTCAAGCGTACGCGTTTACCAATTTCGCCACCTGGGCAGGTACTGTTAAGTAAGCCCGGTCATTGTAAAGATTTTTTGTGCTTTTGCAAGTTTGCGTGGGAGGTGCGGTAGATCGTTTTTATAAAACATCGCGTCGAATATTTTCTTTGAGTCTTTTCGAGCGTACCTTAGTTGTAAAACTCGTTCATTTTGTAGGATATGACCGGTGGTTTGCAATCGGGCGTTAATTTCAGCTTGCAGCCATTCCAAAAAAATACGACTACCACTTGCAAAACCCAAGCTGACTATGTAGCTGGATTTCCAACGAGTATCTTGTGAGCAATAAATAGTACCATCGCCATCCCATTCACCACGCAAAAAATCATAGAAATATTCAGGTGGTATTTGTAACTGACCAACAGAGAGCGATTTGTTTGCAGATAGCCCTATTTTAATTAACCATTGATAAAAGACAACATCACCAAACTGTATTCGATAGTATTTCTTACTGCTATTGAATGTACTGTGTTTAATGCCGACTTTTATATCTAATAAACCCAGACAAGTTTGAAAATTTGTAATGTTTTCTATATCGCCAGAAGTAAAATCAATATGTCGTCCGTTTATTGATAGAGAACCATCTGCTGTCAGTAGACCAACAGCATAAGCGAGTTCTGGTCGCCAGGTTGTATTTACCCTACCCTTTGGTTTTGGACCTCTCTGTCCCATACCTCTAGTATATCATGTCTACCAATTAGCTTTAGAAAAAACGGCAGGCTTTTGGCCTGCCGTTTTTTTCTTTTGGTGTCGTTAGTCTTTTTTAGCTTCTTCTACTTCTTCTGATTTATCTTCTTCGGCTGGAGCCTCCTCTTTTGATTCTTCTTCCTTTACTTCAGCTTCTGGTGCATCTGCTACTACTTCAGTTGGTGTTGGTGTTGATTCTGCTTCTGGAGTTTCCTCAACTGCTGCTGCTTCTTCAGCTGCTTTTGCCGCTTCCGCTTCGGCTGCCTGAGCTGCTGCTTCTTCGGCCTTGGCTGCTTCCTGGGCTTCTCGAGCCGCTGTTTCTACTCCTGACTCAGTAGCCATAGTAGTGAGCGTAGTTCGACGCATTTGTCGCTTGATTTCTCGAGCTACCTTTTCACGGATGAAGTACAGCTTCGATCGTCGGACCTTCGATCGTTTAACGATTTCTAGCTTATCGATCATTGGTGAGTACAGAGGGTAGATTCGCTCTACTCCAACTCCACTAGCGACCTTTCGAACAGTGAAAGTTGCTCCTGGTTCGTCACCATGCTTTCGAGCAAGTACCAGTCCTTCAAAGATCTGGATACGAGTTTTGCCTTTATCTTGGATTTTCTGGTGTACACGAACAGTGTCCCCGGCTTTGATACCAAGACCCTTTCGTTCTTCCATGTTGACTGGAGAAGTATTCACTCCTGCGATTGCTGCTTTCATAATAATAGTATGTTCTTCAAGTAATAACGTGGCAGGTCTGAGGACCGTACCAAAACGTGCTCAAATCTACCACAAACCCTAGTCCGACGCAATACGTTCAGCCGCTTGTTCAATACTCAAGGGGACTGGTGCTATAAATCGTTCGGTTTGTTTGTCTGGTAGCATTATTTCCAGTACGTGGGCGTGGAGCGCTAGTCGATCGAGATCAAGGTGATTTGATCGCTCTTGCAGGTGTGCTGCATAGAGCGTATCCCCCACTATCGGACGATCAATCGCTCGCAAGTGCGCTCGCAACTGGTGAGTGCGCCCAGTCTTGGGGAATAGTTTGATGTATGAAAATGGTTCATCATTAAACTCACCCATACCGATTCGTTCAAAATCAGTGATCGCCTCACGCAAGACACCCTTAGCGCCACGCTCGGCACTGCGCCTTCGATAGTCTTTTACACTCCGACCGATCGGACGATTAATTGTTCCCCATCGATCATTGATTCGTCCGTACACCAAGGCTCGATATTCTTTGAGCACTAGTCGCTCGTGGAATTGGTACTTCAAGTGTTCATAGGCTTTTTGGTTCTTAGCCAAAATCATCACCCCTGAGGTTTCGCGGTCGAGCCGATGCACAATACCTGACCGATCAAGTTCATTCCCCGCCTGGTCATTTGCTTGCTCTCCGACCCCCTGCGCGTCCGGGCAGCGCGCTAAAAACCAATCAACCACCGTCGCCGCATCATTTTTCCCATCGGCATGCACAAGCAGCCCGACAGGTTTGTCGATTACGAGCACATCATCTGATTCGTATAGTACGGTTGGTTCCATAGATATTATTTACCATTACGACGATTACGCCGTTTGTATTCCTCGAGTATGTCCCTGAAATCGTCTTTGGTCAATGCCGGCCAATGTTTGTCGGTGAAATACAGCTCACTATACACCGACCGCCAGGTCATAAAATTTGATAACCGTTGCTCTCCGCTGGTACGGATGATCATATCTGGGTCCGGCATATCCGCTGTCCAGAGTAGTTGCTCAAACGTAGCTTCGTCGACTGACTCACCATTTTTAATTGCGTGGTTCACTGCCTCGACAATCTCGGCTCGCCCCCCGTATGAAAGAGCTAGCCAGATGGTCGTCCGAGCATCTGGATAATCCTGACTTCTAGCTTCCAGCGCATTCATCTGTTCGACGATATCTGGCGCAAAGTCTTCTCTCCGCCCGACAATCCGGACTTTTACTTTTTCTTCAGTTTGAGCTTCTTTGTCATTTTGGTCATTCAACTGCTTATCAATTTTTTGCAGCCAGTCCCGAAATAAATCCATCAAGTATCCTACTTCTTCTTCACTACGCTTCCAGTTCTCGGTCGAGAAGGCATAAAACACCGCGTGCGGAATCTGCTCATCTCGCAGCCAGGTAATGCAGTCTTGCAAGACTTCTCCGCCTTGCTTGTGACCCTCATAGGTAGGCAGGCCTTGATCTTTCGCCCAGCGACGATTGCCATCCATGATGAAGCCAAGGCATTGTGGTTTTTGTTCTTCCATAAATTAAATTAGGTAAGTTTTGCCTACTGTAACACAGAAAACTCATCAAACGTTTTGCTCGCCGATTGCCATTCGACCGACACACTGGCCACCTTTGCCTGCAGCGATCCTTCATGGAGATACTCAACAAATTCCTTGAGCCGATCTGGCATCCCCTGAGCAATCACCTCAACCGTTCCATCAGGCAGATTACGCACACTCCCCACCAGGTCCATGTCGGTAGCCACATCCTGCACAAACACCCGGAAGCGAACTCCCTGCACTAATCCACTGATGTTTGCCTCCATTTGAATCATTGTGCAACAGTATACCTTGCATTTATTCCCAAATCGAATTATAAATAGTTTTAGAACCAACCCGCAGCAACAACAAGGAGACTGCAATGTACCTTCCCTGCAACGCACGCCCAAAAGACCAAAAACCGACCACGATGAAACGACAGCACCCTGGGCGTGAAGCAGGGACCCGCAGTCCTTAGCGACACTTTCACCGGCCGATCCATTAACTACGGATCGGCCGCTCTTGTTTTTTAAACCAAATACGGTACGATAGTGCCTACAAATATAAGCTACTAAGCAATATTTGAAACACACATACATCCGCGCGCTTAGCTCAGTTGGTAGAGCGCTTCATTTACACTGAAGATGTCGGGAGTTCGAGTCTCTCAGCGCGCACCAATAGATTTGCTATAATCGATCATATGCAAATCAATGAACTACAAAAATGGGTTGCAGATGATTGGGAAAAATACCCTAAAAATAAACCTGATCTTGCACAACAAATTCTCTTAGTTATGGAGGAGCTTGGAGAAGTTGCTGAAGCAATTCGTAAAACTGATGGACGTAAAGACCGAGTTGAAAAACAAGTCTCCATTGGATCAGAGATGGCTGACTTACTTATTTCAATAATTACATTGGCTAATACTTACGAAATCGATTTAACTACAGAAATTGAGACTTTTAAGTCACGACTAGCTGAGCGCCAAAACAAAGGATTCTAAACGTTATTTTTCAATAACCGTTCTAACGTCGTCCCACATGGCGCACTAGCATTAGACGAGCCGGCTTCCTGCCGGTTTTTCTGTTGTTTGATGTTGGTACAGAAATCTTGAAAAGAGTTGTTTCTTATTGCAACTTTGATATATTCAGTTTCTGAGTTCTGCTCAGCATAAGCCATCACAAGGGCGTGTTAGTCTGCGATAAGCTTCAGGTAGCTGACAAAAAGCTGTGACCTGGAGGATTCCTAGGGGGCAACCTAACTACAGGCAGGATGAGTATTCACTACCAGCCGCTGAGTAGTTGTCACAGCAAAATTGCTGCGACAGGTTTATGGAGAGGTTTGGCCATGCGAACGGTCAAACCTCTTTTTAATACCCAAAACCGTTCTAAAGTCGTCCCACATGGTGCACACCGAATTCTAGCTTTCCTTAGCAGTCTACATTTCGTTCAAGTCTCTTGGTACAATGACCAATATGGAAAATAAAGCACCGATGCAAGCCGATCATCCCGAAGAAGTTTTAGACTTAGTTAACAAACACGACGAAGTCATTGGTTCTGAAACTCGAAAAGAAATCTATGCTCAGGGCTTACGTAACTACCGAGTTATTCATGCGTTTATAGTTAATGATGAAGGAAAATTCTGGATTCCGCGCCGAGTCAGTACAAAAAAGCTTTATCCAAACGGATTAGACTACAGTATTGCTGGTCACGTAGAAACTGGAGAAACTTATGAAGAAGGATTGATCAAGGAAGCTTCAGAAGAAGTGGGATTAGACCTCACCTCTATTCCCTTCAAAGAAATCGGTCGCTTTAACCCTCACACGAATGAGGTTCATTGTTTCCAACGCGTCTATGAAATTAATTCTAACGAGGTTCCAAATTATAATCACGACGATTTCTCTGGTTTTGAATGGTTAACACCAAAAGAAGTAATTGATCGATATGAAGAAGGAGAAATTGGAAAAGAAGATATTCCTGAGGTAATCAAGCTATGCTACACCGTTCTAATGTCGTCCCACATGGTGCACACCTTTAAAACAAAAACCTGATTCATATGAATCAGGTTTTTGTTTTAATCTATCTTTTTCCTACCGGGTAAAAATCCTTGCTACCGAAATAAGAATCACTGCACCAATTGCTGCTGTTAAAATATCACCGATAATTCCACCAAAAAGTGAGACGCCAAAGTAACCAAACAGCCAATTTCCAAACAGGCCACCGATGATTCCGAGAATCACACTCAAAATAAGTCCGTTTTTTGAACTAGTGACAAGACTAGCAAATACACCAGCGACTCCTCCAATTATAATCATCCAAACGTATTCCATATAACAAAGATTATTTTAAATGCCACTTATACTACGTAGTGTAACGCATATAACAGTATTCTTTGTACCCATACAGGAGTATACTATTCCTATATGTATTACTTAGTATTTGGATTGGTGGGCATACTGACTCTATGGACACTGGGCAGTTATATTGCAATCCGTAACCTAGAGGAACCGTCATACACAGTCTTAGAAAAAATAAACGGATATGAGATCAGAAAATATGACCCGTACATTGTGGCAGAAACACAAATCACTGGAACATATCGTGAAGCACTCAATGGTGGTTTTGGGCGCATAGCTGATTACATTTTTGGTAATAATACGACCAAAACCAGCATTTCGATGACAGCGCCTGTGCTTGAGAGTACATCTGAAAAAATCGCCATGACGGTTCCTGTTGCTACGACAATCGGTGAATCACAAACTCGTAACGTGTCATTTGTGTTGCCATCAAAATACACTCTTGAAACCCTCCCAACCCCAAACAACCCGCAGGTCACCCTGCGCGAAATGCCAGGCAAAACAGTTGCTGCACTACGCTTTACCTGGTGTGCAACTGAGTCCCGTGTCGCAGACAAAAAAGCTCAACTCCAACAACTACTCAAAAAAGATGAGCTTACCGCTACTGGCCCGGCCCAAGTAGCGCAGTACAATCCCCCACTATCAATGCCACTAACTAGGCGTAACGAGATTTTGATCGAAGTCGCAAAAGTGAGTCCCGAGTAGTGATTGTTTACAACTTGTTTGACGAACACAACTCTACACAGTATTTTTTAATTAAGGCCTCGTCGGTCGAGGCCAAAAGGAGGAACTATGCCACTTACCAAAGTTGAGGTTGAGGAAAAAGCACCTGCACCTAAAACCAGTCAGGCGGATTCTCGGAAGCAAGAGTCATCAGCCAGAGTCTTTCTGACACAGGATAAACCCAAGGTCGTAAGGTCAACCACTGACCAATTTGCCAAGTGAGGAGTAATACAATGCAGCTACGCACCATCCTGCAAATCTGCGAGTGTAGGGTTTGCATCGACCGTATCTTAACGGTAGCAGAGCTAAGTTTGCTCGCCCAGCAACAGGATCGGCATGAACAACGAGGCAATAGACGTCGGCAGTATGACCGCCTACCTCTATTGTAAGTACAAAATACAAGCGTCCCAACTTTCACACTTTTCTTTAAGATTGATTGGGTCGCTTTTTTATTTCTGCACCATGGTTCCGTCGTCGACTGATT
>Ga0307935_1001030_pt1 | contig 10716 bp, 6 predicted proteins | sample OrgLakmetageno92_FD_201827 | JGI IMG/M metagenome (GOLD analysis project Ga0307935, IMG submission 201827) | Saline water microbial communities from Organic Lake, Antarctica - #92 | ecosystem: Environmental > Aquatic > Non-marine Saline and Alkaline > Saline | place: Antarctica: Organic Lake...
ATAAAGTCACCTTGCTACAAAATTACGTAGCCGCGAATAACATCAAGTTAGACCAAACAAAAAAACCGCGCGTGTATGTAGCACTCACCTCCAATCGTCGTTTTTACGGGACGCTTAACATGGACGTGATCAAGCATTTGCATACACAGGTACAGGCCGATACGGAGCCAGCTACCTGCGTGGTGGTCGGGCAGACTGGTCGGCAGATTTTGCAGCGAATGCCGCTTGAGGCTGAAGTTTCGTTTGAAGCGTTTGCCAAAGACGAACCAACTCCTACGGAAGTACAACGTATCATTGCGTCATTGCATATGTACGACGAAGTGGTGGTAATCCATCCTACTTTTATTAATGCGTTTGAACAGCAGGCTAAACTAACTGACCTGACCCACGTACCAGATGATGCGAAGCCAAGTGCACCAGCGCTCGATTATATTATCGAGCCCGACATCCCAGCTATGCTCGAGTTCTTTACAACCCAGATACGCTTCGTGTTGTTTGATAGAATAGTACTCGAGACCAGACTAGCTCTGACTGGTGCGCGCTTGATGAAGATGCAACGCGCGCGCGAACGAGCGGGAGAAATGCTCACTGTAGAGCGACGAGTGATTCACAAAGAAATTAGTACGATGCAAAGCATGCGCCTACTTGAAACATTCGCCGGATTTCATAATAAAGATAGCCTATGAGTAATACTAAATCAACAATCAATTACGTAGGACGGGTGCGAGGAGTACTCGGGCAGATTGTTCGTATCGAGTGTGACGGCGAGTATCGACCACCACTGAAGGAACTACTGACTGCGATGGATGATGCATCAATCCGACTCGAAGCCTATGCCTACGAAGGATCGCACACGCTATATTGCTTGTTGCTGTCAGAAGTCGATACCCTAGAGCGCAATGTAAAAATTGTCAGTACCGGCGCGCGTATTACCGTGCCGGTAGGGAAGTCGGTGCTGGGACGAGTTATCGACTTGTACGGCGAACCGATTGACGGTGGTGGTCCGCTGAAAACTAAAAAAGAACAAACCATTTACCGAGACCACCGCGAAACTGTGGGTAGCAAGATCGTCCGCCCAAGTATTATCCAAGAGACCGGTATCAAGACGATCGACTTTTTTGTACCGCTACTCAAAGGCGGCAAGATGGCGCTAGTTGGTGGAGCGGGAGTAGGCAAGACAACCTTGCAAGAAGAAATCTTGCGTAACGTGGTCTACGATGGGACAGGGGTGTCAGTGTTTGCTGGTATCGGTGAGCGTATTCGCGAAGGGCACGCGCTCTATGAATCACTCAAGGAACACAACGTGCTCGACCGAACCGCACTAGTGTTTGGTCACATCAACAAAAACGCCGCGGTGCGTGCCATCACGGCGTCAACCGCTGCTACGTTAGTAGAGCACTTCCGCGATGAAGAAAAAACCGATGTTTTGTTATTTGTCGATAACGTATTTCGGTTTCTGCAGGCGGGGAGTGAGCTCTCGACCTTGCTCGGTGAGCTGCCGTCTGAGTTTGGCTACCAGCCGACCCTGCAATCAGAAATCGCTGAATTTGAAAACCGTCTCTATTCCACAACCGATGCGTCGGTTACCTCAGTCCAGACGGTATACGTACCGGCCGATGAATTTGGTAACCCAGCTGTCTCAGCCACCATGCCGCACATGGATGCGGTGGCGATTTTGTCTCGTGAGCTGACCTACGAAGGACGCTATCCCGCGGTCGATCCGTTTCAGTCGATGTCGACGGCGCTCAATCCAAAAACAGTTGGAAAAGAACACTACGCCGCCGCCACCGAAGCTATCGAGATTCTCAATCAGTACAAGCAGCTGTCTCGAATTGTATCTATCGTCGGAGAAGAAGAGTTATCGATCGAGAACCAAAAGCGCTACTTACGCGCTCAAAAATTGCTCAATTATATGACGCAGTCCTTCATTGTGACCGAGATCGAAACTGGCCGCAAAGGGGCCAAGGTACCGCGCGAACTAGTCGTGCGTGATGTGTGGGCGATTCTCGACGGGACACTCGACGATGTGCCGGCCGACAAGTTTTTATACATTGCTGACTTGGCATCGGCCGGTATTTTGCCTGCATCATGAGCGATTCACTGCGGGTAATTATTCAATCTCCTGTTGCTATCGTCTGGGAAGGTGACGTCAAAGTGCTATCGGCCGAGAATAGTGAAGGCGTATTTGATATTTTGCCTGATCACGCTCGTTTCATGTCGCTTGTGAACGCAACGCCGCTGGCGCTTGAGTTGGTCAATGATGAGACCAAATCATTTACGTTTACAGACGCACTTTTGTACGTGGATGAAGACGTGGCGACCATCTACGTGCAAGAGCCACTGCAAGCAATTGGCTAGTAGTTATAGGCAAAATAGGAATATGGTGGCCAGTTTTGATAAGGCTGCGTGGTATTATTTTGGTACGTGCATGCGGACACGCCTTATTTGCAATGGTTGCAAGAAGGCTGCGTTTCTAACATGCACTCACCGCTCTCATGCGTATACATTTTTTAACTAACAAACTGCATCGGACCGTCGGACTTTGTGTAATAGCAATTGCTCTGGTTGTATTTTTGTTGTGTCTGTCACTGTTGCAACCGGTGTCAGCCCAAGTGCCTGCAGCAACGCAGCAGCAGACCCAGCTAGAAGACCAGCCGGGTTCATTGTGGACACTACTTGACCAGGTGATGGTGCAGCTACAAGGGGTGGTTGCGTTTACTGCGCAGGCGATCGGCGCCGTGCGTCCTGGACCGACTGATGCACAGGGTGATGTAGTCAGCACGCTACCAGCCACCCGGTCTGATCTCGCTACGCCAGCACCGATTCGGTTCCCTTTACAAAATCTCGGAGCGGGAACATTTATTATTAACGCACCGTTATCAGTTAGGCAGTCGTTGATGGTCGCTGGCATGAGTCAATTTGCTACTACGACGATTAGCGGACCGTTGTCTGCCGGAGTGGTGGACGCTTCGAGTCTGACAGTCGGGACTTCAATCACTACTAATTCTTTACAGGTGGATGGGGCAGCGACGTTAGGTGCAGTGACTGTCAGTACCGATGCTGACATCAATGGTGCACTGCGAGCACTGGGTGGCATTACCACAAACGGAGCAGACATTGATTTAAATACCGGTTCGCTCTTTGCAAGCAATGTCGTGAACGAAGTTGTGGCTGGCGACAACGTCACGGTTACCGGGACTAGAAACGCTCCAATCATCTCTTTTGAACCAGAACCGTTTGATGGCGTGCTCGAAATAAATGGTGAGCGGGGAAGGGTTGAGTTCGAAGCCGGTGAAGACATCGAAATTAATGGTCTCGAAATCGAAAATATTTCGGACCTAGATAGTGTCACCTCACGTGGCGGTTGTTCCGGTTGCATTAGTGACGGCGATGTTTCCAACATCTTGACGTTATCGGGTGGAACCATCAATGGCACTAGCATTGGCCTTAGTTCAGCCGCCGCCGCCGCCTTTAGTACGGTGAGTGTTGGTAATGCGCTGTCCACGAGCAGTGCCTTCACTGTATTGAGTTCTGGTACTTCAACCTTTGCTGGCAGTATTAATATCGAATCTGGTTGTTTGGCAGTTGGTGGTGTGTGTGTGTTGGTGGGCTGACGGCTCCGACGTATCTAGGGTTGCCAGATACACCAGGGTCGTATATCACTGGCGCACTCCAGTACGCCAACGCGTCAGCTACCGCGCTGACTCAGTCAGCTGGCCTGGTGTTTGCTGGTGATAATTTAGGAATTGGTACCAGCACACCATCAGCTAGGTTGACCGTCGCAGGTGATTCGTTACTGATTGGTGGACTATCTGTTATCAATGGCACCAGCTCGCAGTTTAGCGGCGGACTCAATGTGACCAATGGTTGTGTGTCGGTTGATGGCACGTGCCTTGGTGGAGCGGCGGAGCTCGGTGATCTAAATGATGTCACCTTGGCCACTACCAGTGATGGCGACATACTTATATATGATGGTACGTCGTGGACAAATGTATCCTCCTCTACTCTAGGGTTTGGTGACGGAACATTTTTAGGATTAACTGACACGCCACAAACGTACCTGGCCCGGTCTGTGTCGTATGTGAACGCCACCAGCAGTGCACTGACTCAGTCAGCTAATTTTGTCTATGACGGGACGCGGCTAGCCGTTGGCACGCCGAGTCCTGTGACCACTCTGACGGTGGGTGGTGACCTCAGTCTCCTAGATGGGTCACTCGCACGCTGGTACGATAACGATAGTTCAAATTACGCTGGCTTCCGTGCCCCAGCAGCCCTGGGCTCAAATGTCGAGTGGATACTACCAGCCATTGATGGCGGTAGTAACGAAATCTTGGTAACCGACGGCGCCGGAAACCTGCGGTTTGATACAGTTGAATCAGTCGGTGGAGGGTCACCAGATTTTATTGGTCTGACTGACACACCACTAATCTATACAACTAATGGTGTGCCGTTCACTGGCACGAGTTCATTGTTATTCTCCAATGAGTTTGTCTTTGATGGGCAGAATTTTGGTATCGGTGTCGAGATTCCCTTAGCACCCCTAACCGTGCAAGGGAACACTCGTCTACAAGCCGTTAACGAAGAAGTCGGGTTCTACTACAACGCCAACGCCAATACCGTCGGAATCGGAACGCTCAATGCCAATGCCAGGCTGGCGGTCGAAAACGGATCAATCCTGCAGCAAGGTGGTCGCGCTAGTAGTACCTACACCCCAACCCAAGTAGGCTCACTTGATCTGGCTTCCAACCCAAGTGCGAATGACGTATATACGATAGGTAACCGAGCCTATGTCGTCAGTAGTGCGGCGGGCAACGACTTTCATATTATTGATATCAGTAATCCAAGCAACCCGACAGAGATCGGCTCACTCAATCTACCAACGGCCGCCAATGGCGTGTTTGTGGTGGGTACTTATGCGTACGTGGTTACTACTGTTACGGGTGATGATTTTCACATTATTGATATCAGTAATCCGAGTGTGCCGGTTGAAGTTAGTTCGCTTGATCTACCTACTAGTGCAAATGATGTGTTTGTGCAAGGTCGCTATGCGTACGTGCTAACAGACAACGTTGGCAACGATTTTCATGTTATTGATATCAGCAACCCGATTACACCTCAGATAGTTGGTGAAATGGAGCTGCCTGATTCTGGGACTGGCATCAAAGTACGCGATCAGTATGCGTATGTCACTACCCGTGGCGCTGATGAAGATTTTCATGTGATCGATATCAGTGACCCGAGTACACCGACTACCACCGATAGCATACTGCTGGCTGATGCTGCCAACGACGTATTCATTAAGGATAATTTTGCCTACGTAGGCTCCAATAGTACCGGTGATGATTTACATATCATTGACATCAGTAATCCAAGTGCGGTAGTCGAGGTGGGAGGAATTGATCTGATTACGTCCGCTGCCGCTGTGACGGTATCCGGGAAGTATGCCTACGTAGCTAGTGCGGTTACTGGCGATGATATGCATGTGATTGATATTAGTAGCCCCACCTCGCCGGTCGAGGTGGGTGGAATCGATCTAGCTGCTGGGGCGGCTACTGGTCTGGCGGTGGTAGGTCGCTACGCTTATATCACCACCACCAACTTGGGTAACGAATTTATTGTAGTTGATCTCACTGGTATCGAAGCTCAGTCTGGCGTGATGCACTCATTGCAAAGTGGTTCAATGACGGTCATTGGCGATACAGTTCTATCTGGGCGGCTGGATGTAGGTGAAGGATTGCTCGTCGGGCAAGCTGGTCTGGTGAGTCAAGGATCCATCTACGTAGCTGGCGCTGAAAGTTCGTACTTTTTGGGAGACATTAGTATCGGTACCACTAGTGCTAGTTCTGAATTAACGGTAGATGGTGTTATTCAGGCGACCAATTTAATCAGCGGTGGCACCACCAACCTAATGGCTGACGCCCAAGGGAACATAATATTAGAAGCATCAGACGAACGCCTAAAAGAAAACGTGGTGACCCTCACCGGATCACTAGATAGAATTCTTGAGCTTCGTGGCGTGTCGTACGCCTGGAAGGACACCGAGCGCTTTGGTGATCAACAAGAAATTGGCTTCCTAGCCCAAGAGGTCGACGAGGTGGTGCCCGAGGTGGTGCGCAAGGGCGGGTCGTACTGGTCGCTCAATACCAAAAACTTACTAGCGGTAGTCGTCGAAGCGATGAAAGAAATGTGGACTGTGGTGAGCGGAAATCAAAATCGCATCGAAGCCCTCGAAACCCGTGTGCGTGAACTAGAGGCCACCGATACGCAACCGTCAGCCGCCGCCGAGGAACCCGAGCAAACAGAGATCTCGACAACACAGGAGGCGCCGCCCCAGCCCGAGAGTGGCTCCGGTGACGAAACCGATACCGATACCGACCAAGACGAATCTGAGGTACCCGGAGCAGCTACCACCGACCCAGAGGCTGACCCAGAGGTAGATCCAGCAGCCACGGACGACGGCGAGACAGAGCTACCGCAAGCCACTGAGGAAGCTGGGTCAGACATACCGACAGACACCGACCCGGCAGCAGCAGTAGAATTAGATTCTGAACCAGCGGTCGCTCAGGAACCGGTTGAGCCACCGGCAGAAGCAGAGGCACCCGCTCAAGAAGTCGTGGATCAGACTGACTCAGTGGCAGACACCGAACCAGCGGCCACACAGACAGCTGATTTGGCAGAATAGTCTTATCCACATTTCAAGTCCCAATTGCAAATAAAACTCAACAATTCTAGTATTATATATAAATAAAGTCTAATTAAAAGAAACATGATTATGAAAACGTCATTACACATCAGCAACCTATCCATCGACGCTACTTCAGCAGCACTAGTATTTACATTGTCACTTGGGCTATTTTTTGCCTTCGAGCCAGCGGTAACGTTTGGCCAGACTGATGAATTTACTGTCCAGGCGAGCATTGCTGGCGAGCTATCATTTGTAACTACCGCTGACGACATAACTCTAACTCCGGCTATTCCTGGTCTGACAGGAGGATTTGCTAACGGGTCTACCACCGTGGCGGTCAATACCAACAACCCTGCCGGATACTCCATGACGATAGTGTTCGATGATGTGACTGCAATGCAGCAAGACAGCGGAACATCCACAGTTCCAAATTACGCTCCAGTTGGTGGTGCAACTCCCGATTATGACTTCGCCATGGCTGCGGGTGAAGCTGGATTCGGTTATACGGTCTTTTCAAACACCAATGCGGGCGACACAGATAGTGCCTTTCTCAACAACGGATCAGACACTTGCGGTACTGGATCAACCGGTACCCTCGGTAAGTGCTGGTTTAACGCGGCTGATGCCACTGTCGCAGCTAACATAGTCAACAGAACTAGTCCAACTCCAAGTACTGGTGCCACCACAACGCTCGCGTTCCAAGTCGGGGTTGGAGCCAACCCAAACCCAGCGTTACCAACTGGTACTTATACTGCCACTACAACCTTGACCATTACTGACAACTAAAATATAATCAAATTACTATGTTGAATACAACTTCGCATCGATACAGCGTGGTTGCATTCCTACTAATTTTGGGATGCACACTCCTAGCTCTGCCGGGGAGTGTGTTTTCTCAGACAGGTACTGGGTTTGAGGTTGATGAGACTGTAGATGAAGTCCCAGTCGACACCGAGATCGAGCTTGAAGCAGATCCAGTCGATGATTCTCAGTTACCCGTAATTGAGGCGGAAACAGCTACGCCAACTGTGCCTGTGACTCCGCCGGTAGTTACAGATAATTACAGTCGTGAACGCTTGCCTAATGACGATGTATTCAATGACTTTGTGGTTGGTCCTGGGCGGTTTGAGTTGGCCCTAGAACCGGGTCAAAGTCGAACGGTAGAGCTAATTGTATCCAACCGCATGGGGGTTGAAAAAGTATTTTCATTTGAAACCGAAGATGCGGAGGGTACAGTAGACGGGTCGCAGGCACTCGTGTTGCTTGGAGATGATCGTGGACCGTATACGATCAAGGATTACATTAGCGTCCCGCACCAACAGTTTACTCTTGAGCACGCGCAGCGCGCTCGAATCCCAGTTACAATTAGTATTCCACCTGACGCCGACCCAGGTGGTCGCTATGGTAGTTTACTCATTTCTATTGTGTCAGATAAGAACGAATTAAACGCCGCTGGTGGAGCGGCCCCGGCGTCTGTCCTTGTTAGTCGAATCGGTACCCTGTTTTTCATTTCTACCCCTGGTACCACTGAAGCGACTGGAGAGACTCTTGATTTCACTACCGTCAACGATCAGTCGGTATTTACTGATTCTCCCATCCCAATGAGTATTGTGTTTGAAAACACCGGAGACGTACACCTCAATCCGTATGGTGATATCCGGATTACCAACCTGCTCGGCGATGAGATCGGATTTGTCGAGCTTGCTCCTTGGTTTGTGTTGCCTGATGCAATCCGTAACCGCGTGGTCGAGTGGGATCGCGAGCTGCTTATTGGGCGTTACACCGCCACTGCCCAAATCAATCGCGGTTACGATGACGTTATCGACACGCGCACAATTGTATTTTGGGTATTGCCTTGGAAAATTTTACTCCCAATATTTATCGGCCTATTTTTAGTCTTTGCTACGATCCGTTACATTGCTACCAGATTTGAATTTAAGCGTAAATAGTTGCTCATGTATTCATACCGCTCTTTGTTCTTGATTAGTGTAGTCAGCGCTGTTGTGTTTACTCCAGTAGTGTTTTGGTATATCGGTATCGCCGAAGCACAGGTGATGGAAAGTTCAAATTATGGCATCCAGTCAGACAGTATTAATTTTGGTGGTGGTTTGTCTGATTCAGCGGGCTTTAGTCTAGAGTCAAGTGCTGGCGAGATCGCCACTGGTGAAAGTGATAGCTCATCGTACACGTTGCGGGCCGGTTACCAGCAGATGCAACAAGTATTGATATCATTAACTGGCCTAGCGCCAGTTACCTTGTCACCGACTATTCCTGGAGTGTCTGGTGGGGTGGCTAACGGCTCAACCACAGCTACTGTGGTGACTGATAGTCCGTCCGGGTACTCGCTCTCTATCGAGAGCGAGTCATCACCAGCGATGGTCTCCGGGCCTAATACTATTGCGGATTACAACACTACTACCAACCCAGATTATGAATTTGTCATTGGCGTGAGTGACGCTCATTTTGGCTTCTCGCCGTTTGGTGATGACATAATCGATAGGTTCAAAAATAACGGTACTAGCTGTGGGGTAGGGAGTACGATTTCTAATCTTAATTGCTGGACCGGTGCCAGTACAACCGCAACGGTCATTGCCGAGTCCACTAGTTCAAACCATCCAACTGGTGCAGATACTCGCATCAACTTTCGAGTTGGGGTTGGTGGCTCTGTTACGCAAGCTCCAGGGGTCTATGTAGCGACCACCACAGTAACAGCGTTGCCGTTATGAGAATACTGTTGAGTCTGGTTTTAGCACTGATTTGTATGGGCGGCACAGCCCAATTGTCTTTTGCACAGACCGATTCATTTAATGTGCGGCTCTTGTTTGGAGATGATTCACAAGCGCCAACCATTCCTGCACCCCTGTCGGTTACACCTATTGCAGCAACTCAGATTGATATTGCCTGGGGTACCTCAACTGATGATACCGGAGTGGTGGGGTATCAACTGTTCCGTGATGCATTACAGATTGCGACCACAACCTTGACGTCGTACTCAGATACTAGTTTGACCGCTAGTACTACGTACTCCTATAACGTGATCGCCTTTGATGCGTTTGGTAATTTCTCAACGTCTTCAGTTACACTAGCCACCACTACGTTTGCGTTACCCCCGCCACCAGTGGTAGCTACGTCAACTGTGCAGGATAATGGATCGGCGACTATTGCACGGTTGCAGATAAATTCGCTTGAAATAACACCCAGTACTAATGGAGCCAAGTTTACGTTTAGCACAAACCAGCCTACGCGTTTTATTTTGCGGTATGGAACATCGAGTGTGTATGATGACAGCACGATAGAAAGCCCAGTTTTTAAATCAACTCACACCACGTCTCTATTCCCGTTAGATGCTGGAACTACTTATGTGTACGAACTCTATGGGTTTGATCGTTTTGGTAACGAGGTACTACTCTCTAGTGGTGACTTTAGCACCATTGCTTTACCCGACACGACAGCTCCCGCCAACGTCGCTAATTTTTCAGTCACTCCAATTGGTACTGACACCTTTTTACGCTGGGATAATCCCGCTGATGATGATTTTGTCTTCGTACGAATAGTACGTAATCATTTGTTCTATCCTTTGAACGAAAGTGATGGGTTCTTGGTCTACGAAGGGTCATCCAATTCTGTAACCGACCAAGGTGGCTTGAGTTTGTACGACGAGCAGTATTACACAGTCTTTACCTATGACAGCTCTGGTAACGTGTCTTCGGGGGCAATCGCGTACGTTACAACGCAACTTCCAGCAGAAGGTGATGATTCACCTGATGGGGGAGTTGCGACCAGTACGACACCACCAGGCGAGGTGGTCGAAGATGATATCAATGGGCAATCAACGGCCGACATGACGGTGCTCTACGCCAGCTCAGTGCAGCTACTGCAAGACGGTGTCCGGCAGTCATTGTCTGATCAATCAGTCACACTCGATAGTCGCTTGTCGTATGAATTATTTATTCCTATCGAGGCCGTACCGGAAAACCTCAAAACCATTATTGCCACGGTAGTTAATCCATCCAATCAACGTTCTGCCACTA
>Ga0307935_1001032_pt1 | contig 10710 bp, 19 predicted proteins | sample OrgLakmetageno92_FD_201827 | JGI IMG/M metagenome (GOLD analysis project Ga0307935, IMG submission 201827) | Saline water microbial communities from Organic Lake, Antarctica - #92 | ecosystem: Environmental > Aquatic > Non-marine Saline and Alkaline > Saline | place: Antarctica: Organic Lake...
TGGAACAGTGAAACCTTTATAATAAAAGTCTTCACACGTAACCCACATTTTACCGTCTATTTGCTTCACTGCTATTCTATTAATCATTTTATTTTGCCCATAAAAAAGCCCCGCTCTCAGTCGGGGCAAAAACCTAACGGTTTTTAGTTAAACTGAAATTTCAGAAACAGAAAAGGCATGATAACCCTTGCCAGATTGTTTTGGGTGTTTTGTCATAGCAAAACATTTACCAACGTATCCCGCATCTGCATAATCGTCAGCGAATATACCTTGTAATACTGCGGGTATAATCAATTGCATGGATTCGCCAGTTTCTAAGTTTGTAACGTTACAAAGTTCGGCGGCGTCCATGTCTTTACCGCCGACCTGTTTTACTTTTTTACCTGTGAACATTGCTTCATTGATACGTACAAAAAATTGAACGTCTAATGCGGGCTTCAATAATGGCAATGTTACATTTTTCAGAACCGTAAATTTAAAAGCGGGTGCTGTTACTTCTACTTGCTCTTTTACTGGTACTTCATTTACTGGTGTATTTTTTGACATTTTTGATAATTCCTTGAAAATTGGTTTTTGTGGCAAATCCACAAAACAGATATTAATTTATTTTGGCATTGAATGCAACTTTTCTTTTAACAAATGTTGGGTCTTTTCTTACTGAAAACGTAGGGGCTATATTTTCATAATTTACTTGCTCTTTTTGTGCCACTTTTATTATTTCAGTATGCGTAAATCTAACGCCCTTGCTCGCAGTTTTCCATTTTCCTTTTTTATCCCTAAACGCATACATTTTTTTACCCGCTATTGCCCCATAATCACATTCTGCTTCAATATCCCATTTACCTAGTGCGGTTGGGTGATATTCTAGTTTGGACGTATCAAGCGCGGCTATGCTATCGGTATCACAATACATTACACCTTCGCATTTTGTTATTGATTCCCACATAAAAGCACGGACAAATCCTGTAATACTTGCGCCAACCGCCAAATCATAAAACGTCATTTCGTCCTCATCCAGTGGCTTTTTAACCAATGCCCAGCGTCCGATCATGCCGTTGAAAGAATACCCATCGGCTTCAACGGCTTCAATATGTTGTGGACGCACAAACATAAAATTAGAATATTTAAGCGGGTTACTTGCGAATTTTCCGTATAAACTATTTAAAAATAATTTGCTGAGTAGGTATCCCGCATCATCTTTCGCAATTTTACTTGATGTTTTGAGTGCGTAAAAATGGTCTATGTACGATTGAAAGTGTATCGACTTTGTAAAACATATCATTTCAATTATTTTGACTTTCTTTATAGTCTCCGTATTTATAGCCGTTACATACTCATGCCCTGTAATTGAATATTCGCGCCTAACTTCGTCACGCGGAAATGATAAACTACCATCATCAGCGCGAAAAGGTAACGCGCCATAACTTATACACCTAATAGTAATAAATATTTTTTTGATTTCGGCGTCTGTTTTTGGTAACTCATAAATTTTAAATGGTTGTTGACCGTATGGGTGTCGTTCGTACATTGCGAATGGATACGCGCTGTTAATATCCACAACTTTGAAATCTTGTTTTATCTCTCCGCTTTGAAAACATTCAACGCGCCCGCCGTAGTAATATTTTTTTAATTTACGGTAGTATATTTCGTCGGTTTCAGGTGCTTTTATTCCACTAATTTTTTGCCATGTTTTAAGCGCGGCAGTAGCAAGTGTCAGATGTAATCCATAATCTTCTATAAACCGCATGACAATTTCGTATAAATAAACACAATCAGAGTGTAAGTATTTTAAAATTTCGTCCTTGTGATTATTGCGGTTTTTAGATTCCATTTTTTCATAGTCGAAGTCGTCTTTTTTATATGCTCCCAACGCAACAGGTAAAATATTATAAGAGTCTCTGAACTCGCATTCGCCTATTGTAAATTGTGATAAGCGACCATTAATAATTTTACATTCTTGATTTGGTGTTATCCAATCTAAAATAAAATGCCAATCGAATTTACCACCATTGTGTGCATATACAATACCATTTTGTTTTGTCATAAATTCCATAAAGTCATTTGTATCATAAAAAACCTTGAACACTTCAACGCCTTCTAGTTTTGTATAACATTCCCAAACGAACGGCACAGGTACGCGCCCATATTTAAATGGGTCAGTTTCGCAGTCAGCAACCCAGATTTGTTTCGTCATTTGCAATCGTCCTTTTTATAGTCTGTTTTTATTTCGATTTGTTAATAAAATTTGTCTACGTCTTAATTTATTTCTTATTTCTGCATCAGTGGCAACGCTTAACTTATCAGATATTCTGATTAATTCTTTTTTATCTCTAAACGCTTGCGCAGATTGTTTTCTATATTCATCACGTCCCGCCTTCTTTTTATTAGCGAACGGAATAAATGCTTTTTGATTATTGTACGAATAGCCATAAATACCATTGAACCAACTAGTTACTTTTTTATCTGCATACTGTGATAAAAATCGGTTTGTTTCTTCGAGTAAATCTTCTGCACCGTAATATTGTTTCGTTTCATGTTTGCCTACTTTTAAGGTAAATGATTTAGCATTTTTCGGCATTGATTTTAACGCCCTATCGACTTCTGCGGCAGTGTCATTTATTAATCTGGTTTTATTAAAATCATAATCGTGTGTTGTTACGAAATCAGTTTCGACAGTCATTTTATTATTTTTATCGAATTTTATTTTTGGCTTTTTATCTTGATTATCATTTTTCAAAATTACAATAGGCTTGAAGCCCTGTAGATTAGACATGTCGGCAAAATCACGCGCCGCTTTTAATCTTTTTTTGTTACGAGGTCGATAAACATAATTAGGCTTGCTTAATAATTCTTTTAATTCGTCATAGTATTTTTTAATTTTTCGTTTATCATAGTCACTTAAATTATTATTATTTACGGATCTTAAATCATAATTAAAATTTACGTATTTTTTAATTTTTTTAAATCTATTAATGTGATCAATCATGCAGGGGTTCCTAATGGCAACAGAAGAAAAGGCAGATAAGGCTTCAAATTTAGAACGTGAAACGTTATCAGAGTCGAATGAAACAATACAGCAAAATGACACGCCAGACAACAATAATTCGTCGTCCTTGTCATCGGTTGACAATTTAGCAGATGACCTCATAAACGGTATGCCAGACGTTCAAGAGCATGTTGTCGAAAATCATCACGCACAACAAGCCGAACTCGAAAATGAAAATTCACAGTCTACTGATAAGCGCGGAACACAATTCGATGCAACAATTCATGCTATAGAAGAGGATGGGTCACCAAAATTTACAGCGGCGGGTTATTTCGCTAAAAAACGAGGGCGCGGGTCTGCAACCGCAAAAAGTAAATTGGGAACCGCACAAACTGAAAATGTGGATAATTCGGCACAATTAGCAAAAGCTAAACAAAAAGCGGCAGGGCAAGCGGCGGCAAATAGTTTAATAATGCTTGGAGTTGTGATTGGTGGTGAAGAATGGAATCCAATTTATAATGAACAGCACGGAATAAATGAAAAAGCCAATCTTGAAAATGCGTTCGGTGAATATTTTGAACAAAAAGGGCTAGATGATATTCCCGCAGGGGTCGCGTTAACAATCGCGGTTATGGGTTATATGTTGCCCCGTTTTACAATGCCAAAAACACAAGCGCGAACAAGTACCGCATGGTCAAAAATGAAAAAATGGTATATAAACCGCAAAGTAAAAAAACACGGATTAAAAACCGCAGAATTGACAAAAGAAAATGAAACGACAATGAAGGCGTAACATTATGGCTCACTCGTTAATTTTAGGAATGACAGAAAGCGGTAAAACGACACTGGCAAAACAGCTTGCGTCAAAATATAAAAAAGCGGGTATTAATGTACTTGTTTTAGACCCGCTTAATGATCCAACTTGGGGTGCGGATTTTCAAACGACAGACCCCGATGAATTTTTATCTATTTTGTGGCAGTCAAGAAAATGCGCGGTATTTATAGATGAAGCGGGAGAAAGCGCAGGACGTTATGACAAGGCAATGATAAAAACGGCAACGAAGGGTAGACACTGGGGTCATAATGTACATTATTTAACACAACGCGGCGCATTATTATCAACAACAATTCGCGGTCAATGCTCGCAATTATTTTTATTTTTATCGGGTAAAAATGATGGAAAATTGCACGCGGAAGAATGGGCAAAAGACGAATTAAAAAACTGTAATAATTTAAACCGTGGAGAATTTTTTCACACATCACGCGGCGGTATTTTAACAAAAAATAACGCCTTTAAATAAGGAATAAGATTATGTTACATATACCAATTTTTATAATTGGCGGTTGCGCGGCATTGGCAATTAATGAGTTAATGAATAAAAAACGTTTGACGGTAAAAAATAAAACTGATAATGTGCAAGAACCAGACCATTTACAGGAACCCGCTACAAATGAAATTCCCGTTACCGACAATCAAGACGATAATTCCAGCAGTGATAACTGGGGTCATAGTGGCGGCAGTACTGTACCAACTGAAACAAAAAACCAACCTTAAAATTTAGGAAAACTTATGTTAACAAAATCGGCATTAATTTCATCGACAACTACAATTGTTTTACTTGCGCTATTAATGCGTATTCCCGCAACTCGAAAACTGGTTTTAGGTGCATAACATGAAACAATCATTTTATACGGCGGCAATGGTTGTCGGTATGATAGCAATTTTCAACCAGTTTGAGGTTACAAAAAACCTTTTAAACGGCGGTAATAAATTTTTCAACTAAGGAAAAAATTCAATGAAAACAACTAGACCAATGCCGAGTATGCAAGGTGTCGCGGCGGGACAAATTGCCACGTTAACGATGCCTATCGGACTCACATACCATGCTTTATTGTTAAAATATAGCGGTGTCACACTTGCACAAATGACGGAAATTCGTATAAAAGCGAACGGTAGACAAATTTTCTCACAAAGTGCGGCTGATTTGGATCTAACCAATCAATACTTAGGCTTGGCGGCTTCGAGTGGTTTGTTATATATCCCGTTCGACCGTAGTAATTTGTTAACTCGCCAAGGTCAGGAGATTTCAGCAATTGGAACAGGCGCTCCGTTTAATAATGATCCTAATTCGCCCGCATTTAATCCAACGCCATTAAGCACGTTGCAACTTGAAATTGATTTGGCGGCGGGAACTTCTCCTGTTCTTAGTTCAAAAGCGATACAATCCGCACCGCGACCACTTGGCGCGATTATTAAACGCCGCCGATTTAATTATAATCAGGGCGGTGCGGGTACGTTTGAAATTTCAGATTTACCTAAGGGCGATTTGATTGATAAAATTTACATCAAAACAAGCGCGGATAATTTGACTCGGGTTCAACTTGAACGTGACAACTTTTTGACTTTTGAACGTGAACCCGCAGAAAACAATCTTTTACAGTCAGACGGTGTAAGAGTACCACAAACAAACCTTTTTGTTATCGACCCAACAGAACGTGGATTTGGCGCGGAATCAATTGTTTCGGCGATTAGTGATTTCCGTTTAAAGTTCGATGCAAGTGACGCAACGAATTACACTATTTATGTGGATTATTTCGGGTCACTTGGCGGTAACTAAAAACCCGCTTTAATAGTAAAAGCCAAACAAAGGCGGGCAATACGCCCGCTTTTTTTTATTTTAGGACAAAATTACATGATGAATTTGAACAGTGCAGATGTAGTAACAAATAGACAGACTGGTATACCTATGTCAGTTGATGGTTTTAGCGATTTTGCAGGACAACTAGGTGGCATACTGGGCGGCGGTGTAATTAGCGGTGGACGTGGATTATTAAACAGATATATTTCGAGAGAGTTTCCTGAGCAAGTACCGCCAGCGCCAGAAGGTGCCGATTTAGCAATCCCATTATCTGACAATGCGGTAAATGAATCAAAAAATAACAGCGAGGGCAGGACACAAGCTCAAATGCAACAATATGGAATCTATGTAATTGCAGGTGCGGCAGTGTTAGCCACATTCGCGTTTATATTTAGGAGATAACATGGATTTTTTCGGTGGTGCGGGCGGTTATAGTTTCGATTTGGGAGCTACTAGTGGAGCGCAAGGTTCGCAAAATTCACAAGGCGGTCTAACAGTTGGCGAATTTATGGGCGGTAGTACGTCAGATAATAAATATTTGTTAGCGGGTGTCGGTGTCGTAATTGTGTTATTGGCAGTGGTCGCGCTTAAATAATGAAAATAAAGCGTTTATATGATTTTCCAGTGCATTTGCAACATGAGTTTAAATTGTTGTTAAAAAACAGTTATGACAATGTTTTATATGATATTAAAAATGAAGTATCAGAATTTTATAAAATAAATGATTGTTATGTAGGAACATTTATAAACAATGAGAATTTAGAAGTGACAATTTTATACGGTAAAAACTGCGACCCTGTTATACGTTTTATAATTGAACAGGCACGAATTCACAATATAAAAACAGTCAACGCGTGGACATGTAAAAAAGGCATGACAAGAATGTTTGAGAAATGGGGCGGTGTAAAAACCGCTACCTATACTGAATACACAATTAAGGGGTTATATAATGCCTAGTTCTTCAAGTCGTAGTAGTAATAGAAGTACTACAGAAAATTTTTCAACTCAATTAAACTTAGCAGGAAACGAAGGAACCGCAGTTGTCGGCGATAATAATACGGTAACTAATACTGACTACGGTGCTATCGGTATGGCGTTACAAAGTGTTGACGATGTGACAGAGGATGCGTTTCAATTCGGCGCGGGTTCGCTTGAAGTGGTTGCGAACAATTCAGAACAGGCAATTAATGCAGTATCACAAGCGGGTGAAAATGCGCTAACATTCGCGGGAGGTGCAATAAATGCGGTTTCACAAGCGTCATCCGATGCTGCAAACCTTGCATTAAATGCGACAGAAAATGCACTTTTATATGGTGCAGGTTCACAACAAGCGGCGTATGAATTTGGTGCTGATGCGATTAGTTCAAACGCGGCAAATACTGAAAATGCACTTTTATATGGTGCAGGTTCACAACAAGCCGCGTATGAATTTGGCGCGGATTCAATGAATAGTTCTTACGGATTTGCACAACAAGCATCTGAAGCCAGTGCGCAAGCAACAGAAAATGCGCTAATGTTAACATCGGGGGCATTGGACAAAGTGGCAAATTCCAGTAATAACGCGGCAATGTTTGCAAATCAAAGTGCAGAAAATGCGTTATCTTATGGTGCGGGTTCGCAACAAATAGCATACGATTTTGCTATGGGTAACGCCCAGGATAATATCTCATTTTTAGAGGGTTCCATTGATGATCTGTTTAGCTTTGCAGGTGAAAATAATCAGGCGGCATTTAATGCGGCTGAAAATTCAAGAGATGCGGCAATAAATTCTGCTAATAACTCGTTAAACGCGGCTATTAGTTCTTCAAACGCGGCAAACCAATCAATAGAACGTCAGGCGGTTTTAAACAATCAGAGTTTACAGGAAGTTACAAACCGCGCTATTCAAACATCTAATGCCAGTCGCGTAGATTCTCTTAATTTTGGCGCGGGTGTACTAGATAAATCAATAGATGAAATATCAGACAATGCGGAACGCTCACAAATGCTATTAACTGAATTTGCGGGTAATACAATTCAAACCGCAGTTAACAGCACAAAATCAGAGTCGGCACAGGCAATTGATAAAATAATAAATTTAACAGGTGATACACAAAAAACCATGCTGTACGTATTGGCTGGCGGTGCGGGTATTTTTCTGCTATTAAATAGGATGAAATAAGAATGTCACAATTACAACGTTATCAATATACATTACAAGCAAACGAGGCAGTTAATCCAAGTATACCGAACTCAACTTTTATTGGTTGTACTTCGGGTAGTTCAATTTTTACGGTTTATCCCGCTGAATTGTCACCGCTTGTTCTACAAAATGGATTAAGCGCAAAATTTCAACAGCAATTTAATAACGTGAGAATTGTAAACGGTGCGATTGCACAGACAATAGAACTATATATTGGTGTCGGTGAATTAATAGATTCACGCTTGACCGTATCAGGTGGTATTTCAATTGCAGGTAATTCGGGTGCGACTGGCGGCGCGGTTACAGTAGGCAGTTCCGCAACATTAATTCGAACCGCTAATACAAATCGCGCAAGTATTTTATTACAAAACTTGGGTACAAGTGATTTATATTTAGGTGTACAAAATACCGTTAGCGCATCGAATGGAATATTATTAAAAGCCGACGGAATAGCTAGTTTTACTATGCAATCAAATATTTATGGTATTACTGCATCGAGTGTTGATGTAAGATTTATTGAGGAGATTAGTTAATGAGTAATGTTATTAATGGAGGAGGAGGTTTTTATAAATTAGCCCCCGATTTAAATCGCATAAGTGAACAAAAAGTAACTGGCGATGCCTACAAAGAGATTGATAATATCGACGCGCGCGGGGCGTTAACTACAGTAATAAATTTAAGCGGTAAATGGTTGTTAACTACTGCGTTTATTTATGGAGCAGGTAATCAAGTGGTTACATTAAAAGTTACAGTAGACAATATAGTTATAATCAATGATACGTTTACAGTACAAAATTTTAGAACAGGAATAGTTGGCGTTCAAGGTAGTATGACAAATCAAATTAGCGATACATATTTATATTGTGATTCTAATATTTTAATAGAATTTCAGACTGCAACCGACGACAGTGTTTTATTTCAATACAACGCAAGGCCGATAGCATGAAAAAAATAAACATAATTTTTAAAAGTAAAACACATAAAATTGAAAGTGTGGGTGTAAAATCTGTTAATTCTTATTTGCTAAATATTACCCGTGGAGAATTTAAATTACGTATGACACAAGTAGAACGTATCGCAATACGTCAACTTGCCATGTCAGACGCAATAGTCTATGATTTTATGGACTTATTAAGTGATATTGAAATAGTGCCACTAGACCAGCCAGAAGTTATCGACGGAATAAATTACTGTTCAAAGTTAGGGGCGTTTACAAAAGTGCGTGCTAGTGAGATATTAGGAAACGGTTAATATTATGACAGAACGGCGGTTGTTTAATGTCACAAGTGCGGTACTTATGCCGTTAATATTGGGAACGGTTGCTGGCGGTGGCGGCGCGTATATTGGGGTACAAGTTAGTTTAGCGGTTATTGAAACTGAAATACTGCAACTTAAAAAAATAACAGAAGTAACAGTAAATAATTCTATATCTATTAATCGGCATGATTTGCAAATTTCAAGTATTCGAAATGATTTTGCGCGCGATATGGATTTATTGTATTATCGTATTATGCGTGACGTAGAAGTCGAGAAAAACAACGATGAACACAAATAAAATTATTTTAATCAGTTTGTTAATAGGTGTATTAATTATGAGTTTGAAACCTCGCGGGATAAGAAATAATAATCCGTTAAATATACGCGATTATGCGGGTAATGAATGGCAAGGGAAAACAGGGACTGACGACAAAGGTTTTGTGGTTTTTGACAATGCGGAAAATGGAATACGCGCGGCTAAGAAAATATTGCAAAGTTATGCCAAACGTGGAATTACAACATTAGAATCTATTGTTGAAACTTGGGCACCTAAAATGGAGAATCCAACGCGTAACTACATAACCTTCGTTGCCAGAATATTAAACAAGCCAGAAAATGCGCAGATAGTTTTTTCTGATTATGCGGAATTGTTAAGCGCAATGACATTTTTCGAAAATGGCGATAATCCATACCCGATTGATGTATTTAACAATGGGGTTGCACGGGTATGAGTCAACAAGTTAGTAAAATAATATCAATTGTGCAAACTGGTGCATTGGTCATTGGTGGATATTATGTCTATAAATTTTTAAGTGGTGGCGCAAAAATTATAGATAAAACTACAACTTTTTTAGCCGATGCCTACGTAAAAAATACAACTGATGTTATACGACCCACAATTGGCGTTAAAAGTAATTATTTTACTAATGGTAAATTGAACATTGATGCGCGTGAAGTATACGCCACTGGTTTTCCGAATATGTATTTTAAAATATTTGCACAGGATAGATTGAAGCCAGAGTTTGCAAGTTTACTAGATAATGGGGATAGATATACAGATGATGAATTTAATATGTGAATATTTTAAAAATTCTATACTAGGTATTGTATGGGTAATGTAGTATATTAAGGGTCGCAATTAAGCGACCTTTTTAATAGGAATTATCAAATGCCACAATCTAATATGTCAGAATCCGCAAAATTGATGCACGTTGGACGTGCTAGAATGCTACTACTACAAGGAAAAAAGACAAGTGTTAGACATTTATATGAAGCCCTTGAATTGCTTTCTGTAGTGCTGTTACATGACAAAGAGATTAGTATGGCGGTGCAAGAATTGGAAGAAATAGATAAGGAAAATGAGGACTTGCCACACGAATAAAGTACTGTTAATATATACAGGCAATCAGAAAGCTAACGCCAGTTAGCACCCTAAAAACATCAAGCTAGTCACTTGGTGTTTTTTTTTATTTTATTTGTGGAAAAACGTTGTACTTGTGGATGATATGGTTTAATCTAGTTACTTACTTAATAAGGAATTAAAGCAAATGAAAAATTTAAACGGTCTTCAGTTAGTAAAAGTTTGGATAAATGCCTTTGATAATAATATTGTTAGTGCGGTACAGTTTTCAAACTGGTTAGAAAAT
>Ga0307935_1001035_pt1 | contig 10677 bp, 12 predicted proteins | sample OrgLakmetageno92_FD_201827 | JGI IMG/M metagenome (GOLD analysis project Ga0307935, IMG submission 201827) | Saline water microbial communities from Organic Lake, Antarctica - #92 | ecosystem: Environmental > Aquatic > Non-marine Saline and Alkaline > Saline | place: Antarctica: Organic Lake...
CTGATCCAACTATTCTTCCTGGTGTAATAGCTTCCCAGGGAAGTCTGGGAATGTTTGATGAACTTTATATAAAAGATTCTGGGGCGGCAAATAATTGGACTCCCTTGCAAAGAAGGGTGTTTGGTACTTGTGCTGCTGGATCTTCAATAAGAGTTATTAATTTAGATGGAACTGTTACTTGTGAACTTGATGATGCTGGTTCTGGAACTGATACTAATGCAGGGACGATTTGTACTGCTGGTCAATATTTAGATGGCGATGGAACTTGTAAAACTATTCCAGTGGATACAGATACAGACACAACTTATAGTGCTGGATCTGGTTTATTGTTAACAGGTACAATTTTTTCAACTGACAATACTTATGTTCAAAGAAGAGTGGGTGGATCTTGTGTAGCTGGATCTTCAATAAGAGTTATTAATTCTGACGGAACTGTTGTTTGCGAGATAGACACAGATACAGATACGGATACTAATACAACTTACACAGCAAGCACAGGGTTAACTTTAACAGGGACCGCATTCTCAGCAAATACTTCTTACTTGCAAAGACGAGTGAGTGGAAGTTGCTCTGCTGGATCTTCAATAAGAGTAATTAGCTCGGATGGAACTGTTACTTGTGAAGTTGATGATAACACAGATACAAATACGACTTACACAGCAAGCACAGGGTTAACTTTAACAGGGACCGCATTCTCAGCAAATACTTCTTACTTGCAAAGGCGAGTGAATGGGACTTGCCCAGTGGGTCAATCAATTAGAGTTATTAATTCTGATGGAACTGTCTCTTGTGAAGTGGATACAGATACGGATACTAATACAACTTACACAGCAGGCACAGGGTTAACTTTAACAGGGACCGCATTCTCAGCAAATACTTCTTACTTACAAAGACGAGTATTTACAGTGTGTCCTATAGGGCAAGCTATAAGAACTATTGGCGTTGACGGTTCAGCAGTATGTGTTCCTACTAATTCAACCTATACATCTGGTAGTGGTATAGGACAAGTTGGGAATGATTTTTTTGTCTTAGGTAATGTCGGACTAGAAGCTGATGCTGATGGTTTATCTATAACTCCTAGTTATACTCAAAGAAGAGTGAGTGGAACGTGTTCAGTAGGATCGTCCATAAGAACAATTGCACAGGATGGGAGTGTTGTGTGTCAAACATCTGGGGCTGGATTAACGTCCGTACAGGTGAATGCTTTATGTAGTAATGGCGAGACTATAACCACCACAGCAGGGTCCGTAGGTTCTAAAATAAAATTTGGATCGGGGACTTGTGGGTCTACAAACGGAAATGCAGCGGCTAAATGGATTAGTAATCAAGAATTTTTTCCCCAAGAGGCTGCTTGGTATAATTTCAAAGGTATGATGCAACAAGAAGTTGGAAATTTTTTTACAGGAAGACTGAACTTATTTGTTTGGGAGGATGGAGCCACTATAACTATGCTCAACTTGAATAAAGCGTGTTCTACTGTAGATAGAGGGGCTTTCCTTTTGGATTGTACAGTATATTTAACATCTACTCAAAGAGCAGCCCTGTACTTTTTAGGTGGAACAGGAACTTTTGATATAAGGGATAATGAGAATGAACATTGGTTGACTATTACAAGAATGTCAAACTAAGGAAATTATGACTAAAAATAAAAAATCACTATACACTAGGGAAGAAAAGAAGTTCATTATAGGTGAAACAACTGGCTTGTCAATTGGACTTGTTTTTGGGATCATTTATGGAGCTTACTTTGTCAGTGGACTTGATGGAAGAGTGAGTGCTAATACATTAAATGTATTTAATAATTCGAGAGCTAGAGAAAATCTAGCAACAATCTATAAAGAACACACTAGGATTGTAGACTCGGAGCTTACTAAGATTCAAAGTGAATTGGGTGAAGTTAAAGGAATGCTTAAAGTATTAATAAACAGAAGACCTTAGGAGGTTATATGAATGAATCAGAATTAAAAGATTTTTTTAAAGCACTTGGATATGTCGCTGGAGAAGTATCAGAAATTTCAGAGGGTGGTCTAGGACTTGAAGATCTTAAATCAATCAAAGATCTTATTGATAATAAAGATCTAGTTCTTGGTGGGTTTAAAGTTGAGGGTGACTTTAAAGAAGTTCTTAAATCTTCACTTTCTTATGAACAACTTTTAAATATTATTGTCGCAGCCAAGGAAGGCTTCGAGCTAGGTAAAAACTAGAAGTGGATATTGCAACGGCTCTCATTCAATCATTGAAATTTGGTCTTTCCATTTGGAATACCAAAGAGAGCCGTAAATATCTTGATGAGGTTATTGACCTAGAAACAAAGAGATCTTATGAAAAAAACAAACTTGAGAAACTTCGTAATCACGCTTTTATTGACGGGATTGATAACCGCTTGTGCATCATCGCTGATGCAACTGCCAAGTTTGGAAAACCGAACTCTTAGAATTGATATTGAGACAGCTCAATTTAGATACCAGTATCAAAAGTGCAATGGCAAATGGTTCCCTTTTAAAAAATGTTGGATAGAGACAGAATACTTCGACTTTACAGATCGTATAATGAGAATTAAATTAAAAAATATGGGCTTCATGCTCAGAGTAATTAAATAGAAGACTACTTCACTACCTTGCCATATCACATTACAAACGAATAAAATATAACAATGAATCATAAAGACGTTGGAGGGCTCGCTGAAATTGGCTTTATATACGAGGCAAAAAAGCGCGGCTTACATATAATGAAACCCATGACTGACAATAGGAAATATGATTTCATTGTTGATGGAGGATCTCTTTATAAAATCCAGGTGAAATCTACAGCAGCAAAAGAGAAAAACAGAAATAATTTTAAAGTTTCTACCTCATATGGAAGTCATAAAAAAATTAAATACCAAAAAGAAGATGTTGATTTTATTGCTATACATTTAACATTAGCTGATATTTGGTACATAATTCCTATTGAAAATATTAAATACTTAAATATTAGATTTTATCCTCATAAAGAAGATTGTAAATTCAACAAGTGGAGAGAAGCATGGTATCTACTTCAATAAACTATCTGGACGTATCGGAACTTTGCAATATAGACACAGCGACTCATATATCTCGTTCCAATTCTCGGGGTAGATTAAGTGTGCAAATCCACCAGCCTCACGAAACTGTTTCAAGCGGTGCTTTTGGAGTACAATTCGACCTGTCTTTTTTTGAGCTGCACGATGGGATCTCTTCAATTCAAAGGCTACAAAATAGCCGTTGGCAACGCCAATTTCATCTGGCAATCCACGGATTGATAGAGCCTCCTTTTTAAAGAAGACTCCTATTTTATTAAGTTCTCTATGAACAAAATTATGAAAATCAGATTCCTTCTGGAACCTTCGATGCTTCACCATTGTAAATTCCATTTTGCTTTAAAGCATCAATCATTAATGCCGACCTAAATAATAATATTCTTTGTTGTCTTTCAGCAGCCTCTAAATCTTCTCTAAGATCTGACATTACTTCATACATTTCATTCATAATAGGTGAGATTCTTTTAAGAAGTTCTCCAGCAAATTTCTTCCTGTTAGCATTATCTTTGCTTGGATCACCATTTACTCCATAAAAACTAAAAACTTCACTCATGATCTGACCATCCATGTAGTTTCTAGCCTGTGCCATTCTAAACTCTAAAGAGGCGTGACCGCTTTCTTTTTTAGTTTGTTCAATAATGTTCTTTTGTGATCCAGTCAATTGATCATCTTTTAGTGTGTTTGTCCCCATGTTTTACCTACCTTAAATTCTCCGTCCAATGGACATTTTAAATTAAAATCTTCTCCAGCATAAATAATACTTTCAACTAAAATAACTCCGACCATGCGAGCCAATCTATCTGGAACTATAAACTGCATTTCATCATGAACATTAAGAGCTGGTCTAACTCCTAATTTATAATAACCTAAAGATGTTAACTTTTTATGTGCTCTTACACCAGCTTGTTTCATCACAATTGCACCACCACCTTGAAGTAATGTATTAAGTGCTCTATAAACTTCTCTAATTGGTAAATTTCGACCGTCTAACCCACGCAAAAAACCACGACTTTTAGCTACTAATTCCACGTTTTTTATAAGATCTCCGAGTCCAACAATTTTTAATCTAAATTCTTTCTTTAACTTCTTTCCAATATCTCGCTGCCTCTCCACTGATGATAAAGGTTCTACGATTGATCCAAGCTTTGCATCACCAGCACCATAATTATGAGCATATATGAATGTTTTAGCGTGGTCCCTAGTAGGAAGTCCAGCAGCTTCTACTGTCTTCATGTGAATATCACTATCTAAAATTGCTTTAACATAATCACCTTCGTCATAAGGGAATAAATAATGTCCAAGCATTCTTAATTCTAAGCCGCTAGCATCAGCGCCCACAAAAGAATAACCTTCTGGGGCTTCAAATAATTGACGAGCTTCTGCTCCCTTATATTTCCTGGGTGATGTTACCTGGGCTAAATTAGGTTTTGAGTGAGTACAACGACCAGTAATAGCCCCATTAGTTATAACGCCACCATGAATCTTTCCATCCACAACATGATTAAGCCAGGACTCTTTTCCTTCTGATAATTTGCTGAGAATATTATTAACTTGAAAATATTTTAATGCGAGCTTTGCCTCTTCCCAGGGTAGAGACTGTAGAACTTCCTCGCTCATTGTCGGCTTTCCTGTCTTACTGAAAACTTCTGGCTTCCACTCTTTCTTGCTGATTAGATAGTTAGTTAATTGATCCCTTGATCCAATGTTAAAAGGAATCCTTTTTGTTTTGGTCTTCATTTCAATAATCTTAGGAGGGAAAACTTTTTGAGCATCTAGCTTTATTTGAGCCTTTTCTATTTGAAGATCTTCTGCAAGCTGCTTTGCTGCCTGGGTGTTAAAAGGTGCGCCACTCTCAACTTGGAATCTTATGTATTTTTGAAACTCAAATTCAAGCTCTGTAGATCTAGGATCAGCTTCTTTTTGCAATATCAATTCATAAAGCTTATTTGTTACAACTACATCTTGAACACAGTAGCTTTGCATTTCAACAGACCAATCTTTCCAATCTGTACTCTTGCCAAAGCTGCCTTTGTGTTCTCCCAGTCTATGTCCCCATGCTTCTAATTTATGTTTACCTTTACAGTCTCCTGGAACTTTTGATTTTTTCATATCAATGTCCATTAGATTAGGCCAAATCAAACGACTAGCATTTAATGTATCGTATATTTTATCATTAAGATCATAACCATAAAGTTTTTTAATTACTTCTAAGTCATAACAGATACCATTGTGAGCAATAATTCTGTCAGCTTTTCTTAGATTATATAAACCTTGTTCAATACCTCTAAAGCCGAATTGATCTGCACAAGAAAGAATCTTTCCAGTATTTCTGAAATATAAAACTAAAGAATGAACCGCGTTCACTTCATGAATATATTTACTATTTGTCTCTAAGTCGAAAACTATTTCTATCATGGAATAAATAGCCCACTTTTTTAAGGTGGGCTCCTTTAGTTAATATGGAATTGTGTCTGAATCTGCTGGATGAGGAGCATCATTTGGAGGAGGTCCAGCATTTCTAACTGTTTTCTTTCCTTCAAATTCTTCTGTTGTATCTTCTTTAACTTCACCAGCCGTTATAGTTTTGTACCACTCCAGGCAGGTCCCCATAACGTAATTTTTTTCATTCACTTCATTTGTTTTAACTTTGTAACCTTTATATTTTTTGTTATCAAAGTCAATATCCTCAACAAGAAGTATGAAATTTTTTCCAGCGGGAGGTAATTTTTCAACACTGTTTACCAGGAACATTTCATTTGCTAACTGTTTACCAGCTCCGTGAGAAATCCCTTTCATTTGCAAAATAAATGGAACTGCCCAGCCTTTAATTAAAACATAAAAATTATAACAAAGTTGACGTTGTGATGGAATGTTTCCAATCATAAACTCTTTATCATTTCCTATGTTAGAAGCATTAACATCTTCATAATGAGAAAACTTATAATCGTTCCCATCCTTTTTAGTTACACGCCACTTTTTAGTCATGTGAACAGGAGTAAATGTTACTGGATCTTTAGTACTACCAAGAATCTCTTTGTTTACTGAGTGCAAATAATCACCAGGTTTAGCAATACCATCATTTACAAGTTGACTTGATCCTTGCATGAGCATAATTTTTGGAATGATAATATCGGAACTGTCGAACTCATTTGTTGTTCCCCACGATCCCATCATTGCATCATCATAAGTTGCAACAGCATTTTCTTTTTGAATAATTTCAGAGTTTTTTGTCATTTTTTACCTTTTTTAATTCTTAGATCCGAGCTTATACTCGGCTCCCCACAACCTTGCATTGAGAAAGTTGGATCTTCCTCTAGTTGTGCTTTAACATAACTGTTTAAAGTACCTGATGCTACAGATACAAATTGATAGAACTCATGCTCACCAAGAGAATGAAAATAATCAATAACTAATTTTTTACTTTCAAAATCTTTAGGCACTTTATAAGATTTCTTTTGAACCCTACTAAATGTTCCAACTCCATCAACTATTTGAAACTTCCATTAAGTTTAAAAGTTTATACTTAGCACTTTCAACTTTTTTAAAATACTCTTTACTGATTTTAGTTAAGCGATCGTATTCTTCTCGCTCCTCAGTATATAAAATAGCCGCATCATCTAAATCTTTAACAGTTACTTCGGAGTCTGCTGGAGCTGCTGCTTGCCAACCCTCTAACATATCAGACATTAGATTTTCTCCATACGAACACAAACTTGCATTTTTCTCTTCTCAGGATCAGCACAGATTCTAAGCTGGATCTCTTTTATGCGATCATCAGTTGAAAGTATTTCTGGATCAGCACAAAAAGGTTTAACACCTTCCTTGTATTCTACACACTTAAAATCAGCGATAACTTTATCTTTTTTAGTACAAGATAAAATAATAGCGGAACTTGTAATTAATAATACAATTGCAAATGGATACATAAAAACTCCTATAGTTTAAGATCAATGATTTGGTCACTGATTTTTTGTTTAGATTTTAAAGCTGCCAAGACAGTCTCATCAATAGTATCTGGTGCGCACAGATCTAATTTGGTAATTCTTTCATGTATTTGAGATCCACCTCTATAATTTCTAGCTTCACTTTGTATTTCTTCTCCTAGTGAAAAGTTACGACTAAAAACAATTGAGTAAGAAGCCTCAATTAAATTAATTCCAATTCCACCAGCCCGACGATTTGCTATAACCACTTTAAAGTCTGGATCATTTTTTAGATTATCCATTGTCTCTTTTTTAGCATCTAAACTCATACTTCCAGTGATGAACCCATGTTTTAAATTAAGCGCCTCACAAATGTCACCTAACTGTTTGTAGTTATTTTTAAAAGAGCACCAAAGGATCACTTTATGATCTGGCGTAATTTGCTCTAATAATTCCTTGACTATTTTAAGCCTGGGAACATCTTTCATATTAATCTCTTCACCATCTTCTGTAGTCATATAGCCACAGCATATCTGCTGGAGCCTCAGAGCTTTCGTAAGAGCTATTTGCGCCACAACTGCTTTAGTTGTACCCTTCTCAGTTTCGGACTCTATAAAGGCTATAAAGTCGCGCTTCATAGTATCGTAGTGTTTTTGCTGCTCTTTTGATAACGGAACTTTGATTGTCTTCTTTATTAAAGGTGGAAGATCCAGGCATTGTTCTTTCGTAACTCTAATAGCGCTTTGATATATCTTCTCATTAAATTCCTGGACCATTGAAGGTATAAATTCAAACTTAGGAAAGTGAGATTTCTTATCACTCCATGCTGCATTTACGTCCTGGAAGTATCGTGCTCTAAATCTAAAGAAGTTTGTACCAAATGATGCACCAAGATCTAGGAATTTAAACTGCATGAAAATATCCATAGGAGAATTTAAAATAGGCGTTCCTGTCATGCCGTATCGCAGCCTTGCATTTACAGCTAACTTGAATAACGCTTTAGCTCGTTTGGACCTATAGTTTTTAATATAATGCATTTCATCAGCGATAATAACTTCTGGTTTCCAGTTTTGCAATAACTTGAAAAAGTTTTCATTTAACAATGCTTCATAATTTACAATAATTATTGATTTATCGAACTCTTTAGTTTGTTTTTCAAAGGATTTATTCCTCTTTGCTGCGTGGGCAAGTGGCAAGACAAATTTAGGATCTATATTCGAGTGCATCTTAAATTCATCTTGCCAATTGTAGAGTGTAATTAATGGCGTGAAAATCACTGTACGCATTAATCCAACATTGTGTCCACACTTCAAGCGAAGTATGTTTATCATTGCTCCAGTTTTTCCACTTCCCACTTCGGCTAGAAGGGCATAACAGCTCTTGTGCTCAGCATTTTTCATAGCAGTAAACTGCCATTCATAAGGAGTAAGAGAGAATGTGAGCTTTGATATAAGACTATTCACGATTTACCAGAACTTTATCCAATTCCAGAATCGTTTATAGATAGGTACATAGATTATTATGTTTGTGTTATCTGTTCTAACATCTTGTGGCTCATCTTCGATACCAGCGACTATTTTCTCAGCCAGGTAATCAACAAAGTAAGGAGCAGTTTGCTCTTTCCAAGCGTGATAAGTATTTCCATCATGACCAAATGAAAGCCCTTTTTCTAGTAAATCTAGGAAGTGGATTCTTTCATGCCATTTTGTACAAACAAGTCCAGAAATTGATCTTCTACTTAAACCATTACTGTTAAGCCAAATGATACCTGGCTGAGAAGGTACAAATTTTCCAAGAACCTTAGATCTCCAATAGTAATAAGTTCTAACCTCACAAGTAACTCCAGAGTGTTTAGCAATAATATGAGCTAGAGCACTAGATCCAATTGTACTTGATACAAATTTTTTAACATCGGCAGCATTTAAAAGCTTTATAATTTGATCTTGAATCTCATTAGCTCGCTTGACAGCTTGAATGATATTTGAATTGTTACCATAATATGCAAAGTTATTCATGATGATTCCTTTTATTTGTTTTGCGATTCATACTCTAATTTTTCTTGCAATGATCCTACATAAAGTATCCAGGACTGTGTTCTTAAATCCCAAATAACTCACCATTAATGATGCGCTCTCCAGGTTTTTTATTATTCATTTCTAACAAGAATAGTCCTTGAAGGTAGTAATACAAAAATGATATGGAGTAAAAATTACATTGTCAAATTAAAAGGGACCACCTTTTCAGATGGTCCCTAGTGACTTTGTGGACTAGACAATGCCGAGTGATTTCCCTACCATAGAATCTATCACAATTTTGCACAGTGAACAACTTACAATTGACTTTAACCAATAATTACTATTAATATGAAGCCACACAACATAACAGGAGTATAAATGAGTGATAACCCAAAGATTCAATTACTTGGATTAAGGGAAGGAAAAGGGACTGTATTTTATAATAAGAATATCAGAGCACTTTCTGTCCCAGAATTATTTCTAAGATGCCAGGACTATGTAGACCAATTTGAAGAAGAAGAGAGATTTAATTTACACTATACTCTAGCCCATTTTAATGAAGGGACTAAAGCGAGACAAGAATTTGTACGCTTGGAAGTAATAGCTATTGATGTTGACGGCATTGATATGACTAAATTGGATCTTTACCTTAATTTAGTTATTGAAATCTTAAACCTAGACGCAACTAAAACAGGTATCGTAGCAAGTGGGAACGGACTCCACTTTATTATGAAGCTGGATGATCCTATTGTAGATCTCGGAGACTTCAAAAAATATAAACTAAATTATAAAGCAATGTGTGATTCCATTAATGATGTTTTTGAAAAACAAAATCTACCAGGTAATGCTGATCCAGTTATATTTGAAGCAAAAAGAACACTCAGACTTCCTTTAACTAAAAACATTAAACCAAATAAAGGAACTAAAAATTGTCAATTGCTTCAAGCTGTAATTGAAGAACAAGGTTTCAAGTTAGAAAACTATTCATCAACTGCTCAATTACAAAGAGAACTTCCCGACAGAGTAAGATTTGCAAGCGCTACAGATTCAAAAGCTGTCCAGAAAGGGTGTGAGTTTTTAAAGTTATGTAAAGCTGATCCAAATAAATTAAGTGAGCCTGAGTGGTTTGCGATGATTGGAATTTTGGGGAACCTGGAGAATGGAAAAGAGTTAATACATGATTATAGTTCAAAATATTTTAGCTATACAATGGTTGAAACTGATAGAAAAATCAATCATGTTATCTCTAATGCGGAAGGTCCAACTCTGTGTAGCCGCGTTGATACCTTAAGCGATTCTTGTAAAACTTGTAAGTACAATGGAAAGATCACCACGCCTTTACAAATTAAAGGTCCAGACTTTATAAAAACAAAAGATACTTTCTTCCATGAAATTAGAATCACAGAAGAAGGGAAGATCAAATATGGAAGACCTTGTTACCCTGATTTGTTTAAGCAATGGAAATCCGAATACAAACATATAAGTATCAATGGAAATATTTACGTTTACAAAGATACCTATTGGGTGGAAATGCCCAGAGACTTCATTCTAAATTGGGCTGCCAAAAAATTTGAAGATCATGCTGGAGTAGCCAAAGTAAAAGAATTTTATGAAGGCTGGGTCGTTATAAAGAACTTAAGAATGCCTGACTTCTTTGACCGTAAAAAACCTTTGATGAATT
>Ga0307935_1001037_pt1 | contig 10673 bp, 17 predicted proteins | sample OrgLakmetageno92_FD_201827 | JGI IMG/M metagenome (GOLD analysis project Ga0307935, IMG submission 201827) | Saline water microbial communities from Organic Lake, Antarctica - #92 | ecosystem: Environmental > Aquatic > Non-marine Saline and Alkaline > Saline | place: Antarctica: Organic Lake...
CGCACTTGCTGCGTGCAGGAAAAAACACCAAAATGTGGTTCTTCAATACAACCGCGTCAAAGAAGAGCTAGGCTCGAAGGGGTGATGTGATGTTATGGGGTAACGGTGACACCTCTCGGCTGGATGGGGATCAGGTCAAGACCCTATCGGACCTTAGACGTATGGTCGAAACTGGTCATATAATATCGCTGACGCCAGACCAGTCCGCAGCGATGTTGCGGGCACTTCGCTGGTACGAGATGTGGGAGTCTTCTCTAAAGCTTCTCAGCAGCATGAGGAACACGGCAATTCTCGTCGGTTTTCTGGTGACAATCTGGGCTGTTACCGAGGGGACGATCCTCGAATTTCTGCAAGGACGACTCCAATGATTGGGAGACCGAACATCAAGTGGTTCCGGGCGCGCGCCGTGGAGGTCTCTATGGCTTTGTTCATAGCGTACCTGACCGTGAACCTGATCGAGTACCGGGAGGCGATCCGGAGAGCTGATATACCCCCAACGGATTGGTTTGTCCTGAACGAGATTTTCGTTCCGGATCACGAAGCCGGTTCGGACCCTTCGATCCTCTACGACCGCACGATACTTTCTAACCATCGGGGTTTCTGGATCGCGGAAGCGCAGAGGGTGAACCCGGACGGTCGCATGGGCCTGTTCCAAAACGCTTGCTCCGGGTCAGGATTGGACGACTACGACCGGGGCGAGGTGCTACCCAAGGGTAACTCGGTCCGGTGGTCTTGGTTTTTCGGTCGCCCTTGTGCGGTGGAGCCGGGCGTTTACCGCGTGCAGCTGACCCGTGATATGTCAAAGCCCGGCTACCCCGTTAAGCAGATGCGTGCGTGGTCCAGCACCTTCACGGTGCGCTAGATCACCTTGACCATGGGTTGAAAAATACGCTCGGGTTCGAGGGGCCTTAACGGCATCTCCTTGGCTCGTGCTACCTCGTAATCTAAGAGGAAGTCGAACCGATCTAACCCCCCTAGGAACAGGGCTTTCTCGCGGACTTTATCGAGCTCTCTCGCAGCCTTCAATACTGTGGGGTTGCAAAGCATTTCTGCGAGGGTCGCTATCTTAGATGACGGCTTCTTCATATCAAGTCCTCGATCTCTGCTGCTTCCAAGGGGTCGATGCCGTCGAACTTGCCTGTCTGATCACCCATCACATCCCAGCCCTCCCGGTTCGCCCGGGAGAACATTTCAAGGTATGGCCCAGCGGACAGGGCCTCGATACGCTCGTAGGCAACGTCAGGCTTGCGGCTGTGCTCCCGGGCAGGTTCTAGGATGACCTGCCGAACCCCGGCGGACACACGCTTCGGTTTCCCGCAAGTGAACAGCAGACATATCTCGCTCTCTTGCCGGAGCCACTTCCCCATACCCATCTTCGGAGCTTCTGGGTTGTGCTTCTGGGTCTTGACCCAGTTGAACCCGAAGCTTTTGAAGGTGAACCCCCACTGCTTTGCGAGAGCGAACGCCTGATCAATGTGTGAGGAGATCACCCACATATGCAGAACGCAGTCCTTAGCTGCGATCTGGTGGACGGGTAGGGACAGAAGGTCTTCTGCCGTCATGCTCTTGTACGGCGCTTCCTCGCTGCGGTGGGGCACGGTTCCTTCCTCGGGCTTGCTGTACGACTTCCACGACCACGGAGGGTCCGCGTAGATCACACCGTAATGGTTGACTTTGAGGCCTGACAATGGGCCGCTCTCGATCCGCCCATGGAAACAGGTGTTCTCTTCGCGCTTGTTCCGGCAGACGTTCTCGTCCACCACGCCGCAGTATCCACAGGTCTCTGTCATGCCGGGGCCTTGGCGGCTCGACGCAGCCAAAGCGAAGCGTACCCCCGGTATAGGCAGGCTAAGGGGCTCTTGGCCTTCTCACATCGTGCAGCGTGTTGTAGATAGTCAAAGGCCAACGCTTTGCACTCTGATTGTGTGGTTCTCATATCAGGTCCTCAATTTCTATGTCGGGCTCTTCCAAAAGAGCGGTCAGGGCACTCCGGATTGTACGACCCTTGGATAGTGCGTACCGTGACGGCCCGGCCCCAGCGTGACGCACATGCGCCTGCCAGAGCCCGTCGGCACCCCGGATGAAGTAAACCGTGTCCGCCCCGAGGTCTTCTATCTGTCCGAGGAGGTCACGGTCGGTCACATCCCCATCACTTCCATATACATCGTGAGAACGGCATCCTCTTCGTCGATGTCGTCCTTGCTTCGCTTGCGCAAGGTGATGATCCGGGCCATGGCTTTCGTGTCGTAGCCGCGCGCCTTGGCCTCTGCGTTGATCTCTTTCTTCTGCTCAGAGATGTCAGCAGCTTCAAGGTTCATGCGTTCCAGCCGCTCGATAAAAGAGCGCAGCTCGTTGGCCGTGACCCGGTACGTGGCGTCGCCAACGGTGCCGCCGGGGGAATCACCCCCCAGCAGCGCGTCGATCTCTGACAGACCCGCCATTACAGGAGCTCCATCCCGTCGTCATCGTCTCCATTGAAATCGTCGGGCTCTTCGACATCCAGAGGCTCCGAGGTCATGATCTCCTCGACCGTCATCGGGTCGATATTTTTCTTCAACTTCATGAACTCGTCGCGCTTGATCTTCACGCACTTCTTGGTGGCTTTCGGCAGGGTTTCGCCGCCGTCGATCTGGAACAAGAACTCGTACTCGGCATCGTCGTAGTGCCAGAAGGAGTTGTTCTTGAACGTGCCGGTGGTCCATTCGATGTCGTAGGGCGAGCCGTTCGCTTCCGAGTCCCGTTTCTGCGCCCCGGTTTGCTGCGGGGCCTTGGTTTTGGCTTCGACCGCTTCGGGGTTTTTACGGGGTTCCCCGGGGTTGGAACCCAACCAGCCTTCGAGGGTGTCGAAGGGGAACTTGAACAGGGGGCTATCCACAAGCCCGTCTGAGTGGAGCACAGCGGCACCGCCAGCCAGTGTGTGTCTGCCGTTCAAGGTCATGGGTAGCGGGCGGCCTTCTTGGACCTCCCAGCCCACGATTGGGATCAGGACGTAGCCTGCCGTTGCCTGAGGGTTTAGCTCGACGACGTAGGTCATGGTTAGTGCGTGAAGATAGGTCATACGAAGTCCTCTTCGTTGAAGGTTTCTGGGTAGGCTGATCGGGCAGCTTCTCGGATCAGCTTTCGGATGTGGTCATGCCATTTCTGGTGGTCCACATTACTGCGCTCGTACCACGCTTCGATGGTGTAGACGGCGCAGGCGTCCGCAATGCCAAGCTCGTTCGACTCCACATATTCTTGGATCGGGACCGGACGATACCGTTGGACGTAGGGTGGTCCGTGGCGCTGGATCATGGCGAGACGGATACCCGCGATATGGTGCGCTTTCTGGCAGTCCTCGTACCCCTTCTCGGGGTCCTTGCGGCGGTGCCGGGTCATGTACTTGTTCATGGCGTGTACGGCGGCGTCGTGGCCGTTGGCCATGGAAATCTCGAACGGCTGGATGCCCTTCTTGTAGTGCGAGCCGCCAACTTGTTTGTCGAGAGCGTCAGAGGGTTCTTGAGTTTTTACCATGTCAGGTCCTTAATTTTCTCAGCTCCCCGGCAGGCACAGACCAATGAAACCTGCCGGGGGGCCTGCTCCCCGATCTGGGCGGGGGTGTGGGGCATTAGATAGCCAACGAGGGGTTGCTCGTCAACCCTCCTGCCAACGGTACGTGTCGTTTTTGTCCCGGCATGTGTTCGTGACCCGGTTCCAGACCACAGCGTTGGCGGGGAGGTGCTTGAAACAAACTGTGGACAGGGAGTTTGGGTCCCCGTCCGGGGAGTTCGCCGGATCGGCCATAAAACCCTCCCCGTTGCCGAACTTCAATTCGGTCACGCCCTCCTTCTCGCAGTGGTGGCAGGCGCAGCGTTCCCCGACTTCGATGTCGTAGTACAGGGGGCGGCCATCTTGCCGGGCTGGCGGCAGGGGTGGGGCCTTCTTCCGGATCGTTCGGTGGATCGAATCCAGCTGGCGGCGTTGTTCGCGGTTCATTGCGTTCTCCTAAAGAGTGGTGGCATGTAGTTTTCGTGCGGCGGGTGCATGGCGACTCGTCGGATAAAGAACTGCTTAACATAGGGTATGAAGGTCTCATATGTCTTGAGCCCCCCGGAGATGAAGATCGGCTGGCCGAGCTCCATTAGGGCTTCGATGAACTCTTGGGGGTCCTGCCTGCCCCAGACTGCCAACATCCAGCCGGGACCGAAGCCCGAGAATCCTCGGCCCAGAAGCCAGTGGTAGGAATTGTGGCCAAGGACGATTATGCCTCCGTGTGTGAGGTCGAGGAACCAGTCTTGGAAGTCCATCGCCTCGTCCACCATCATCGGGAGGCCGTCGGCTGGTCCGATGGTCCCCCCGGGACCGACGGCGGCCACGAGGTTTACTTGGGCGTGATCAGGCAAAGGAAGGCTCCATCTTGGTTAGGAGCTCACGCTGCTCGGTGACGCTGAGATCACCCAGAGACACGAGGTCCTTGAGGAAGTTCGGCGCGGTGCCTTGAGCCGCTTTCTCGATCAGGGCACGGACCACGAGCATCTCCTGCTTAGAGAACCTGACGCCACCCATCACGTAGTCCTCGAAGGCTTCGTAGGCCATCGGGCACCAAGCTTTCACGATCCCGCAGATCACATCTGCGTAGACCCTGATCTCCATTTGAGCGTGCGGGTCGGCCCGGAGAGACAGGAAGTGCAGCAGGTTATGGAGGTCAATTTTCCAGTACATCTCGGTGTAGATGTTCGGCGGACAGACCATGCGGGCGGTCTCCCGGGCGACCCCAAAATCTTTGTCGTGGGGCTTGGGTGTGACCACGCCCGGAGCGTAGGTTTCCCCTTCCGTGTCGTACCATGGCCAGCCCGTGTGTAGCTCTTCGTACAGCTGGTAAGACATCTCGGAGTGTTGACGGATCGTCTCGACCATGGCCATCCGCACGTCGCCAGGCAGCGTGCCTTCGCGCCCCTGTTTGTTGGTCTTGCTCTGGGGTTGGATGTCACGAGCCTCCGGGATGTAGAACTCGTTGACCAAGATCGAGTAGCGGGCGCTGTACTCGTTGACGTTGGCCGTCCGGTGCCGAATCCACTGCCGAGCCACGAAGATTGGCATCTTGACGTGCAGTTTGACCTCGCACATCTCAAGCGGCGTGTTATGCCGATGGTTCATCAGGTATCGGATCAGGCTGCGGTCGCCACTGGGCGTCTTTGTGCCTGCACCGTAGCTGACCCGGGCCGCCTGCACGATGGCTTCGTCGCTGCCCATGTAGTCCACGACACGGACCATACCGTGGTCGAGGACAGGGTGTTTGACGCCGAGGATTGCGTCCATCACGGGGCTGTTCGGACGGTCTATATTTTGTTCTCCCATGTGTTCTCGATCCTTCTTTCTGGCTCTTTCAAGCGCGTAGTTCTTGAGCGGAGAGGTGGTCTTCGATGTTCAATCTAGTCCTCGATTCCTCTGACGTGCTCGATGGCCTTGTCGGGTGACGCGTTGCGCCAGTCAGGCCAGATATGGCGTTCATTTCTAGCTTGTTTATCTCGGATCATAATCGCAGCTTTTTCGGCTACTTGCTCTGAGGATAGTTTCGGGTTTGCTGCCCATATCGCACGCAGCAAACCGTCGAGTCCGAGGATAGCTACGTCTACCCACTCTTCGGCTGCGCCCATGTGGGTAGACCGGTCAAAAGGGTCATCCCAGAGATCGACGTGTCTGGCATAGGCATCTTCGACTTCGACCAGCTCCTTGCGGATATGGTCACATACGCCGCCTGTTCGGGCTCCGGGCCCAAAGGTCGCTCGGCTGAAAACAGCCTGCCGGGCGAGGTGTGGTATCATGTCGTACATCAGTGGCCTCCTAGGCTATCTTTGGAAATGTGGACGGCCTCTTGGTAAGCCAGACCGATATGGAAGGTTCCGAAGCTGGTTAGGGCCAGCAAGAACCCCGCCAGCAGTGCGTCTGTGGTTTTCATTTATCTCTCCGCTTCTGGTTATTGGCGATGATGTGGAGCGGGATCGTAAGGAACAGCGCCGGGAAAAAGAAAAGCACTGCGCAGAGGTGAAGTATCCAGAACATAAAAGGCTCCTAATAGTGGTTGACTCCGATGGGGATCACAGAAGGTCCGAGGAAGGCAGCCTCTCCGTCTGGCTGGGGCTTGCACTCCGAGATCGTGGTAGCCCACGAGATGGCCCGGAAATCGAGGTCCGAGGGTAAGCTGACCCGGCTACTGTACCGTTCGAGCAGGCCCGTGCCGATCTTGGTGCCCTCGTGGTCGTAGAGATCAAGGTCGCAGCAGCCCCCGATCACCCGGCGCAACCTGCGCCAGATGGTCGGGTGCAGACCGTAGGGGCGGAGGCTCTGCTTGTACGCGGTCAGGGTCATGTCGCCCTCCGATCAGGGGTTGGGTAAACAAGAAAACTCGTTACGTTGGGGCCTCCCGGGGGAGCAGGAGGCACCAATCTCTCAGTTAACGGCGACCAGATCGAGCAGGTTGCCGCCACGGCGCTCCATGGTGGCGCGCTGGTCTTGGTGCTTGATCGTCTTGGCGTAGGCCGTAACCCCTGTAACCGTGTCCCAGACCGTCTCAATCGGGCGTCCTTCTTCGCGCAAGTGAGCGTTCTGGATCGCGGTAGCTTCGGACTTCGTGAAGCGATTGCTCAGGAACTTGGCGAGGTCATCGTCCACGCGCTTCTTCTGCGCCTCGGCGATGGTCTGTTCGATGGGCAGGGACGACGCTTTGCTGTACTCCATGAGGACTGGCTGAATCTCTTCCAACCAGCGATCCGGTGCCCCAGCAGAGTGACGCAGACGAATCTCTTTGAACTCTTGCGCGCCCCATACGATACGGTTCGAGCAAGCGTAGTCGAAGAGGAAGAACGCCGCGCCGATGGACTTGCTGCCTTCTTCGGAGTTCCACACGAAGAAACCACGGGCCAGTGACCCCGATTTTCCGTCGCGGCGATTGTCCATCTCGATCCGGTTCTCTTCGTCCGCAAGAAACACAAACATATCCCGGTCGGAGCCGTAGATCGTGGTGTTCTCACGAGTGATCGGGACCTGCTTGCCGAACTCGCCGGGCACGCGGAAGTCGCCTGTGCGACCGTCGCCGAACTTACCCATGAGAGCTGACACGATGTCTACGTTCCAGACGCGGCCATAGTTCGATCCGGTTGCCGCACGCAGGGTGGTGTGTTGGGTGGCACCGCCGTTCTGTTGGGTCACGTCGGTCGTGGTGGCCAGCAGCTTCACGTCTTCGGCGTCACGGTTATACCACAGGCCGTAGTTCATGGCGTCAGCCACGATGGGGGCTGGCAATTTGCGAAGGTAGGAGGCAGGCGCACCGGACAGGGCGGCCATCTGGCCGAAAGACCAGTGGGTGGGGTCGATGTTGCCGACATCGCTCATGAGCGTGATGCCACGGATGGGGTCAACGGGGTGGGGGCGGACTTCGATCTGCCGGGTGGAGACGGTACGCTGGACCGAGTTTTCCCGGGAAGTTTTCATCTGGTCGTGCATTTCAGTCAGGGAGAGAAAACGCTCGTCGGTCGGGCGCTTCATCCATTCGTTCGAGGCTTGCATGAGGGTTGTCATAGTTGCTTAGTTCCTTTGGTCGAAGGGGTTTGCATTGCAGGGATTCTCTCCCCCGTGACCAACAGATAGGCTACTGTTGGTTGACATTCAACCCTTCAAAGGAAGAAAGTTGATCATGCCCCATATTTTTCTACGGAGGACGCTATTTTACTTGCAATAACAGCGTGTACCATGCGGGAACTTTTTCCGGGATCGTCCAGCTTGGGTCGGTAGTGGTGCTTGATCTCCCCCAGCGCGGGGTGCCCGGCATAGGCGGATTCGATCCAAACCCACCAGCCGGGGCGATGTTTTCTCCGTTCTGCTTTTGGTGTGTGTCGGTCCCCATAGTCTCGCCAGTGCGCGCGGCGCATGTGGAACGCCTTTTGAGGCACATCGAAAAAACTCCAAAATGTCAGAAAAGTTCGAGGGGCCAAACTTAATCCGGCCCCCCAATTTTTGTGGAGTTTTCTCAGCCACACTTGCTATCGCCGCAATCGAGGCAGGTCAGACACCCCGATTCCAGCTTGGTGTTGTAGCTGTGGCACGACTGGCACGGCTTGTTCTTGGCCAGCTCGCCAAATTCGGACAAACCGACATCACACACCACTTCGGAGCTGAACACAAAAGAGCCCCGCTCAGCGTGTTCCTTGATCTTGCGACCGATGGCAGCCACGAGGCTGGGTTGGTGCCCCTTGCCGCGCTGGAAGCCCCCTGTGATGGTGCTGTGGACGCGCATCAGCTCAGGGCCTATGAACGACGCGTCGTGGGGCCTGCGCATGATGGCAGAGACCAGACGGGCTACTGTGACCATCCACTCGTCATGAGCTGGGTCGCTCGACCGGAGGAAAATCTCGAACGGGCGAAACGTGCCGTTCGATTCAAACGTGTCGTTGATCGTCAGATATACCGCCTTCTGGTCGCCGACCTTGATCTTGTACGTCGAGCCTTCCAGCTCCTCGGGCCGATCCGGCAAATCGTCGGGGTGGCCGACGAACATCTCTTCCGTGGATTCCTCCTCAGTCATGAGCACGCCGCCCCGGGCCTTTTCGACCAGTTTTTCCAAATCCTTTTTGGCATCCTTCTCCGGCTCGACGCTCAGGACCGAACCGGTGATATCATTGGGGCGGTATGTGGTGCAACCTTTGCACCCAGAATCCCATGCCTCCATGTAGACATCCTTGAACTCCTCATAGGGAATATCTTCAGGACAGTTGATGGTCTTGGAGATCGAGCTATCCACCCATTTTTGAGCAGCAGCCTGCATCCGAACATGAGACATTGGATCAAGGGTCTGTGCCGAAACGAAATAGTGAGGAAGGTCATCTGGATGTTGCGATCCATGCTCACCCATCCATTCCCAGTATTTCATAACAGCATAGTCTTGCACCAATTCTTCAGTGCGGGTTCCATCTTTCTGAAGAACTTTACGAGTGTATTCATAGGCGAATACAGGTTCGATACCAGAAGAGACGTTACCAGCGTAAAGAGAGATCGTCCCGGTAGGTGCGATGGAAGTCAGAAGAGCATTCCTGATTCCGTGTTTCCGAATTGCTTCTTCCAGTTCTGGGTCTTCCTGGCACAAATCCCAGACGTGAGTTCCTTCTTTGAGAAACTCGTCAGCATCGAAAAGTGGAAAAGAACCCTTTTCCTTGGCCAATTCAACAGAAGCCCAGTATGACGCATAAGCGATATACTTCATCCAACGAGAAGTTGTCGCAACAGCTTCCGGTGAACCATAAGTTTGACCAATCATGATGAGAGCGTCTGCGAGACCAGTGACACCGAGACCAATACGACGCTTGGTTTTGGCTTCCTGTGCCTGAGCTTCCAAAGGAAACTTGGACACATTCACCACATTGTCCATCATTCGAACGGCTGTGGCGACGGTTTTACGAAGAGCTTCCTCATCCAAATAGGAATCTGTTTCGAAAGCATTCTTGATCAACTTCGCCAGATTGATGGAACCAAGAAGACAAGCACCATAGGGAGGTAGAGGCTGTTCTCCACAGGGGTTGGTGCTGGCAATTGTCTCACAATAGGAGAGGTTGTTTTTGGCATTGATCCGGTCGATAAAAATCACACCGGGTTCGGCCTGATTGTAAGTCGAAGTCATGATTGCATCCCAGAGATCGACGGCAGGGATGGTTTTGTAAACAGTCGTTTCACCATGTTGATCTGTGAATTTCAAATCCCAGTCTTCTCCGGCTTTGAGAGCAGCCATGAAAGCATCGGTGATGAGCACCGAAAGGTTGAACATCCGAAGACGATCAGCTTGTTTCTTGGCATGGATGAAGTCCAGAATATCCGGATGATCACAGCGCATGGTTGCCATCATGGCACCACGACGAGAGCCTGCCGACATAACCGTGCGACACATCGAATCCCAGACATCCATGAAGGTCAAAGGGCCAGAAGCGTCAGCGGCGACACCTAGAACAGGTGCGTTCTTGGGACGCAAGGTAGAGAAGTCATAACCGATCCCACCACCTTGTTGCATGGTCAGAGCCGCTTCACGAAGCATAGAGAAAATGCCATCCATGGAATCGGGAATGGTTCCCATGACGAAACAGTTGAAGAGTGTGACGTTTCGTCCAGTCCCTGCACCGGCAGTAATTCGTCCTGCGGGGAGGTATTTCCAGTCGTTCAGAGCATCATAGAATTGCTTCTCGAAACTCTCTTGCACCTGTGTCGCTTCACATGAAGCGAGGTCTTTGGCGATGCGAGACCATGTGTCTTCGACGGTCTCGTCGATGTTTTTTCCGTGGGCATCTTTGAAGCGATATTTCATGTCCCAGATGTACTCTGAGATCGGTGCTGCGAAACGTGTCATTAAATTCTCCTGAGATTGGTCACAAAGACCTTCATAAACGCAAGTTGTTGTGCGGATCAAGTATCCGGTATCAATATCCTGTGGTTTTTTACACCGGGGCTGATCTGGTGGGCGGTACGGCAGCCTCGGCAACAGTACCAGTCATTTCCGCTCTGGACGCCACCTGCTTTACGAGCCCCGACCATGAGCGCGCTACGACGAACGCTATCCCGCAACGACTGGTGGCCATAGATCACCACGTTGCAGTGCTTGCAGAGCAGAGCCGAGAATACCCAGCATTGGTCATTCATCGCAGGTCATCCGGGCGGCG
>Ga0307935_1001042_pt1 | contig 10630 bp, 10 predicted proteins | sample OrgLakmetageno92_FD_201827 | JGI IMG/M metagenome (GOLD analysis project Ga0307935, IMG submission 201827) | Saline water microbial communities from Organic Lake, Antarctica - #92 | ecosystem: Environmental > Aquatic > Non-marine Saline and Alkaline > Saline | place: Antarctica: Organic Lake...
CTTAGTATGTACTTGGCGTAATTACGTACTTCGATATCTTTTACCTTTATCTTTGATTCCTTTTCTCCTAGTAACCCTGATTGAAATTTCTTATGTCGCTCAATCTCAGCTTTGATTTTTTGTCGCATGCCAATTTCATTAAATTCGATATCGCCCATCAATCCCGCTAACTGTTCAATCAAATCGTCTTCATTTATGTATCCGGACGTACACTTTCTATCATTCGACTTACAGCACCCGTAATAGACGTATCGATGTGTGTTGCCGTTCTTCTGAGTTTTATACTTTTCATCGGCAGTAATCCCTGACCCACACAGCTTGCAGGTGATGAGCTTGGTAAACGCAAACTCTTTAATCTGCATACCGCCACCTCGGGTGTTTTGAACTTGTATCTTTTCTTGCACTTGATCAAAGAGGGCTTTGCTTATAAGTGGCTCATGAGCACCCTTGTACCAGTTACCGCTGTTTTTTGGATATTGGAATGTCCCGTAGTAAAAATGGTTACGGAGAATCAGATATAAATTTCCAAGATGAAGATGTTTACCCGTCCTTGTTTTATATTTTGCCTCATCCTTTAGCCAGAAGTAAAGTTGGCGCCCACTTAGATTTTCATAAGCAATCTTTTCAAACATCTTTTTCACTATCATTGCTCGCTCTGGGTCTATCTCTATATGACAGCGTTTATCTACATTCTTGCTGTTCATGTACCCGGTAGGAGCTACGCAGGGATAAAGTCCCGTCTCACACCTCGCTCGCATTCCTCTTTTTACGTTTACTACCTTGTTGTCATTCTCTAGTTTAGCTTGTGAGCCAAGAATCATCAGTAGGAATTTCTCATTTGGATTGTTACTAAACTTCTGTCCGTAGGTTCTTATTTCTTGGAGTACTCCAGAGTCCATTAGGTCTACTATCCGACCCAAGTCACCAGCATTTCGAGAGATACGGTCAGGTGCCCAAGTCAGAATCCCATTGAACTTACCTGACTTAATTTCATCCACAATCTCGTTAAATACTGGTCGAGTCCCAGCCTCCTTAGCTGAGTGCGACTCCTTCTTTATTTCCACTATTTCCAAATTATCCCGCTCGGCCATCTGAAGCATCTCTTTGATTTGTGAATCGATAGATAGCACCTGCTGTTCCTCAGATTCGGTAGATTTGCGAGCGTATAAGCAGTACTTCGTGGCTACTGGCACAATCGTTGTTTTGGATACAAATCCCTCTGGTGCTTCTGTTCTACTCATTACCTACATTAATGACGCAACCATTTTATAAGTCTAGTTGGTAACTTATCCAAATTTCGTATAGTCTTAATATATACATATGGATGATTGGGCATTTAAACTACCAAAGAAAATTCTTAAAGTGCTACTAGTAGGAGCAATGGTTATTTCTATTGGCTGGGGTGTTGTAACTTGGAACTCCCAAAAAGCAATGGAGCTGTGGACGACTGAAGTAACATTCATCACTAAACCCATCTTCAACTTCTTCACTAACCGAGCAGAAAAACTTGTCGGACTAGCCTTTGCTCCATTCTTTGAACAGATGGAAAAAGTGAACGATCCCGATAAATAAAACCACCGGAGACCCAGTGGTTTTATTTATTATTCTTTCCAACTGCTAGGATCCCCGCCTTTCTCCAAATACTCTTGGTATCGAAGCATCTTAGCCATGAACGGAATTGAGCGTATGGTAATCGGCGGAGTCATTTCCTCTATCCGATACGGTGAAGTAGTCTTCTTTGGATGATAGTCATCATGACAATTAACAAGCTGGAACTTGATAGCTGGGAAGTGACCTTCTTTGATGCTATGTATCAGTCTATTGTGAGCAATGTCATTGACACACTCTTTTCCTTTAAGGACCGCTCCATCAGCTTTATTCAGAAAACTCTTATCCTTCCCGCGCCAGCAGTAATAGGTCTCGCGACTAATACCCGCACGCTTGCACGCGTACGTCACGTTTCCCGATTCTGCCAAGAATTCTATAACCTTAGCTTTCTGCTTTTTAATCCGCTCTGCGGTATTTGATGTCTTTTTCGCCATAACCAGTTAATTTCATCCATCGCGATACTATCGTTTTGCAGTACTCAGGATCCATCTCTACCATTACGCACTTTCGTTTCGTGTGTTCACATGCAATCAAGGTAGAGCCACTTCCTCCGAAGGGGTCATACACCACATCCCCCACCTTGGTACTGTTGAGTATCAGTCGTCTAAGCAACCTAATTGGTTTCATCGTTGGGTGTAGTTTACTTCGCTGTGGTTTCGGTTGGAAGATTACCGACTTGTCTTTCCCTCGCTTGAAGTCATGTGTTCCATACCATCCATAGAGAATGAGTTCGTGCTGTGGCAGATAATCGAGTCGACCTATGATTGCTCGATCCTTAACCCATATGATGAGTTGTGCCACTTTCATATTCACCTGCACACAAGCTTCGCGGAGAGCGAAGATCATCTTGTCGCAATTGAAGATATAGATGCTGTTCTTCTTGGTTAGTTGCACCAAGGCTGGAGCAAGCCAACCTTTAGTGAAATCAACATACGCCTTATCCGACACAAATCCATCGTTCGCGATATCCTTGTCTTTCGACACAGTGTTCAAGTCTCGCTTACTTGCCACGTAGTCAATTCCATACGGCGGGTCAGTGAGAATGAGATTGATACTGAACTGTGACAGATCTACTTTCGATGCATCGCCACAGAATAGTGTGTGCTCACCAAGCTCTATGATGTCTCCCGTCTTAATCGATTTGCTTAGCTTTGTTTCCAGTGAAGTTTTCATAGCGATTGATGATTAGCTGACAAAAGACTGGACTCATTTCGACCAAGTAGGCGTTACGTTTTAGTTGTTCGCACGCTAGGAGTGTAGATCCGCTTCCTCCGAAGAGATCGAGGACGTTGTGCCCGATCTTGGTGCAACGATTCAGTGGTCGTTCATGTAGCGAGAGGGGTTTTTGGGTTGGATGTTGGTAGTCATCGCCAGACTCACGCTTGGCCAACCAGATATCGAGCATGTCGGTTATGTCATCGATAGTAGCGTTACCGATTCCAATATCGTTGTTCAGAATCTCTGCAAGTTTAGTGTGTTTCTCAGAAAGATACGGCTTTCCTGTCACTCCATAGACACATGGCTCATAGAGCTTAGAAAAGGCTACCTGTGGGGTCGGATTGATACCGTTCTTGATCCACAACGCTGTTCGCTTATAACTGATGCCTAGCTCAGCATAAAGCGCCTGCAACATCCCTACATACGCCTGATCGCAGTACCAGAAGTGATGTGTGTCTTTCTCAGACACCGATAGTGCGCTTTCCATTGCTCTGTGCAGAAATGCTCGATACTCCGTGTCGGTTTTCTTATCATCGACGTTTCCACCATAATTGGATCTTCCTCCAAGTCCCTTGTTGTAGTCGAGGTCGATGTTGTATGGAGGGTCGCAGTACACCATCTGGACTTTCTTTTCTCCAAGGAGTGTCTTTGCTACTTTCTCATCAGTGCTGTCACCACAAATAAGTTTATGGTTACCGAGTGCGAAGATGTCACCTGTCTTGATGTCTGTGTCCTTAGCTTTCTCTAGTTCCTTCTCTTCATCGAACTCATCATCTTCCAATTCAAGTACGTCATCCCAGATGTCAGAGAGGTCGCTGTCATCGAAACCTATATCTAACAGGAACGAGGTGTCGAATTCTTTAAGTAGATCGTAGTCCCGTGACCCAGTGTTCTTGTTTGATCGTAAGAGATACTCTTCGAACTCAGATTTCGTAAGCTTGCGATCTGGAACACGCACTTCGATTTCTTCTGCTCCTCTCTCAAGGAGTTGCATGATTTTCAATCGTGCGTGTCCTGCAATGATTGTGTTATCAGTATTGATTGCTGGAATCTCTACTAGATTAAATTTGGTAATGCTTGCTTCTAGGTCTTCTCGTTGTTTGTCGGAGAGTGTACGAGGATTTTTCTCATACGGCACGAGGTCGTCTACTTTGCGGACCTCAGTGTGCCACGTTAGTGTTTTTGCCATAATGCTTAACTTTTATCTGTTAAACAAAAGGGCTCACGCACACTGAAATTAATCAGTAGTGCGCAAGCCCTCAATTAAGTGGTCACTCGCGAACCGGACGTAAGTCCTTTTGTATATCTCTATCGTAATACAGCCAGTTATCAATGCAAGTAAAAGTGGTGAAATTACATAGTTCGAACACAGAAATCAAAAAAGAATATGCCGAAACATACCCGCATGTAGTCTTGCTGAGGAAAAATATTCCTAAAGTTTACTGCTATTTATATGAGACACGTTTATTTGTCGATTTCAATTTCCTTTAACTCCAGATTTGCCCATTTTAAATCCTTCATGATCTTAATGGAAGCCACCTGGTCAAAATTTTTGCCCATTGTATTAATACCTATAAGATACCTAAAAAAAATACCGTGTCCAATAATCGCAACTGACTCTAAATTCAAAGACTCCAAAAAACTAAGAAGTCTTAGTGCGCGATTCTTTATTTCTAAAAAACTCTCAGAACCGTCACAGCTCCAACTGGAGTCTTCCTTCATTTTTTCTATTCCTGTCTTCCAAAAAATATCTGCTTCTTCTTTACCTTTTCCTGTAAGAAATCTAGGTCTTTGATATTCGTAAATATAGTCTAGTACTTCAAAACTGTCAGGAAATAACAATTCTGCAGTTTGCTTGGCCCTTAAAATTGGCGAACAGAATACCTTATCAGGTTTTATGGAAGGTAACATAGTAGATATATTTTTTACTAATGGAGAATTATCTCTCTGAGAGATTTTATTTTGACCATCTATACTTACAGCATGTCTTATCAGGTATATCTTCATATCTTTATATAGTACCAAAATAATGTAAAATGATGATACATGGAAAAAATTACAACCCACTCACCTCTTCAATTACGCAGTGAGGGTATATCAAAACATGAGAGGTTATTGAGTTTATTGACGTCTGAATCAATAAATCAACTTTCTGAATCATTAGATGGTGAAAAACGCATACGACTTGATGTGTGGAACACTTTCACTAAACATGGTGAGGAAAATTATTCAAATTCTGAGGAAAGAGCCCCTGAAATAACTAAACTTATTGATGCGAGGTACGAGATATTAAGAGACAACTACAAGCTCGAAGTTTCTGATAGAGAAGTAGTCCGTGACGACGATGAGGACTACATGTCAATCGTTAAAGAAACACTTGCAGATTTAATTACTGACAAAATAATTTCAGTTAGAGATGCTGACTTTCACGTGTGTGAGAGTTGCGGATACATTATTGCACCCACCGAAGCTGCTATCAGTATTTGTGCGGAATGTTCCCACGAGTCTCTTGGTGTTATAAGAAAATCTGCAATGTTTCTGAACTACGAGCCTGATCTTTTAAAGGTGTTTGAAAATAAAAATTTTAATGTTCTCTCTCAAGAGGGTCAATCGAGAGTTAGGTCATCAATGATAAATATGCCACTGTCTAATCAGATTTCCAAACATAGACGTTTTGGTATTGGTCTTGAAGAATTTGGAGTAAGTGATGACTTTGTTCTTGATCCTAAAATTGGAATTGCTTTATCAGGTAAAGTAATGCGTGAATCTGGCTTAGGCGAAATAACACTGTCTGTCCAAGGTATCGATTCCCTAAAAAATAATGTTCCGTACACCCTCCTGTTGGACAAGGAATCAAAAACAAAGTTTCTCAACATCGGTTTAGTTCCCACTTTTTCTACACCTGAACTAGAAAGATATGGAAGTCTATTTTATTTTCCATTTTTATCGTTAGTAGCTGCTGGCAAAAATGGAAGGATGGGTGCTGGGGAAATTGATCAGTTGTATAGAGAATTCTCAAAAACTCAAAATAAATTCGAATCATGTGTATATGCACTACAAGATCTTTCAGTTTCATTTGCTCACACAGATGAACTTAGTTTGGATTTGAAAATTTCAGAGTTTACACAGGAACTTTCAATGATGTTAGAAGACTCTAAACTAAGAGACGTAGTTAGAGCAATGAGATCTTTTCTATATGACTGGTTATCTAGAGAATACATAAATGAATGCAAAGATAAAGGACGAAAACCTGACAGCAGTGCATTGAGTCTTATAGAGAATGTTTTAGGTACCGTGTATAAACGTTGATTTCTGAGCTATTTTTTTAACAAAATTTAAGTCCTCAGGTTTGTTGATACTAGAAACCTCTAAAGGTTTTGAGATAACATAAAATACAGGGATTTTTTTTGTGAGAGCTATCTCAATTAGCCTAGATATTGTAAGTTCTCCATTTGGCAACGGTTGAATGTCATGTGCATATTTCAATAGAAATAGTCTGTTCAAACAAACTATCCCCGTGTTGAAATGAGTGTTTCCTCCATAATCAATTTTGTCAGATGATATGATTTGTTCAGTCACCAAACCTTCTTTAGTCTTGAAGCAAATTTTATGCGTGCCAGCATTATAATCATTGGTCAGAAGAACTGTTATGTGAGAATTTTCGTTCTTATGGACATTTATTAAGGCATTTATGGTTGAGGAGGTCAGAAGTGCACCATTATCTCCAGGGAAAACAATTACATCTCTTGGGGTCTTTTTATCAAAAGATTTTAGACCAGCGAGGGAAGCTTCTAATGTTCCATTAAGAACCTTCTGCGTAGTAGTTGTTACCAGAGGTTTTATTTTATTTAAATACTCAATAAGAATTTTTTCTTTATATTTAGTCACTACAACAGTTTCATCTATATTTGATTTTTCTATCACATCAATGAGTAATTCTATAGCTGTTTTATCGCGAAATATTTTTGCCATGGGTTTTGGGACATCTTTTAATCCCAATCTACTTCCACGACCTGCTGCTAATATTATAGCGTTAAGATTATGTATCATATTCCAATAATTATCTAAATAAAATTTCTGGAAGAAAATCGTTGAGTATAGGTGACAACTTACTTTTTTCAACAAAAATCTCACCTTTCCTTTCCAACATCAGATTTCTTGATGTATAATTTAATAAATCACAAGCTGTCATAATCATAATTTCATTTACACTTATAGTCTTCCTGTTGCAAGAAAAGTAATTTCTCAAAAAAATATCTGAGTTTCTTATAAAATTTTCTCTATCAAATAACAACATCCTCGAAAGAAATTTACCAAGATCACAACTTTTACGACAATTACTCAACATTGGATCAATAAATACTAATTGATTGTCAGTCTCACAAAACAGAATATTCTCTGGTTTAAAATCACCAAATATAATATCGCCTTCTGACAATAATTCTGTATGTTCCTTCAATACCAATTCAGTACTTGAAACCATTGATGTGAAATCCCTTTCAAATTTATTATCTGGATTTTTAAATACATCTGTCTTTGCCAACTTGCAAGTAAAATTAATAAAATTTTGCGCGTTATGATAGTTTAAGTTTTTATCTTTAATAAGAATCGACTTTATACGTTTTTCTTCACGCTCAAGTTTTGAATGAATATTTGCTAGATCAATACCAGCCATTGCTAGTAATTCTTCAGCACAGTCTGGGTTTATAGATAATTTTTCAGAAAAAGTACCGCCTTCTATGTACGACATGGTTATCTCACTATGATTTTTATCAGTTTTAAGCTTATCTGGAATTTTAATACCTATCCTTTCGAGAAATTGTAATTGGTGAAAATGCTGATTAGTTCTGGAACGATCAAGCTCCTTCGTGACATCAGGTAGAAAATATGTCTTTGTAACCAGATTAGACTGAAAGTTTACAGTAACTACTGAATCACCGTTTGTATTAAAAACCAAACTGTTGTTGTTCTGTTGGATATATTTCATACGTTATATTTAAACGTCTTTCCTGTTCACCTACTATCGATTTGATGCGCATAACAAACTCATGTAATTGTTCTAGTCTATATTCTGGCTCAGCACTTGATAATAATAATGTCGCAATTTTAAGTTGTTTAATAATTTCCGCATCCTCTACGTTTGATAAATATCTAGACATATTACTCATATCTATATTCTGATGCCCGCGTGAGTACAGCAAGTACAAAACGGAATTAACGAAAAACTTAACAATTTTTCTAGCATTATTCGCGTCTTTACCAACACGACAAACTTTTTTTTCAGCATCTCTCAAATTAATAAGATTAGCTTGATATGTATCATGCAAGACATCATCTGGATTTGGAACTATCTTTTCATTTAGATGTTTAATTGGAAAATAAAGCTCATTTATTGTGTGCAGTAGTACAGGACCTCTGTTGTAGCGTGCGTTTTTTTTAGTATAGAAATCACTTCTTTCGTTTAAACTCAAATCAATCTTTGTTCCACCATCATTATTTTGTTGATTCAAATATTCATTAATTACCGAGTATTTATCCATGTAATTATCTGCGATAATTAATAAATCTATGTCTGATTTCGGTGAAGAAAAAACTGGGAACTGGGAACTTCCATAGTAGTAAATTGAAATGTCGTGGCCTAACATGTCCTTCAAATCTTCCTGAATTCGAAAAATACTTATAATATTTTTTATGTGGATATTGTAATACGAATCAATCCTATGATTACCTATTGGTGAGGCTATAACCAAAAAACTTCCATACCCATTTTCGTCCATGAATATTTTTAACTCTTTTTCTATTATATGAAAATTAATGATTTCATCATTTTTTGAATATGCTATACATATTGGTATCTGGATTCGTGATAATTTTTCTAAGGTTTCCGTTATAGATTTAAATCGGCAATACTGTAAAGTATCTTTCCACTCCTCCTTATCTATTACAACGTCGCCTTTATCTTCAAGGTAAATAAGCGACTTTAAAAAATCTTCCGATATAGACTTTTGATCAAGTCCAGTAACAGGCGAAAGTAATAATAAACCTACAATATTTTTATACTTTGATAAGTTTAACTGCATTATCAAGTAAGTAGAAAATGAGTAAGCAATTATTAAGATAGGCTCACTTTTAGTCTCTAAACTATCTAGTGACGAATATATTGATTGTACAGCAGAGTCAATTGAGAAAATCCCTGAAGTGTTATTTGTACCTGGATACGTATGAAAATATATCGAAGTACTATTTTCGATTAAGTCGTCAAAAATATCAAAATTCTTAACGTGTCCCGGTATACCTGGTAAAAATAAACAATTTATTTTTGATTGTGAAGCTTCTCTGAATAAAACCATAGTCTTTAGTATACAATAAGTTTTTATTATAATAAGCCCTAGCGTAATGTGTAGTAAAACGTTTTCATCATACTATGTATATAGAAATAAGACCCATTTACAGATCCCATGTAAGAATATGCAGTACAGAAAACTGTCTGAAGAATGTATCGACCAGCTGTCAGATTTGTAACATATAGCTAAAAATAGACCCCTACCGAGAGGGGTCTATTTTTATGTAGGCAACTCTTCAAGGAAGCTTTACAGGGCTTTATGGGTAATTTTCCGGTACCGATACGGGGCACCAAGGTAGAAAATTGAATATTCAAAACAAAACCATCCCTAATATTAGGGGTGGTTTTGTGGTTCCAAGTTTTAAAATATATGCTATTTTTTCTAATGTAAAGCTGAAACCAGTTTACAGGTTTTTTGTGAATAGAATATCTGCTTGATAGTCAGTAATCTCTCCTAGTCTGCGGGCAGTATCTCTTATGTACTGGTTGTCGGGGTCGACCACACCTCCGTCCCTCATCACCATTCTTTGTATAACCTCAACCAAACGTAACAGGACCAATGTTTGAATATCTCTCATAATATTTTGTACATCTGTGTCTATGAGACCATAACCCTCATAAAATTTAGCAATATTATCTTTACCGTTGTTCCAAGTATAGATTTCTGCCAAGTCTGCTTGCGGCGTTGCGTTACCTGTTGCTGTTTCCCAGTCAAACAGCCAAAGCTGCCCGTCACCATTAAGTATCACATTACTCGGATGTAAATTACCGTGACAGAGCATAGGAGAGAATTCCCAAGAGAACGTCTCACTTAAACGATTTTTGACTGCTTCTGATAATGGTGTAGATAAAATATATTTGTCGACAAAGTAATTGTCTCCAAACAACTCATCTACTTTTTGATTGTAGTTTAGCGTAATTTCATTGGCGGGTATCTGATGAATACTTTTTGCTACTTGCCCAAGTTTAAACCAAACTTCTTTTTCACCAGCTTCTGTTCCATGTGTTCCTTTTACATATTCTTGAAAAGAATATGACCATCCGTTAAGAAAACCAACGTGGGATATTTTGGGGGTTTTGACTCCAGATTCTCTCGCTGCCTCAGCACACCATTTCTCTTTTTTATATAAGTCTAGCTGCTGTTCAGAGTTGAATAAGCTAAGTATGTGTAAACTGCCACCAACTTCAATTTTGAAAACTTGGTTATTTTTACCCTTACCAACAACTGGTTCCAAGTTTTTATAACTTGAACCAAAAACAGACTCTGTAATCTTAGTAATTATTTCTTCCATTGAAGACAGTATACCAACACGTCCACATTTTTACTTGTATACAAGCTCTTTTAAGTCTAACCACCCTCTCAACTCCTCAACAATTTGGCTCCATCTAACTAAATCGAGGGGCACAACGGCTTTAAAAGCACTGACTTATAGTCAGTGCTTTTTACACAAGATGCTAACA
>Ga0307935_1001043_pt1 | contig 10602 bp, 9 predicted proteins | sample OrgLakmetageno92_FD_201827 | JGI IMG/M metagenome (GOLD analysis project Ga0307935, IMG submission 201827) | Saline water microbial communities from Organic Lake, Antarctica - #92 | ecosystem: Environmental > Aquatic > Non-marine Saline and Alkaline > Saline | place: Antarctica: Organic Lake...
GTAGGCGTGGTTCTTTGTTTTATGGAAAACCTAGAGCGGTACGCTCTAAGGTTTGGAATAAAACAAAGAACTAGGAAGATAGCCCGTGGTTTTCTAGTTGCAGTACTGGACGCGCTAGGGAAAACCATTAGGTAATCCCTCCGACTCCACGATCAATCAGAAAACCACGCCAGTAGGCGTGGTTCTTTGTTTTATGGAAAACCTAGAGCGGTACGCTCTAAGGTTTGGAATAAAACAAAGAACTAGGAAGATAGCCCGTGGTTTTCTAGTTGCAGTACTGGACGCGCTAGGGAAAACCAGTAGGTAATCCCTCCGACTCCACGATCAATCAGAAAACCACGCCAGTAGGCGTGGTTCTTTGTTTTATGGAAAACCTAGAGCGATACGTTCTAAGGTTTGGAATAAAACAAAGAACTAGGAAGATAGCCCGTGGTTTTCTAGTTGCAGTACTGGACTCATTAAAGGTCAAGTGGAATAAAATTGAGCTGCCTAAGCAGGCTAAAAAGCTGCTCAAAAGTTTATCTTTAATAATTAAAGACTTTATATGAAACAAATCATCTCCATAGAATACTACTTTCAAAATTTAGATCATATACCAATGATTGATGTGAGGTCACCTGGAGAATTTGCGAAGGGACATATTCCTAATAGTAAGAACATTGAACTGTTTACTGATGAAGAACGAGCAGTAGTTGGCACTGCCTATAAGAAAGAATCAAAAGAAAGGGCTATTGAAATAGGGTATGAATATGTTAAGACAAAACTCACTGATTTTATAACTAAATCTATTGAAGTCGCACCTGACAAAGAAGTTGCAATACATTGCTGGCGTGGAGGAATGAGAAGCAATGCGTTTGCCGATCATCTTATCGAGAACGGTTTCAAAAAAGTTTATGTCATAGAAAAAGGCTATAAAGCATTTAGAAACTATGCATCCCGATTTTTTGAACAGCCGTTAAATCTCAAAATATTGGGTGGATATACGGGAAGCGGTAAAACTGAAATATTGCATTCCTTAAAAAATAAAGGGCAACAAGTGATCGACCTAGAAGGTCTAGCTAATCACAGGGGTTCTGCATTTGGTGGTATAGATCTCCCACCACAACCCACCAACGAGCAATTCTCTAATGATTTATTTTCAATAGTACACCAGCTGAATCCCGAGCAACCCGTATGGGTTGAGGATGAAAGTAACTCCATAGGGAAAGTTTCAATTCCCAGTGGATTTTTTGAGAAAATGCAGGAATTGCCCATATATTTTCTAGATGTTCCTTTTCAAGAAAGAACAAAACATCTTGTAGATACCTACTCAAGTCTAAGTCAAGATAAATTAGCAGATGCAATAGGCCGAATAACAAAAAGACTGGGATATGACAAAAGCAAGTTTGCTCTGGATGCACTTGAGAATAAAAATTATTCCAAAGTTGTTGAGATAACACTTTTTTATTACGACAAAAGCTATTTGAAAGGATTATTAAAACGCGAAGAATCTACGGTAACTAAATATAAAGTCCCAAACGTTAATCCTGAAAATACAGCAGAATTCTTAATCAGCTTAATACATAAAAACGAATGAATGAAGTTATAAAATTAACCAGTTTTAGTCATGGAGCTGGTTGCGGGTGTAAATTATCACCCAAGGTGTTAAGCACCATATTAGAAACCACCTCTCTAAAAATAGAGGATCCACGACTATTAGTAGGTAATGATACTAGAGATGACGCTGCTGTATATGATATGGGTAATGGAATAGGTATTATAAGCACTACAGACTTTTTTTTACCTATAGTAGATGACCCTTTTACGTTTGGAAGAATCGCAGCTACTAATGCGATCAGCGATATATATGCCATGGGAGGTAAGCCCCTAATGGCGATTGCAATTCTGGGTTGGCCCATTGATAAAATAGCTCCTGAAGTAGCTGCTCAAGTTATGGAAGGCGGCAGGAAAGCATGCGCTGATGCAGGAATAATTCTTGCTGGTGGTCATAGTATAGATAATCCAGAACCTATTTTTGGACTTGCAGTTACAGGGTCTATAGCAATCGCTAATCTCAAACGTAATGACAAAGCGGAATCAGGAAGTATTCTATATCTCACAAAACCTTTGGGAGTTGGTATTTTAGCAACAGCTCAAAAGAAAGGTGTTTTAGAAGAAGAGCATAAGGACATTGGGGCCAACTCAATGATTATTTTAAATGATGTAGGACAACAACTCTCTGAAATTGAAGAAGTATCCGCCTTAACTGATGTCACTGGATTTGGACTCATGGGTCATTTACTAGAGGTTTGTGAAGGTAGTAATGTATCTGCCATTGTCAATTACAGCAAAGTGCCCGTTTTTGATGAGATTCACGCCTATATCGACAAAAAATGTGTCCCAGGTGGAACCTTAAGAAACTGGGAAAGTTATGGCCATAAGCTTCATATTGAAGATGAAATCACAAAATATATCTTATGTGATCCACAAACCAGCGGCGGATTATTAATTGCTGTGAAAAAAGAGGCTTCACATAAAGTGGAAGCAATTTTAAAAAGTCAAGGGCTTTACGCTAAACCTATAGGAGAACTAATAGAAAAATCAGATGCACTTATTCAAGTTAACGAGTGATGATCTTTATCACAACTGTGTAAAATGTAAAAATCAGAATTCCATAAATCGTTTATAGTTTTTTATCTGGTCTTAAAGTATTCACAGTAAAATTAGTAGCAGATTTGTAGTACTCCGTTCAATAATAACAAGTCTCAAATATCAGGGTATAGACTACGAAAGGGATTCGGTAACGCATCAAAAAAAGCGGTTCGAATCCCTTCGATTCCGCCGACTAAAACCACATTCAACTGATTTTCAGTTTTATGTGGTTTTTTATTTAAGTTAGTAGACGACCGTTATACGATGCTGATTTATTTTACGCCTCCGTGAAATAAAAGTTTGTAATCTGACCAGATCTAAAGCTACACATTAGGTTTCTTTCCCGAGAAAGCACCCAAGGCTTTCTCTTGTTTTAGATCATCTGGATGGTATTTCAGAGTTAATGATCAGTCGCACTTTAAAGAACTTTAACTTCTTCTTATCTATTGCATCAAGCGCTTCAAAGGCTACTTGTAAAATCTTTCATGAATCTATCAACTCCTTAAAATGCTCATAGATCATGACCATTGCGAGGGTATCTAGCTCACAATAGCGCAGCAAAGCGTCTACAATTTCTGAATGTTCTAGATCAGAAATGCCTCTTCCTTGCAGTTTTGCGTAAGCGAAAAGTGCCGCACCACCATCTGCTATTTGCGGAGCGTTAGTACTTGCATTTTCAACCGCTGTCTCTAATTGTTCATTAGTCAAACCCTCAAAAAGAGGTGGTAGCGATTTGTAGGGATTTACGAGTTGGCCTTCTTCCGTTTCCAAGAACACATAATCATCCTTAAAGTTTTTACTGGTGAGGTTGATCGCCTCAACGGGCTGGCTGTACTTTTCTTTTAAGTAATCGCTGGAATCCAATACTGCGGGCAATATGGCCTTGATCGAATTGGACCCGCCAGTTTGCGGATGATAATAATTACGCACCACTGTTTTTTGCAAGTCAATCATATCACGCGAGCCTGGAGCATACCCGTTGGGATTGCTTCCCGTAGCATGGCTTATGCTTTCTATAAAATCGCAGAGTTCCTTTCTATCAGGTTCATTTGAATTGCATAGCTGGTTATGGATCACATTGACAATCGTATTCTCATGATTATGATACCTAAAAATACTGCCGTCATTCACCTCTAAATCTCTTTTCAAAGCTCGTATAAATTCAAAATTAGGCAACACCCCTTTCTCCACATTGATGTACTCGCTGGTATGTTCCACCCGACCATCTTCATAAACAATATGGTGGCTGTATTGAAACGCCAGTTGCTCATAGGGCCGCATTCCTGCAGTAAACGGAATCGCTACCGCACTGGTTTCAAAATCAATAAAATTCAAGGGATACTTCCATTGAGACATTTCTAACCTTAGGTTTTCAACATCTGCATAACTGGTAGAGTCATTCTCCTTGTGCTTCTCGATTTGAAGCCATTGTCGCTCACTACGGCTCAATCCATGTGCATCTGGACTGATGTTCAGATCCTGCTCTTCCAGTTCGTCCATAAAGATGTTACCGTTTTCAAAAGCGGTTCTAGCTGGATTATACCATACGGCCGATGTTTTAGGATCGTTTAATCGCTTTCGCGAAAGCGGAACAAGGTCAGGTCTCAAAACAGGCAACTGCTCCATCCAGCATTCGTGAAAACCACTTAATTTTCCTGGTGGTGGATCTGAAAGTTTGAATTCGCAACCATAGCAATGAGTTCCAATGGGAGATTCTATTTTTTTATCAGCCGCATAATGATGCTTAAAATCCAACAGCATCTCTTCAAATCCTAATTCTGGATTATGCGGATTCTCATTGAAAATCAAATCAATCTCTTCGGCAACATTGATGTATGCGAGAATGCAATCGCCCAGATCCTCTCTGGACAAACCTGGAGTAACCTCAACACTGGTTCGCAAAGCCGAATTAGGAACGATTTTAAAATGACTGTTCAAACCATTCACAGTAGTTCGTTTGGATTTGTCCACCAGATTGAGATAAGGCACTATCTTCCATTCTGGATGGCATTTCTGAATCACGTAGTGCTGGAAAGCGACATCGTATAAATATTCTGACCAGCCCAACCCACCTTTATTATTAATGAAGGATTGATGTGCCGTACTATCAATAGATCTTGCCTTGACCTCAATCAACCGAATCTTATTCCCTTTTTTCTCAAGGATATCCACCCGTATAAAAAGCCCCTCATAAAGAAAGGCGGCTTCAAAAATTGTTGCGTTCTCTTGCTGTAATAATTCTTGAGTGCGCTTAACCAGCCCATTATAATCCCAGTCTTGATCCAGTATTGCGACGCCTTCAGGAAAATAAAGTCGGGCTAGTTCTTCCACCTGAAAACCTCCTTGCGCTAGACCTTCCAGAAAACTGTCGGTCTCGCTAGTGTCTTCATACTCTTTCTTTCGAGTATAATAGAGCTTCGTCGGACAGCTTAGTGCGAGCTTGAACCTTGATTTTGTGAGATGGCGTGGTTTAGTAATCATTGGAAAATATATTTCAAAATTTTACCAGACTCGCTTTCCCTCCTTTTTTTTGCATCTTCCAATGTCCATGAATTATTCACCGTGTTAATATTCTTAACCACAGTAAACTGACTGTCCTTATAAGACTCTTTTTTTACTTTATAAGGGGCGTTTTTAATTACTCTATTCGTATTTCTTTCTAAAACTACTAAATTTCCCAAAGAGTTAATTTCAGCACCCCATTCTTCCCAGATAGACTGCCTTAAAGATTCATCCTCATGATTATAAGATGCTATGTGCTCTATATCGATGTCGCTAAAACATAATATCCCTCTTAACTTTTTAATATTCTCAATTTCTGCCGTCAGATAATCTTCGCTCAACATGGCGCCTAATCTACATAACAAATATTTAGATCTAGCGATTTCAGCAATAGGCTCATTCACTCTCAATTCAAACCAACCTTTTTTAAGATCTGAAGATTTGTGTCGACCTATTTCCTCATTAATCATATCAATAATTTTCTGTGGATCAGATTCTGCAAACATTGCCTTAAGAATCCTTCTTACAAAACCATGGCACTCGTTCACGGCCTTACCAAATTTTACGCTGTAGATAAACAGCAGTTTTGCCATCTGGATTTTGTAGGAGCTGATATGCTCGCTTGATAATTTTGCCTGATAGGCGAATTGAAAGGTAAGGATCGTTCTCCAGTAACGATTGTATCTGGACCAGATGATGAAATAATAGGCCATGTCTTCTTCTAAGGTCTCTCCAATGGCGGTGTGCCATCCAATACGCTGATCTATCAATTTATCTAAATCAGCTATAGAAAGTTCAACAACATCAATTCGATCTGTAAAACCCTCATTTTTCACATTGTTCAACACTTTATCAAAAAACTGATCGTAAAAAGTCTCTGTTCCCAAAAAATAGAGAGCATTCGGCATATCGTATTTTGATATGAGCACCATCTTATAAAGCGTGAGAATATCATTGATATCAGTCACATGTTCTCCTTGAGCAGCATTGGCCCTATCAATTTTTGCATAGAGTTCCGAAATTTCATCAAAAATGGATTCTGGAGCGTTATGGTTTATGCGCAAATATTCGTAAAAATTGACTTTGAACAAATCCCCTGCATTAAGATCCATTCCCGTTGCGTTGATGGATTCAAAAATTTGTAAAGTTTTAGATAAGTTTGCAGTTGTCTCTATGCAGACAAAATAGACCTGAGTCAAAAGGTAGTCTACGAACTCAGCGTGATCCTCTAGAGATAATTGCTCTTCCATAAAAGCCTCAATGATAAGTAGACTGGCCGCATAATTATTAACCATTGAAATTGCTGTAAGCTCCTCGTTAGTTTTAAGCATCGCAGACTCCAAGGCTTGTTGGGCTTCGCCTCTATTGACCTTGGTTTTCAAAAAGTCCGTGGGTAAAATTCTTTGTTTGTCCTCAGTAAGCGTGTTCAACACCTTAAACAATAGAAGGAAAGTGCTTAATCGCTGCTGTCCGTCAATGACCTGACGGCGTCCATCCTTATTCTCGCTTACCTGCATCGTGCCAATGAACATAGGATTTGAGTTCCCAGACTCATCTTTAAAATTGTCTATTAAATCCCTCAAAAAACGGCTAATCTCTTTTTCTTTCCAAGAATAAGGTCTTTGATAGATGGGGATGACCCACGCTCCATTGTTGATGATATGTATACTGTTGCTTCTTTCAGTTTTGCCTATCGTGGCGGTAAAAGCGTTTATTTCAAAAGATGATTTCATTATTATGTTTTTGTATTCTAAGTGTTTTGAGCCTTATGACGATTTTATCTCACGAGTTATAGTTCTTTAAAGCAGATTCAAGTCGATTAATCATAATCTCCCTCAATTCCACTGGCTCCACAACTTCCACATTCTCATTCATCTGCAGCAACTGCATAATGAACTCGTGATTAGGTTGTAAGTAAAATGTAACCTGAGCTTGTGAGTTATCTGGTGTATAGGTAACATGTTGACTATGATGCAGCGGCAGTGTTTCCAGATACTTATGTTGGAAATTATAAGTAGTACAAACAATTTTCAATGGCCCCGGGAAATAATCTTCGCTGTAGTTGATCCCTACGATATCATTATATCTCTTGAGTCCTTTTTCAAAATTCTTTGTATTAATTCCAGGCTCCCTAATGATTTCCAATGATGAAATACGTTCAATCCCATAGTTTTTAAATATAGTGTCGCCATCCTTGATAGCTATTAGATACCAGCGGTTCAAATATTCCTTCAATCGCAGCGGTGTCACTATATATTCTTTAATCTCACCAGAATGAAAATTTTCCTTTTTGAATTTTAGCTTTACGCCGGTATTCATTGCCTTGACTATGGTGTTTATATGGTGAACACCTCTAAGCTCGCTGCTATCGTCTGGAATAATCCACTTTTCAAATTGAGCGTAGTTTTTCAGACCTTCTTCGTAAATTTTGGCTAGCGAACTTAGTTCCGCAAACTTGAAGAATCTGGAAAGCAATCGTTCATCCTCTGCAAGTTCATAACCACGATGCTGGTGACTGTAACTAATATCTAAGCTGTAGTTTTCTTTTAGTGCTTTAAGATCGCGCTCCAGCGTGCGCTCTGTAACGTCAAGATCGTGATCCTTCAATAGTTTATCTATAAGTTCCTGCTTTGTGATGTACTGTTTCCGCTTCAAGATATAAAGGATGTTTTCCAGACGTTCGAGTTGTGTATAACCTGCCATAATTTTTGCTTTAATCCAAATATAATCTTCCTAAACGACAGAACGTGTCGGAGCGTGTTTTTTAATTCAATTATTTCGTTTAAGATCAGCATTGTAAGCCCCATTGTCCTGCGGACATTTCCCAAGAGGGGAAAGTTTTTGTACTTCTTTTAATCTTGGAGGTAGCTTTAAAAGGAGAAGCTTTTTTTTCGTTTTTGGTTTCGATTTCGATTTCAGTTTCACTTTCAGCTTATCTAAACCCCACCACCTTCCGCTCCCGCAGGATGGTGGATGGTTCATCCTGATTGAATACATCTGTCAAGACCTGTGGTTCTGTAAAATGACTGTCGTATCCTAGCTTTCGCGAAAGCGTGTTTGCCTTACCCGTATCCAGCTTGCCAAATTCATATGTGGCTATCAACCTTCCTTTCCGCAATAAAGCCTTATCAACATTAGTCAAATCGGTATTGAAGGAACAGATGATCTGAATATTTAAGCAATCAGAAACTAGACCGTCTGACATGTTAAGTATCGTACTGACGGGCGAATTACCATTCTGATTGCGATCAATCACAATATTTTCTGCATCCTCAATTACCAGTATGGAATTCGTGTTTTCCAACATTAGCGGAATAATTTGTGGACTTCCGAGAGAGCTGGCCATGTGGGGAGGTAGGAAGATAACTTTCTTTTGTAACGCTGTTATCAAAGAGCGTATGTAACTGGTTTTTCCAGTACCAGGAAGCCCATGGAGAAGAACAATTCCTTTGTCATTCTCTTTATTTAAGCGATTTAAAATGGTCTCATGTGCTTTTTGAAAATCATCATTGTAATGCTCTTCAATGTTAAATAGGCTTTTTTTAAGTTTAATGTTTTTAGTATGTAGCCTACCACCGTACTCAACAAGAAGATTAATAGTACTCTTCGGCGCATCAAAAACACGTAGTCTTGAAATCTCCTTTTTGTACGCTTCTATAATTGACATATCGGTATGTTGCCACATCAAACTAACTTTGTTTGATTGTTCACAATTACTGATTAGAAGATCCGCTTCCATAAAAAAATAATCTTCTTCATACTTTAGGGTTTCATCCTTTCCACGCATGCATTTTTTGTAATAATGCTTCGAAGATTTCTCCTTTAATTTTGCGGCATAATCATCCCATTTATCAGTGTCCACATTTGTAATGAGTAATAATTGTGGAATATGATTGAAGTAGATCAGATAAAGTGCGCGTTTATCAAGATGCCGCTGATTATCTCGGTGGATTTCATTGGCAAACAACTGCCTGTCTGCTACAAGTCCTTTCGTTTCAACTTTCATAGGTTAAGATTTTGAAGCAATACTAATATCTGATTTCGCCAAATCACGTCGAAGTAGTACGCTCAAAATCAGTATGAAGTTTAGATTGTACACTTCGCTATAAACTGCATTAATTTAATTGACTTATCGTCACGGTCATCTTTTATAGGGTCTTCATAAAACCACAATATTGAACGAGTTAAGAGTAAATTTCTGTAATAATCAAATTTATTTTGTGTCCGTCGCATTCTGGCGCTGTCGCCTTTTAGGTTTGTCATGTGTTTGAAATTAAAACATCCGTTACATGGAATCTAATAGGATTTGGGCGAATCCAGGAGGAGGGAGTGTAGCGCTTAGTTTCAATCTCAGGATCACGAAAAAAGTTATACTGAATCTACTCAAGAATTTGTCATCAAAAAGGGATCATAAGAAACATGGATAAACACAAAACGAGATTAAATGAACATTAAAACAATTACTGACGTACTGGACCTTCTCTAAGGTAAATCAAATCAATTAAGGAGAACATTAGATTAAAGAACTCAACATCACAAATCAAATTCCAACAATGAAGAAAATAGAAATAGAACTAACGGATGAACAATATTCTAGTATCAAGAGCGAAATAGAACGGTGTTCGAAATTAAACCTAGAAGAAGCCACTATGAGTGGCTTTAGTTTTAAAGTCTGCGATGCATTTCCAGGCATATCGTGGATGGAATTTGAGATGCATAAGAAGATTGACTTAGGTGATGTAAGTTGGAGATTTGTTGATCCTGAATAAATACAATACCAAATAGATGAACATATTGCCTCTATCAAATGGCTTTACAAAAATGGACTAAATGGATAAAAAGCTCAATTCAAGAGAGAAACTAAATCAAAAGATAAAATCGTTAATTGATGGTCTTTCTCAAAACTTAAAAGTGAGTAGCGACATCAAATCAGATGTTGTGAAAGGGCAAAGATTTGAAGTGGGAGCTGAAATGCGTGATATAGAAAAGAATCTGGAGTCTCTCATTGAACAACTGGAAAAGATGGCCGATGGAAATTTAAACAATAAGGAGTCAAGGTAAAGCGAACTGCCTCATTTCAAACTAGATAAAAAACCCAAAGAAAAGTGGGAAACGGAAGTGGATAAGAAAGGTGAAGTTCATGCCGTTACAAATATTTTAAGAGGCAAGAATGCCGATTTCGAATCTGTACAAGTTAGTATAGCGTATCAATATGGGGGTTGGAGCTGGCTTTTGTTCCTTTCTCTCCTTTATTGACAGTTTAATTTGTTGCTGTTAGTCACGACTGCAAATTTGTTATTTACATTATCCTTGATTAACAGTTTCATATGGTGCTTTCTTTTTAAAAGGGCCTCCATGGTTATCCAACTTTATATTTCTATGCCAAATAAACAACAAATTCATCCTGATTCATAACCCATAAAAACAAAAAAAAAGCTCTTGATTTCTCCAGAGCTTTTAACTTAGTAG
>Ga0307935_1001045_pt1 | contig 10600 bp, 12 predicted proteins | sample OrgLakmetageno92_FD_201827 | JGI IMG/M metagenome (GOLD analysis project Ga0307935, IMG submission 201827) | Saline water microbial communities from Organic Lake, Antarctica - #92 | ecosystem: Environmental > Aquatic > Non-marine Saline and Alkaline > Saline | place: Antarctica: Organic Lake...
TCCGCTATCTCTCACACTAATAAACATTTTACCATGCAGCACCCCAACAACTATAGTGGTAGAATACTCTCCAAGCTCAATGCGTATACTATCTTTTTGCTTAATCTTAAACTTTTTCATTAAAAACCCTCACAATTCAAGTTAATAGCCTGGCCCTTTAAAGAGGTGACCAGGCAAGTATAAACACACGTTGTTAGTTATGCCCCTCTGTAGCGGTTAATCGTCAATACTTTCTAAATATTCTCTGAATAATCTTGCTGCTTCTGATTTTTTGATTTCAAAAGCTTGCAATTGGTTTGCGTAAACATCTTTTATTTCTGGCTCTTTATTTTCTTCTATCGCGTTATTTGACAAAGACTGTACGACACTCAGAAGATTATTCCTACTAGAGATTCTTTTTTGCTCACGATCAATAATTTCTTCTTTGTTTATTGATGCCATACAATTGTTTCTTAATTGCGCTCTAAGCGTTCCAAGCTCGGAAGGTGACGTGTTACATAGGGTTGACCATCCTCCGATCATTATGACCGCATTCCAGGCCTCAGGGCCTATGCTCAACTTTGCTTCTTTGCCTCGATATATTCCAAATTGATTGATAGCCCATATTGCGCGCCCCGCCAAATAGTCAGCATCTTCACGACTTGCCTTTGGGTTAATTCTTTCTAGCAGCTCAGCAGGTCTGGGGAAGAACTTACAGTTTGAAATTGCCCATTTAATTGTTTTTAAAATATCTTGAAGATTATTTTCACATAAGCTTTCAACGTACATTCTCAAAACCTGGGGGGTCTTATCGCTTTCAAATACAGCGGCTAGACCTTTAAGGTTTTCAAATACTACTGCTTTTTCAGTTTCCGTTAGCATGATAAGGGTTCTCCATGTTTAAAATACGATCTTGTTTTTCTTGTGCAGATTCTCTATGAAATTTGCCTTTAGTAACTTTTGAGTTCTCACTTGCCCGACTAAGCCAGTTAGTCATAAAGCCCGCCTTGTTAGTTCTTTTTTTGCCTGGGTTGGACAGAATCCAGGTGATAGCCTTTGAAGTTTCACTCTTGATAAATTCAACTGAGTATATTTCTAGCCATCTTTTTTGAACATCATGAGATACCTGGCGTAAGAATGTTTCAATTTCGGAGTCTCCAGAAAGATTTTCCAAGCAGCCTTTTTTCGTAATTGCCTTATCCTTATCCTTATCCTTATCCTTATCCTTATCCTTATCCTTATCCTGTGCCCTTACATAGGAGCTTATAAGCTCCTGACTAGGGGCTAGTGAGGTGCTGTCTAATATATTGAATTTACTTAATATTTTAACAACACCTCTGTGTGCGTTATTTTTTTCTTTTAATTGACCATATTGAAACTCTATAAATTTTGAAACGTACCAATACTCTTTTGAGATCGGGACAACTCTTCCAGAAAACTCTCTCAAGACTTTTTCTTCTTTGAAAGTTTTTCCAATTAAGAAGTTTGCAAGCTTAAAGTTAACTTTCCAAATTCCAGCATGGTCGCACTTGTCTAGTATGAAATTGTAAAATAGTTTGTATTCTGGGCTTAAAGACAAGAACCAGTTGTCGTCCCACTTATTTGTATCCGTAAATCTCTTTGCCATTATAAACCTCTAGTTTAAATATTAAATATCATCATTATCAAAGACCGATAGGTACATATTTATGCTCTCTTTTAGAGTTAATTCCCACCCTTTTGCCTCGTTTTTCTCATGTCTCTTGTCTAGTGTTTCTACATAGGCGAATAGATCATCATTATCAACATCTTTTAATTGCTTACCTCTGAATTTTGCATTTTGAACTCTATACTCAGGGGAGCCGATCTCTTTTTCTTCAGGAGGTATTGGAAAATCCCTATCCATATCCTCAATATCTTGTTGGTACTCACTTTTGAACTCTATAGCTTGTGCCTCATCGCTTATTGCTATGGCTTTATCTAGTAGGGTTACTTTTTCCGATTTACTCCAAGATTTGTAAGCTCTTCGTATAACAGTGTTGTGTGTAGGCACCATGTTCCTGCCGGCAAGAAATGTTTCGCTGTCGCCTGTTACCGAGATACATCTAGTTGGTACCGTTGGTATTATCTCAATTTTTTTAATTGCTCTGTAAGGTAAAATTTTTCGTGGCACGTAATTCTTTGCCTTTCTTGGATTTACGCAAGGGCAGAAGGATGGTTTCCAATGCACTATGTGCGCGATAGTAGTTACTCCAAATCCCTTCATTTCCCTGACTTTGTATGTAGGAGAATCACTAAGTGATGCGGCTAGCTCGTAGACAGCCAGTGTAAGTGACTTGTTTTTGTTGCTGAAATGCACTCTACCTCTGGCTTTACATATGTGACCATCGGAGTCAAGGAGTCCAGCTAGTAGCTGTTTTCTTTGCTCAATTGAGGCTCTTAAGTATTTAAGCGGTACGTGTTTGTTATTTAATAAACCTGCCTCCCTTAGGGAGACTAGAAGTCCTTTTATTATTCCCACGCAGTAAGAGTTTGACCCTCTTTTATCTCTTGTAACTTTTCCAACTTGAAAGCCAGCCTTCAAGATGGCAGCTTTAAGGTTTTCCAAATCTTCTTTGCAACAGGTTATTTGACTTTTCCCCGTACCCCCATCGCCAAGCCAGTATCCCAACAAATACGGGTCTATTGGTAAGGTAGCGGCGGGCGTATCAAGATTTCCCTGTATAGGAATAGTTACAGCCAAACCATCTTCCTTGGCTTTATACATTTCGTTTACAGTTATAACCGTAAAGGGTTTTTTGTAAAGACCACTTCCACCATAACGAGCAACCCATCTATGCTCATTATCACAAATAATAGACTCATTGTTGGCAAATGTTATTTTATAACAAGTAATGTGTTTAATTTCAGATACGTCCTTGACTGTTACCGGTTTACCGTCTTTATCAAAAACAACATCACCAACCTCCATATCTTCCATTCTTTTCCAGCCAGAAATAGTTGGTATCTCTGTATCGAGGGCTAATCCTTTTTTGATCATTTCCCCCTCGTGCTTAACCCAGGGCGAATATTTTCTAGTATTTGCATTCTTATAAGACTCAGATGAATCTCTTATGAGCTTGATCTCACTTATAGGCATCACTGTCGTTAAGTAATGGTCGCTAGGAGTCCTAGCAACAACATAGGCACCAACTACGCCACCCCGATCAGAAAATGGCGAGAATGCATGGTTTGGCTCTTTAAACGCACCTGTAATTTCAAAAGTATCTTTTTCGTGTACAATCTCGGCTTTAACGTCAATAACACCACCCACATCTTGTGCTAATTTTATAAGCCCTAAATAAGAAATATCTAAGCATATTTCGTTTTTTCTCGGCACTAAATAAGCAAGCCCCATTGTTGGATTTAACGATAAGCCTATTGTTGCCACGTTTATAATGGCATTCTTAAGAGATTTGGGAGCGTTTCTAGCTATTCTTAAGGCATAATCGTTTTTTTCTAAAATTTGTACGGCAAAATAAGCCTCTTGTTTAAAGGCAACATTGTCATTAACCAAAACCTCAATAAATTCATTCTCCAAGCCATGTATAAAATTTACTAGCTTGTCATTTTCTTTTAAAACTAAATCACTCATTTCAACCACCTTTGTTTTTTCTCAAATTCAGTGTTAACCAATTCTTGAGCATATTTTCCTATTTCTTCCTGTGTTTCATCATTTAAGCTAGGATAAACGTCCCTACCTCTTGTCAGGCTATTTTCGGCATGAGCTTCTATATCCTCGATAGTAGCCTCTTCGTCTCCCTTATCAATACAGATGGTGTATTTTACAGTAACGTCTAGCGTTGATGAATAAGGTAGCCTTTTTTTAAAAGTTAATTGATCTGCTGTAGATAGCATGTGACCTCCAGTTGCTCCCATTTAAATTTCTGGGCTTAGTTTTGAATCATTTTTATGTGAATAGTTTTTGCTTGGGGTGACTTTATATCGATTATGAAAACGATTCAAGGCATATTAAGGGCTTATTGTAATATTTACTTAAATTATTTATATTGAGCAGCGTCTAGGGTATATCAGGCAAATATAATGCCCCTCTTCTCTGGATTCGTAATATTTTGTAGCTCTCTCAACTGTCTCGCTATCTTTAAATATGATTAACCCACTAGGTATAGGCATTACGACACCATTGCAAGCCATTTTCCCAGCACCATCACCGCTCTGAATAAGTGTTGCGCATTGGTCTAACACTGGTCTGTTAAAATATACCGAGGGGTCGGTTGTGGTGCACCCACCAAAGATAAATATAAATAAAATAGTAACAGTAAATAAACTTGGTTTCATTTTTCACCCTGTTTTAGATCGTGTAGTACGATACTTAGAACGACAATTTCTTCATCGGTTTTGGCTTCTTTTAACATTTTACTTAAAACTGCCATTTTGTTTTCTTTAAGGTTGTAGTTTTGACGAATATCGTTAACTTTCTTATCAACCCACATGCCCATGAACTCATCAATCCAGGATTTTATTTTAGGCAGCAGGGTAGCTATAGCCACTACCCCACTGAATATTGTACCAATGCTCACTATTTCTTACCTAAATCAAAGCCCTCTTTGTAAGAAGCTACAATGTTGATAAGTTGTTCATAACTTAGTGCTGACTTTAAAACTTCCTTGAAGTCACCCTCAACCTTAAACCCCTCAAGTAGAACATCTTTGTTTTGAATAATGTCTTTGATGCTTTTTAAGTCTTCAAAGCCCAAGCCGTTTTCTGCAATTTCAGAAATTTCACCGTGAACATAACCGCCAGCTCTCATTAATTCCACTAATTCTTTTTCATTCATAAATTCCCCTTGTTTGTTTTTGTTTTTAAAACCTATATTATATCTAAGTTTGACAATGTGACAAATAAGTATTTAAATCAAAAAAGACCAACCAAAACGATTAGGAGTAGGGAAATGGCAAAGAAAATAATTAAGGAAGAGATTCCTTCTAAATCACAAAAATCAACACAGTCACCGAGGCAGTACAAAGGTCAGGTCGAAGTAGATCACGACCTTTTTAGGCTTGAAGTCTCTAACACAAAAAAGAATGTTTCTTTTAGGTCTGACAGTGCAATATGGGAAAATGTTCCACATAAACACATGTTTCACACTGTAGATTCCGATGGAAAGCCTCAACACAACACATGTCCAACAGCCTCGCACTACCACAAAATGACAATAAAAGAAGTTGATGGAAAGTTTGTAGCTCAGTGTTCTGAGCCTTATCAGATGAAAGTTGTTAAAGGTAAAAGGGTAGAAGTTCCCTATCAAAACGACAGTCACACTCATGAAGTCACTTATTTGAGATCGGAAAGGATAATGCAAAGGGTATATAGCCAGGACGCATTAAACGCTATTAACTCTATTAAGAACTATGAGAGTAATAAACTTAAAAACCCAGCAATTTAGAGGTATTTATGTCTACAAGAGATTTAATAGCTACCACGTTTGATAACGAGGTAAAGAGCTTATTTAGCGACAATGAAACATTACGAAGGTTTGTTCTTAACCATGAGCGAAAAAACCTATGCATTGACAACATATCAAAAGAAATAAGAATAGCCGAGCTAGGTAGTGTAATGGATATTAAAACGAGTCACGTTGAATTTGTTGCCAAGGAATACGCTAAGACTTTTTCAAAAATGGCACTCAAACAAGCAGAGGAAAAAACAGTGTCTCAAATGGAACGATCTAGGCGAATAAAAGAGGCTCAAGACAAAGAAGATATTGCCAATATGTTTAGCAGTACCGACAGCTCAGAGAGTTTGTAGTGAGCAAGACCTCTAAAGATAAAACATCAGGTCGCCCAAAAGCTTTAACAAACAAAGACAAAGAAAAGATTGTGCGCCTTGCTAAGTTTGGTTTTACTGACGATCAAATCTCGGAAGTATTTGGAATCACTAAGCAAACATTAAACAACTATAAAAAGTATGACCCCAGCTTTTTTGACTCCCTAAAGGCATCTAAACAATTAGCTGATGTTGATATTGTAGAATCTTTGTATAAGAGAGCTATAGGCTATGAATGCGTTGAAGAAAAGCAGTTCTTTGATGCCAAGAATAACGATGTTATTACTCACAACTGCGTAAAGCACTATCCACCCGACCCGACTTCTATGATTTTTTGGCTTAAAAATAGGCAACCAGATAAGTTTAGAGAGAAAGTAGAACACACAACAGACCAGGAAATAACGGTCAATGTTAAGAAGTTCAAAGATGAAAAGTGAATATAGACCTTGATAATTGGGATATGCTACCAACTCAAAAGTTGCTGTATGAAGACAATTTTACCGATATTATAATGCAGTCGTCCGGTTTAGGTTGCGTTAGTGATGAGACCGAGATAACAACTGCCTCGGGTAGGCGTAAAATTAAAGATGTCTCAAAAAGCTTTTTTGTTCTTTCGCAGCATCAAGGATTTCCTGTTTATTCACTAAGTACCGCTCCATATTTGAAAGGAGTGGATGATCTTTACCAAGTATCTGTTGGGCAAGAAGTATTTGACGCACACGAATCACACCGAGTTTTCTTAGGTAATGATACCTATCAATCCTTGTCGTCTCTGAGTGACTGTGATTATTCTTCTTTAGAACTTCCTTACCTTCAAGACTCCATTTTGGGCAATGACCAGATAATTCCTTTTTTAGGTGCTCGGCATTTGAGTCAAAAACCTCAAGATTCTCTGGACGATTATCCAGGGTACATTTGTTTTTATGGTTCACAACTTCGTGAGGCAATAAGTAACGAGATAAAGCACTCTCCATTACTAGCCGATGCTCTAAAATTGACTTGTACTTCTTATTCTTCACAGGTCGGGCATGTGGGTGACTGCCATCCACACTCACATAGACATAGCCATCCTTTCCAACTCTGCGGCCCCCTTGCCAGGCAGGATTACAACTACCTTTTGGTGGTGCTTGAGGCGGTCGGGGAATATCTGGATTTCTTTTCCAAACACTTTGAACGTATTTCGCATCTAGACCAAGTCGCTCGCCAATCTCTCGACTCTTTAATTTCCCATCTGACAACTCTCTTACGAGACCAACATTGTGATGATATCTTTCCATTAAGTTCATGCACCATTAAAACCATGAAACGGATACCGAGACAACGCTTTTATGATGTTCATGTATTTTTTACTAATAATTACCATGCTCACGGTATATTCCATCATAATAGCGGAAAGTCACACGGTGCCGTTAGAAAAGCACTCCAATTATCAGCTCTAAACCAGGGTTATGCTGGTGGTTTTCTTTGCCCTTCTTATTCAGACTTCAAAAGAGATATTAAACCACTATTTGAAGAGATTCTAGAAGATCACCTGGGTCTTGTTAAGGGAAAGCATTGGTGGTTTCATGGCTCAGATCATACCTATAAATTTATATGGAATAAAAAGCCGTTATTTATATTTACAGGAGAAAAGCCAATTGCTGGGCCAAACCTAGCTTACTGCCTTATCAATGAAATGTCCTTAATCCAATATGACCGCATTAACGAGATGCTCAGAAGGGTTAGGGTCAAAGAGGCACCATGTAAACAAAAGATAATGGTAGGTACACCCGAGGATGTTTATGGCTGGCTAGAAGACTTTGTTGAAAAACAAGAAAAGATAAATGAAAAGTACCCCAATTCATTCAAGTTATTAAACTCTGACACTGATGAAAATATCTACCTGGATGAGAATTACGGTAGGTATCTTGAGGGCATGTTAGACCCTATGCAGTTAAAAATATTTAAAGCTGGTAAAATTGGTAATATTGGTACAAACAAGTTTTACTATGCATTCGACCTTGAAAAGAATCGATCTGATAAGGACATTAACTATAATATGCCTATATATTGCAATGTTGATTTCAATGTTGGTAATATGCATTGCACAATAGCGCAGATTTACCATGACAATGGGAATAAATATACTCACTTTGTGGATGAGATTATACTGAAATATAATGGAGCTGATACCTACGCTCTTAGGGATGCAATAGCTCAAAAGTTCCATAATCACATGGGCAGCGTTGTGGTTACAGTGGATGCTTCTGGTAGGAATAGAAAGACTACAGGTAAGTCAGATGTTAAGGTGTTACAGGAATATTTTGAGACAGTCAGGTATAAGTCTTCTGGTAATGATAGGCTCAAGAAAAGACAGGTTCTTGTTAACGGCTTATTTAATCACGGCTATCTATTTGTCAATAAGGATAATTGCCCTGTATTATGGAAAGACATGAAAAAGGTAGTTCAGAAACAAGATTTTACCAAAGATGGCACAAATAAGGACCTGACCCACGCATCTGATACACTAGACTATTTGATTATGCATGAATACAATCTGAAAGGTAAAGATACTTTTAACTCATATAAGGCTATGTAAATGATTAACTTAATGCATGGGGATTGTTTAGAATTGATGAAAGCAATACCTAATAATTCTATTGATATGGTTTTGACCGATCCACCATACGGCACTACAGCTTGCAAGTGGGATACTGTTATTGACTTCGATATGATGTGGAAAGAACTTAAAAGAATTACTAAAGATAATGGGGCTATCTGTTTATTTGGAAGTGAGCCGTTTAGTAGTGCTTTGAGAGTAAGCAACATTAAAATGTTTAAGTATGATTGGATTTGGAACAAGAAAAGAATAACCGCCCCCTTCTTGGCAAAAATACAACCGCTGCGCCAGCATGAGATTGTCAGTGTTTTTTACAGAAAACAGTGTTTGTATAACCCACAACCCACAAAGAAGTCTACAGTAAAGAGTTTTTCCAAAAAAGAAATGAGAGACGGTAAAGGTGAGGTTTATGGTGGAATGAAAAGATCAGGGATTAGAAATGAAAACGAATATGGATACCCTAAAACAATTTTAAATTGCATACCTGTTGTGACAAATATGAGTAAAGAGAAATTTATCCATCCAACCCAAAAACCAGTAGCACTCCTAGAATACCTACTAAAAACCTACACACTAGAAAATGAAACTGTCTTAGATTTCACAATGGGAAGCGGCTCAACTGGAGTAGCTTGCAAGAACTTAAACCGTGAATTTATAGGCATAGAATTAGATGATAAATATTTTAATATAGCTAAGGATAGAATAAATGAGAATATACGATGAAGACAAGCTTTTGGACCAGGACTTTAGACGGTCTTTAATTGAAGAAATAGAAGGCGAAGAGAATCTGGGGCGCAAACAAGAGTCATATAAGCGTTACGAGATTTATAGGGATAGGATTAAGAAATACATACTTAAAAACCTAACCCTTGAACTTGACGAGGATACTGTTAACGAAATGCAGTCTAGGATTGCTACAGTCAATATGTTTAAAAAGATGGTTCAGAAGAAAGCTAGGGTTTATAAGAATGCACCTATTAGAACACCATTAATCGAGAGTGATGCCGACTTTATATCCAGCATGGTTGATTTGCTAAATTTAAACTCGACTATGAAAAAGGTTGATAGATATAAAGAAGCATTCAGGAATACCGCTGTATACAATAAGCCCTATAAAAATCACTCAGGTGATGGTAAATGGTCTCAAATATTAGAAGTTCTTGCGCCGCACCAATTTGATGTAATTGAGGATGAAGATAATACGCAAATGGTTAGGGCTGTTGTCCTTAGTCACTATACAAACACATCTTTTAACGAGGATTATTCCAGCCCACAAAATAGAAATAAGTCAGGCTTGAAAAATAACTTTAGAGACGGCGATGGAAAGAAGCAAGCCATAGCAGATTCACCTAGTGACCAGGACAAAGAGTATGTTTTTTGGTCTAAAAAGTATCACTTTACTTGTGATAGTAAGGGTAATTATATAAATAAAAGCTCTGAGGGTGAGGATGTGACTGTAGATAATCCTATAGGTGACTTACCTTTTACTTTTTTCTCCAAAGATCAAGACGGCTCTTTTTGGTCTGTAGGGGGTGAAGATATAGTCGACGGCTCAATACTCATCAACACTTTATTAACAGACCTCTATTTTATCGCTAAGATTCAAGGTATGGGGCTTTTTTATATGTTTGGCTCAAATGTTCCTAAGACCTTTAAGGTAGGCCCCAATAAAGCTATCACCATGAAGGTTGAAGAGGGGGACGCTACACCACAAATCGGTTTTGCATCTTCTAACCCACCAATAGGTGACCACATGAGCATGATAGAGCAGTATGTAGCCTTTTTATTATCTACAAATGACCTAGGGGTAAACTCTATCCAGGGTAAGTTAGATGGTGGTTCTGCGGCTTCTGGTATCCAAGAAATAATACAGAATGCGGAGCCTATGACAGCTATAGAAGATGAACAAGAGCAGTACATGGATAAGGAAATCAATATAGTTCGAGTGGCGAATAAGTGGCAACAGGTTCTGGGTGAGAGTCAGACAGGGCTTTCTATTGGCTTCTCAGATATAGGCTCTGTTAACGATGTTCTTTATATGCTTGAGTTTGAAAAGCCACAGCACTTCTCTAATGAAAATGAGAGATTAAACGCAATGAAGTCTAGAATTGAAATCGGCATTATAAACAAGGTCGACGCTATGATAGAAGAAAACCCTAAGCTTACTAGAAAAGAGGCTTTAGATAGGTTACTAGCAAAGCACGAGGAAAATATGAA
>Ga0307935_1001051_pt1 | contig 10554 bp, 6 predicted proteins | sample OrgLakmetageno92_FD_201827 | JGI IMG/M metagenome (GOLD analysis project Ga0307935, IMG submission 201827) | Saline water microbial communities from Organic Lake, Antarctica - #92 | ecosystem: Environmental > Aquatic > Non-marine Saline and Alkaline > Saline | place: Antarctica: Organic Lake...
AGCGTCTTTTGACTAGCCACGTATTTGGTTGCCGCCTGTGCCGGCACCAGACCAAATGCCAAAACAGCAACTGACAGAACCCCAATAATTAGCTTCTTCATGCTTACCAAACTTCCGGAACTTAGTAGCTACAACTTAGCGCCACATCAAGCTCGAGGCGGTCGTTCTCAAGCCTTGTCCGCACAGTCATTAAATGACTAACCCCCCTGCCCGAAGGCAGGGGGGTTAGTGGTTATTGAGTTACTAGGTAGTTAGTACTACTTAGTTACTGTTGTGAATTCGCTACCAATCTGTACACCATCAATGTAGATCTTTGTAGTGATGGTGTAACCAGCTCCGGTGAATCGAACTACTCGCTCGAAGTCGGATGCTAGTGATGCAACTACGATCCACTTACCAGCAACTATTGCGGACATCTTCTGTCCGGCATAGCCCTTGGCATACAAGGCTACATAGCCCTTGAATGAACCAACGTTGACCTTCGAAGCACTTGCAGCCTCGCCAGAGGCGGTGATTGCAGTGCTTGAGGTAACAACTAGGTCCTTGGCGTCAACATAGTCAGCGTCACCATTTTGGTCGTATGACACGGTTACAGAAACTGAACCGGTGTCATTTGAACCTAGTAGAACGCTGAACATGAATCCACCTGTGGAGTCAGTCTGAGTTGGCAAGGTGCCGTAAACGATTCCAGGACCTGTGTAGGTAACCTTGATTCGGTCAGCAGCAGTGTCAACTGCGTTGCCGTATGCATCCTGAAGAGTCGCCTTTACCTGGAAGGTAGAAGCAGGCTTTACAGCAGCTGGCATTGTTACAACTAGTGAAGTACCCTCGCCAACGCCGGTTCCAGTGAAGGATACCTTTGCGGTCGTGGATGATCCCATAGCTGTAGCAGTGATTACTGAGTCGGTCTGTGCAGTTGTGCTGTACATCTTCACTTCAAACTCACCGCTTGCGTCAGACAAGAAAGTCAACGACCCTCTTGCTGCAACGCTTCCGTTAGAGAACAAGATGTTGCTTGGTCCGCTAATGGTTACGAATGCATATTTGCAACTGCAGCTGAAGTAGACGAGTTTCGGGTTACACCCTGAACTACTACATCATTGCCGTAAACAGGAGTTGCAGTAGTTGATGAACGCTGGTCAATTTCAACAAGCGCCTTCAAGGCAACTGCGTCAGATAGGTCAACAGCAAGTGCTGTTCCGGCTGGCTGGTAAGTGGTGGATGCATCCCCGCCCAAAAGGACGGTAGGAGCAGCTGCAATTGTCGTGGTTGCAGTGTGGCTACTTGTGTCAGCCCATGTTGCGCCTGTCAACTTCTGCAGTGCCACGGTTGAAGTGAAGCTTCCGCCAACAGCAGTGATGCCTGAGTCGGTAACTACAACAGCCGCGCGTCCGGCAGCACTTAGAGTGTGGATCTTTTCAGTAACACCTGATCCGGTAACAACAACTCTGTAGCTAGCAGCTGGAGCAGCCTGGAACCACTGGTCAGCAACAGCCAAGTCAAGAGTGTAAGTACCTGTTGAGGTAGTTGTTCTTGCAATAGCTACGTTAGCAGCGATTACTCCAGCTGTAGTTGAGTAGTCAACCAAGGTGTAAACCTGGTCATCCCAGTGAACGTCCATACCGACTGTTGCCAAGTTTTCTGCAACAGCATTAACACGAGTTTGTGCCGTGTTAGTCGAGGTTGTGGTGGTTAGCGTGAACGCTACCTGTCCATTGGCGTCAGTGTTGACGGTTGCTGAGCTTAGGCCATTGATCTTGAAGGTTCCGCTAGCGGCTCCTCCATCGAATGGCGCTTCGGTTGTAAGAACAACTGGACGTCCAGCTCCAACAGCAGTTCCGGCCGAGTTCAACACGGTAACGGTGAATGCTGCGGATGTGGTGCCAGTCTTTACAACTACGTCATTGGCAACATCTGTAGTTCCGGTAACACCGGCTACAACTGCTGATCCAGTAGAAGCGATAGTCGCCGAAGCGGTAGCTGCTGCCACTGCACCAACGGTAAGTGTTGAACCGTTAGCTACGCCCGCGAAGAATGCCTTCGCGGTGTGAGTGCCGGCGTACACGCGGTCAGTAACACCAATACCGGCAGCCCAAGTCACGACAGCGATTGTGGTTCCTACATTCAGTGCTGCGCTCGCGCTGTCAGCAGTTCCAGCAACAGCGGTGGTTGTCGACGGCACCTGGTAGGTAAGAGTGGTAGTTGTAGGAACCGAAGTAACTACAACACCATCGGCGTCTGCAGAAGCTGCCTTGGCATCTTCAGCTGCACCGTTGATAACAACGTTTAGCTTGTCGCCGACAACAATGTTGTGGGGATCAGAGGTTGTGATAGTGACAAGACCTGCGGCTGTTACTACAACCTTTTCGATTTCGTCAATGTCGTCAGCTCCACCTTCTTGTGGCAGCGCGGAAACTAAAGTCCATGAGGCGTCGGTTTGTCCGTTAACAGTGCTGGATCCAGCATCGGCGTCATCTGCATCCATGAAGACTGAAACAGAGAACGTCTTTGAGGCATTGGACTAGGTCGAAATAGCGGTCGTGTCGACTCCATACATAACTGTCGCTTCACCCTGACGAGTGAATGCAGCGTTAACGAAGTCAACGTCATTTGTCAAAACCTGCTCACCGTTCAAGACTGGAGTGGTTGAGATGCTTGCAGTCAAAGACACGTCACCAGGAATTGGTGACATTGAGACAGTTGAAACAAGCTCTGACGGCTTGGTCCAAGTGACAGTTCTAACTGGCGAAGCGTACTCCGTCGAATCGATCACGTTGTTGCCGTTAGCGTCCATCCAGGCCTGAACCGTTGCGGAGGTAGAAGTGTCGCTACCCGCTACAAGCTCAAGGACCTCGTTTGTGGATGCATCACTGACCTTTGAGTCGATCACGTAGCTGTTGTCGACTGTAGACCTAGGGCTCACGATTGAGTCAACCTTGATAAAGGACAACACGGTAACGGCATCGATCTCATCGATTGAGGCGTCAAAGTCGTTCTCAGAGGTGATAACGAATGCGTTTGATGCGACAGTGACCTTCTGGGTTGAACCAGCGGCCATTACAACAATAGGTGCTGTGGTATTGGAGTCATCGAATTTCAAAACAGTCTGCGCCGTGATGAAGTACTCGCCGTCGGCAACACCAACTGTTGTGATTGAAGCCGTATCAGCACCGTGAACGAAAGTTCCGATTTCGCTGGTTCCGGCTGCGAGGGAATCGGTGTCAGTGACCATGGAACCTGTACCTACGAAAGTCGCAGTAACGTTTCCACCAGCTGCGGTATCAATGCCAGCTGCAAGGGTTACCTGAGACTTGAAGGTCACCTGGTCAGCATCGACATAAACATTGATTAGTGTGTCTTTCGAAACAGCTTCCTGCAGCGTATCGGCGTCTCCGCCGGCGTTGAAGGAAATAGGAGATGCAACGTGCATGAGGTACTCACCGTCGGCAATGTTTGCCGTCGTGAAAGTGAGTAGCTGATCAGCTAGGTTAATCTTTAGCAGGTCGCCGTTGGCCAAAACGTCCGTTAGTCCACCAGTGGTGTTGGATGAAGGGACAATGTCAGCAGCCGGGTCAGTAACCAGGAACTTCAAGTTTCCGGTTGAGACCGTTGCTGCTTCGTTGGCTGTCATGCGGAATGGAACTCCGTCAGCAGCCTGCATTCCATACTCAGTACCGGATGTCGGCGCTAGTGAGACGAAGCTTGTATCAGCTAGACCTGCAGAAGATGCAGGTAGAGCGGTAAAGCCCGAAATCAGCAGTGCTGAAGCGGCACCAAGTGCAAGACCCTTACGAGTCATGTTCTTAGTCATGTTTATCCTTATTTCTTGGTTTGCCCACAATCAATTGATTGCAGGTCGCAAGAGATAGCTACCACCAACCAAGCAGGAGATATCTAACCCTTACAGTTCTAAGGTAACGGACATACTGTTCGGACATTACGGTGTGTACGAATATTTTTAAATATAATTTTACACGCACCCCTCTCTCAAATAACAGGCAGGCACTGACCGCCCTGGAGCCGATCGCCAGACAACCAGGCGTGCATGGACAGGCGCCATACAAATAGGCATGAATTTCAGATGCTTTTTCTCGACAGCAGTAACCAGGGCAAGCCTTCTGACCCCACTCAAGTCCACACCCTAATATTTAAGTGATTCACATGCTCTGCTGGCTAGAACCTCTCTCGTTGCCAAACGTAAATAGACAACTGAGCTTGCGCGACCGCTGGGCACTGCCCTGGTTGTTTCTATTCATGGGAATCGCCGCAATTGCATGGGTGCCCGATGAGTCCCAGAGATCAAGTCCTCGCTTGAACTCTCAGATGGCGAGTTCGGTTTAGCACTCATGCTTTGGGTGCTAAAAATTGGATTGTTCTTTGTTGGTCCTGTCCATGCCTGCTGGACATTGCCGCTGACTTTAAAAGCTGTCGCTATTGAAAAGCTAATTGGCAAGAAGTTCTTGGCTTGCCGGTAGGGCTCTGGCGAGTAGTTAGCACGAACTTAATGGCTAACTGCGGTTAAGCAATGGCCAGACTAACGAATGTGAAGATTCGCACCGACCGGCAGCCCCTGTGTGTCCAACTGGACTTGAAGCGTCACAAACAAATCCGCAAGCGGCTGCTCCGAGAACACGACTTTGTTGGGGCTAATTAGGAACAGTTCAGTCGCCGAGTAGGTGAGAGTAGATATGCCAATGGATTCAGTGGACGAAGCGCCAAAAGACCTGGGAGATACGAAGTACTTTTCTCCGTCGATCATAACCTCAAGAGCGACAGCATTGATTTGCTTCAGGTCTTGGTCAAAGTCGACATAGGCCCATAGACCCACACCGGAATGAATTTTAATCACGTTGGTCGCGTTCGGAAAAAAGGCAGTTCCCCCTTTAGTCACCTCGGCTTGGGGAATACTAAGTTTCATGTAGGGGCTAACCGATGCCAGCGTTATCACCGGACGAGTCTGAGCAGCGAACGCCGGCGTTGAGGCAATTCCTGAAGGATCTGGCAAAGCCGTGACCGGCCCGTCTGTGCTGGACTCGCTAACGGATGCGGCCTCAACAGGCTCAGGTGCATCTGGCACTAGAACCTCAGGCTGGCTGTCGCTGGGTTTGCTCTCGATTGATTCGGCGGTTTCCGGTTGAGTCGGCGTTATTTCCACAGAACTCTCGGCGGCACCTGGTTCAGCAACAAGAGTCGCCGGCGACTGCTCGCCAATGTTAGGAAGGACTCCGAGTGATATGACCAAAATCAAGATAAGCCCCGAAGCTACCGAGACCAGTTTTCCGCTTTCACGCGTGGCCTTACGAGCTGCAATAGAGATTATCTTGGAGGCGGATAGGCCAGCAATTTCCGCCTCACCGACAAGAGCCTGCTTGAAAGACTTTCTTGCTCTGTGCACAAGCTGCCTGGCAGCATTTTCAGTAACACCCATCTGAGCCGCGACCTCTGCGAATCGCTTTTCCTCGTATACCGAGGCTATTAATGCCTCTCGATGCCTGGGTTGCAATCGAGCCAAAGCAAGGGACACAACCGAGGCATCATCCGCCCTAAGTATTTGCTCGTCGGTCTCATCATCGGCAGATAAATAGTCACTGTGGTCATCCAGTGGCGCAAAAGAAGTTCGGCCGTTCGCCGAGATTACGTCTAGCGCTAGCAGTCGAGTCTTCCACTTCAATAGCTTTAGAACACCCGTCTCGCTGTCCACCTCGGGCAGAGAGGTCATCAGGTACAGAAACGCTTCCTGAGTGACCTCTTCGGCCTGAGAGTAATTAGTGAGGTATCGCTTTGCGTGTCGCAGCACAAATGGATAAAAACGAACGTAAATATCTGAAAAGTCTTGGGCGCTCCAGCTTTTTAGAACAAGCGGCGCGTCTGATTCGGCGTGATTCCTGAAACGCGGTAACCCGAACTGGTCGTCCCCTGTTTCATCCAACAACTCCTCGAGTGGGTCATTGTTGTCAAAACTATCAGCCATTATTTTGTCCTGTTGTTAGTACAAAAAAGATGAATCCGGGTGGGTGTTTTCCCACCCACCCGGATTGGTTATCTCTCTTTACTTACTTAGCAGTCAATGACTACTTGGTTACTAGTGGGATTGTGTCTATTAGTACGCGGTCGATGTAGAGACGTACTGAGATCTCAACACCTGCGCCTACGAACTCAACCGCACGGAAGAGGTCGTTAGCTGCAGCTGGAATAGCTGCAACAATTACCCAGTCTTTTCCAACCTTGGCGCTCATTCTCTGACCCTCGTAGCCCTTTGCATAAAGCGCTACGTAGCCCTTGAATGAACCAGCATTTACCTTCTGGGCCGAAGCCACTGCACCAACCGTGATGGTCTTAGCAACAGAAGTTGCCTCTAGACCAATAGTGGCACTTGCAGTGATGGTGCTCGATCCAGTGTCACCCTCTAAGGTAATCAGGTTCACCATTACTTCACCATCAGCATCAGTGGTTCCGCTGTTGGTGTTTAGGTAACCTGGGCCGGTCTCCTTGAATGTCACAGCCACGCCGGAAACTGGGTTTCCGAGCTTGTCTAAAACAGTCACCTTGACATCGCTAGTCCGTCCGTCGACAACCGCTGAGGCTACCTGAAGGGTCATAGCGTCCGCGGTTCCCGTCGAACCCTCGAATGTGACATCAACACTGGCCTTTGCACCTTGCGCGTTCACGTTTACTGTCTGCTTTCCGCTCACGGAACTACGAACAAACGCTTCGTAGTCTCCATTCGCGTCAGTCACGACGACGACTGAGTTGTTGAGCATCAACGTGGATCCGGCTGATGTGTTCGCGTCAGCGAAGTTCAACCCTTCTGCTGACAATTCAACTGCAACACCGGCAATGCCATCGTTGTCAGAGTCAGTAACCGTTCCAGAGACAGTTAGTATGTCGTCGGCGGTGTTATTGAGTCTGTCATTGAAGGTATTTGTGTCGGTGTACTCAGGGTCCACGCTTCCGAGCCTCGAGTCGAAGTCGACTAGTGACACGGTCTCGATGGAAACAGGGAACACACTAGTTGTTCCCACAAGCACACCGTTGTTGTTAACCGTCGCAGTAGCTGACATCCCGTCTAAATCCGTCTCATATGTGACGGTGAAGGTATCTGTGTCATCGGTGCCGACATAGCCCGTTCCGGCGGTCGCTGCCTTCTGCAACGTTGCCGTGACGGTGTCAACTCCCTCAGCTGTAGAAGAGCCGTTGTCCGTGATGGTCACGGTGGAACGACCCGTTTCGCTAACCGGGGCCACGTATGACCACTCGGCGACAGTTCCCAGTGCGACAGTCCTGTCGCCTGAGGTTCTAGCTCGCGTAAACGCTAGCTGGTAGTCCCCTACTGGAGCCTCGCCGAATTGGTCAACAACCTGATACTCAGCAACTACAGAGCCTTGGGTGTCAATCTTGAAGTTGGTGTCAGGTGTCTGCAACAACTTGAAGTCGCGATTAGCCCACTGGACTGTTGTAGTATCAATTGACTTGTCACCGGCTCGTGCATCGATTGTGAACGACTCCCCATCAGCTCCTATGTCTGCCTCAATGGTAAACGCAACTTGACCGCTTGAATTTGTTTTAGCGGTGAAGCTGACTTGGTTAGCGGCAGTGATGGCGGTTAGGGTCTTACCCTCGACGGTTAGAGTGGTGGTATCTAGGGCGTTGGCTACGTCCTTTATAGTAACCTCCACCTCTATCCCACTGCCAGCCCTAGTGGTAGCGCCAGTGTAGAGATCGACCGTGAACGGAATTGACGTCGTGCCTGTAAGGGCTTCTACGCTTTCCGCCTCTTCAATAAGACTATTTCCTGCATTTGTGGCGTTCTGCGAGATGGTAGTTGAAGTGTCAACTACGATCTCCGCTTTGTTTAGGCCAGATGCAGAAGCGGTTGAAGTTATAGATGTGTCCGACAAGTTACCGCTCGCAGTGCCAGCATCCGATATGAAGTACACACCGGCTCCGTCAGCATCTCCTGGCTCCTTGTCGGCTCCGTCATCCACGAGAAGGGCGAAGGAGTATGCCTCCGCCTCAATTGCAGCCGCGGACTCATCGATAGCGCCAACTCCATTGGCATCGTAAGCCCAATCGTAACGATCGAACGTCGCGTTGTAAGCATGTGTTGCGTTCCCGACTGCAGTTCCATCTGTGTTGTCAGTCTTTTGCTTTGCTCCAACAGTCGCATCATCAGCTTCAACTTCAAAACCGATTTGACTATTTTCTTTCATAACCGCAGTTAGGTTTCGAGTGTTAACTCCATCTGCGTACCAGTTACCGCCCAAGGTCGTGTCTCCCACTGTAAAGAAATCTACATTGTGGACAAATAGGACATCTTCCTGAGCGACGAAAGTAACGATTTTGGCACCAGACGAGTACTCGTTGGCATCAATTACGCCGTTGCTGTTGTTGTCAACCCAAGCGGTGACATTGAACGAGATTGGCTCATGGTCTGTGGCTGTTCCGTCTAGTTCTTGGTCAGGTACGGCAAAGAACAAGAGATTGGTCTCTGAAGCCGACGGTTGAGACTTGCCAGTCACGACTGCCCCGGTTGCGAGGGTAACTGCCTCGTCATTGGTTTCTGTGATGTCGGCTAGCTGGTTACCCTCAAGGGTGATTGAGTTGCCAGTGATACCGGTTACTGTATAGGCGCCTACGAGATCTTCGGGACCGGTGGTATTTGAAACCGCTCCAGTTGCTAGGTTGACGACATCGGCAACGGCGAAGTCGTGGCCTGGAACAACGAGGATTACGTCGTCGGTGTTTCCTGCGGCGTCGCTGACGTTAGAGTCACCTGACATAGCACCTGAAGTAATACCGAAGCTCCTGGTGGTTCCCATATTGGCTGGGGTGACTACCCTAGAAGTTGTAGAACCCTCTGGAGTAGTTACTGTAGCGTCATTACCAGCGGTCTTGAACTGGTCGGTGGTTCCATCAGCCAGCTGTGAGGCATAAATCGTGTTGAAATCTGGGGTTCCATCTATGTCACCCCATTCATCTAAGTCAGAGGTCTGAACGATTTCCACCAAATATTTGAGCTTAGAGGCATCGGTGTTGCCAATGCTCGTGAGCTCTGTTGCCAGCACGATTCCATGTGTGAGATCTTGGACTGCAACCAGTTCGTCGCTTTGGCCATAATGTGCTCCCAGTGATATGCCTGACTCTAGCGCTGCCTGAGCCGGCACTGATGCCAACCCCGATGCAACCAAAGCAAACCCTGCACCAAAAGCCAGACCCTTACGGGTCATCTTTTTAGACATGTTTTATCCTTTGTGTCTTGGTTTTCCCACAACCTTTTGATTGCAGGCTGTAAAAGAGAGCTACCACCAACCAAGCAGGAGATAGCACACCCTTACATAGTTAGGTAACCAGCTGGTGGGGTCTTTGGTTACTAGCTGGCACCTAGGTATAAACGGGTATCTATAATGTCTGTACGCACTAGTATATTCTTTAAACTGAGTAAACTTTTAGTCATGAACAGGAAAATCAGACTAACTGTCCGAGCATTGGGGAACGGAGTTTCGCATGATGATTGAACAAGAACTAGAACACACGGCAAGAGTAATCGGTTTGTTTGGTGCCAGCTCTAGCGGCAATGAACTATGCCGAAGGCTTGCAAGTGACGAAGTGTTTGGACCAGGAACCCTTGGCGCGCAGTTATATGCGCTCACCAATGCCGGACGTTGGCAACTACTTGGTTCTTTCGGGAAGATCGCCTATGACGACCAAAAGCTAAGCCAGTTCGATGAAAACTTGTTGACTCTTGCAGCCAGGTCGAGACGGGTCGAAACCATTGAGATTGAAGTTGATTCGGAAATTACTCAGGCGACAGCCTGTGTCCTGATCAGAGACGACCTGCCGGTTGGGGTGCTAGTGAGGGTTGCGACTCCTGGTGCTTATATCTTTAGCCCGCTGGCCTCTGCCCTAAGGGCGGTCCAGGATGCCGGCGGTTTGTTCCTAGACGCCATCGGCGTCAGAACGGTAGCCGCAAGCGAAAGTGCAAAGGATGCCTCTCCTGAAGACATGACCGAACGCCAGTTGCAGACCTTGATTGACATGGCTCATGGCAAAACAAACCTGGTTATTGCCCAGGAGATGATCTTGAGTGAATCAACCATCAAGCAAGAGTCAGTAAAAATCTTCCGTGCTCTGGGTGTTAGCACCAGACAGCAGGCAGTCCTGAAGGCGAAAACCCTCGGGCTGCTGCCCGATGGCATTGAGATCCGGGTTTAGAAACCCAGCTCTAGATCTCAAGCAACTCAAATCTTTGAACAGTCCACTGCTAACTAACCAGCACCGCACTGCGGTGCTGGGCTTAACCTCGGCGGTTTGTCTTGCACTTTGTAGGCAGCACAGCCTAGAATTAAAGCATTAAAACTGGTCCGTCTTTTTCTACAAAAAGGTGGGCCAGTTGTCTTTAAGTAGACCTTAAGTCCTGCTTATAAACTCTCTCTGGCTGTTGGTTCGTGCTCAATGCCTGAGGCCTTGAGCCTGCGGGTTAGAAAACCTAGCACCACTTAACCGTGAACAAGAGTTGATTCGGCCTGTGCTTCGTTGGGAGACCTAATGCGACGC
>Ga0307935_1001055_pt1 | contig 10531 bp, 8 predicted proteins | sample OrgLakmetageno92_FD_201827 | JGI IMG/M metagenome (GOLD analysis project Ga0307935, IMG submission 201827) | Saline water microbial communities from Organic Lake, Antarctica - #92 | ecosystem: Environmental > Aquatic > Non-marine Saline and Alkaline > Saline | place: Antarctica: Organic Lake...
GCCAGGCGATACGGAGTCTCCCAAAGCTGACTTGCGGCCCGCTCCCTGGGGAACCGTGCAGAACCAGAACCACACTTTATCGGCCGATCGGAAGGAAAACTTCCCCTTATCCGGATTGAGTGGCCCTAGTGGAGCTCACACGCAATCATGCTCACCGGTGGCACAGAGATCAGAGTCGTCGACCAACAAACAGGAGAACTATTGCGAGACCTCACCCTCGACCCAACAAGGGACTACCAATGCCAGAAATAGAAAAATACCCCGAAACCGTGGGATCAGGGTATTCCTATGTCTTGCGACATCACATTGTCGGGCTGACAGTGTTCTTTTTCAGGACATAGGAAACCCATCTCTCAAGACATAGGAAACATCCCGATATTTCCCTCGCACCCAGGCGACCGGCCTTTCCCGCAGACGGCGTGCGCGTGCCCCGGTTGAGGCAGGAGACCCCACCGCAGCCCAAAGCGGGCAGACGTCAGCAACAGATCGGCATCCTCGCCCCGTATTAGGCCGAAATTAACCGTCAGGCACGCGAGCGGACCCACAGGTGAACCCACAACTCTTTGGCCAGTTTTGCCCTCGCAGGCTGGCGACATCTATTCGCCCAACATCGCACATGGAACGCCAGAATCAGGAAAACTCCCGAACCCCTGAGGGTTCGAAAGTTTCCTATGTCTTGAGAGATCACATTGTCGGGCTGACAGGATTTGAACCTGCGACCCCTTGACCCCCAGTTTCAGGCGCAACCTTCGCCAGTTTTCGCAGGCCTTCGTTTTGAGGACTTTTCCGAGCCACGAACAGTCACGAACGTCGGCGAAAGACCCCGAAAAGCAGGTTTGTGGGGAACATCATGGGGAACTAAACCCAAACAATTTGCCGAAGCATCGAGAGGTCAGCCCTCCAAGCCACCATCCCAAGACCGTGAGGCATTTATCCCCCACCTTCCTGATCCACAGCTAGAGGCGAAAATGCTTCCGATAGAGGGTTTCTAGTCGGTCATATGGCGATACTACCCGTCATATAGTCTTCATTTGTGATAAATATTCGACTAAACGTGTACTGCTTCGGGTGCCACCAACAGATCACGAGCGTCAGACCGCCTCGATAGATTCAACTAATGAACTCTTGCCCGCATTAACTGGGCGGGCGCTTCTGGCAGAATGCTCATAAATTCAGTCCGCGAAAGGAGACGCGCATGGCGAGGATCAACGACCTCATTCGTCAGCTCGAGGCGAAAGATCCGGCTCTTGCCAATGAAATCTCCCGAGAGGTGCGAGCCCTCTCCGAACGTAGGGCTTTTGGCCTCAACTTCGAGAGGCACACCCCTGAACAGGTAGAGCTTCCCGGTCGGCCCGTGCGCAAAGGCGACAAGGTTCACATCCTGCCGCAGCGAGGTGAGTTCCCGAAGAAGGAACACAAGGCAATCTGGCAGGTGGACTCCATCTCAAAAGGAAAATCGAGGGTCGCAAAGCTCGTGGCGCAGCGTGACCCTGATCAAACCAGCGAGGTAGCGATTGAGGATCTCGTCGTTGTTGCTGAATTCCGCGATCCAATTTATCCGGGGCTCGTTTCGACAGGGAAGGTCGAACGTGGTGGAGACAAACCGTTTCACACTGTGATCAACGGGGAGAACTTTCACGCCCTCGAGGCATTGCTCTTCACACACCGGGGCACCGTCGATGCAATCTACATCGATCCTCCCTACAACACTGGTGCTCGCGACTGGAAATACAATAACGACTACGTCGAGTCAGACGATATCTATCGCCACTCAAAATGGCTCGCCTTCATGGAACGCAGGCTTCTCCTGGCGAAAGAATTGATGAACCCAGCTGGCTCTGTCCTCATCGTCACGATTGATGAAAAAGAATACCTGCGTATTGGCTTGCTGCTTGAACAAATTTTTCCGGATCGAAAGATCCAGATGATTAGCTCAGTCATTAACCCGAGAGGAGTAGTCCGAGGCAACGAATTTTCCCGAACAAATGAGTTCATTTTCTTTGCCTGGTCAGGCGACGCGAGGATACAACCGGTCGACCGACCCGGAACCATAGGAACCGAAGTCGCCTGGGAAACAATGAGAAGACGCAGTCTTGCCGGGCGCAGAGGCAACAAAGGTCCTGGCGCATGTGGCCCGAATCAGTACTTCCCGATCTTCGTCGATAACGCGACCGGCTATATCGTGGGCCGGGGCGATCCCTTACTTGTTGGACTACCGACGGCTAATTACATAGCCCCCGCCGGCCAGACAGCAGTCTTTCCGATCCGTGATGACGGCACCGAAATGAACTGGAGCTTAACCGACAAAACATTCGACAAGCGATGGGCCAAAGGTTTTGTCCGATCTGGCAAAGCAACCCCAGGCAAACCCCAGAAGTATCTGATTCAGTACGTCCTCGGAGGGGTCATCAATGACATTGAAGAAGGTAGGGCCGAAATTCGTGGACATCGCGACGACGGCTCCGCAGACGCTTATTTCATCGAACACAAGACCATCATGCCGCTAAGCCAATGGGAACATCCTTCGCATAATGCCCAGGAACACGGGACCGAACTCTTGAAGGCGTTCATACCTGGGAGGCAGTTTCCCTACGCAAAGTCTCTCTACGCCGTGGAGGACTCTCTCAGAGTCTTCCTGGCAGGAAAGCCAGAAGCCATAGTGATGGACTATTTCGCCGGCTCCGGGACTACGGCACACGCCGTGATGAGACTCAACTCCAAAGACAATGGCCGACGTCAGTCGATCGTCATCACTAATAATGAAGTTTCAGCCGATGAACGCAAGGCACTCACTGTCTCCGGCCTCCGCCCCGGAGACGTGGATTGGGAGGCAGTCGGCATCTGCGATCAAATCACAAAGCCGCGCATTCTGTCGGCTTTGACGGGCGGGACTCCTAACGGTGATTCGATACAAGGTTCCTACAAATTTACCAACGAGTTCCCAATGTCCGACGGCTTCGAGGAAAACGTTGAATTCTTCACGCTCACGTACGAGTCGCCTCTGCAGGTTGCGGGTGGACGCGCGTTCGAAAGAATCGCTCCACTTCTTTGGATGCGAGCCGGTTCGATCGGTCGGAGAATTGACTCGGTCGACAACGGTTGGGAGGTTGCCGACTCATACGGCGTGCTCACCGATCTCGACAAATCCCACGAATTTGCCGTTTCCGTTTCCGAATCTGCATCGGTGACACTTGCCTTTGTTTTCACCGACGAAGACCGGCTTTTCGAGATGGTCGCTCAGCAAATCCCTAGCCACGTCGAAGTTGTCCGCATGAATGACACGTACATTCGCAACGCAGAGATTGAAGCGCCGGCGGTGGCCCGATGAAATTCACCCTAAATGAATATCAATCCGACGCGGTGGGAGATCTCCTCGAGCAATTGTCGAAGGCTAGAAAGATGTACCACGACATCAATACAGAGACCTCCGTCGCTCTCACTGCGGCAACGGGCGCAGGTAAAACGGTCATGGCTGCGGCTGCCATCGAGGCGCTCTTCTTCGGAAACGATGCTTTCGATGCTGAACCAGATCCGGGTGCAGTAATCATTTGGTTCTCCGACAACCCCAACCTCAACGAACAGTCACGTTTTCGGCTCATGCAAGCATCAGAGAAGCTCACCCCGAACCGTCTGGTGAACGTTAAGCCTCCCTTTGCCATGCGCGAGCTTGAACAAGGGCGCGTATATTTCATAAATACCCAGAGGCTTTCCCGGACATCTCTCCTGACTCGTGGCTACGTCCCATCAGGAGATGACAGTCCGGAAATCTTTGACAGCGCAGCCCCTCCGGATGATCTCGCCTTCAATATCTGGGAGACGATCGGCAACACAATTGCCGATGAAGGCGGGCGTGGCACCACGGTCTATTTCGTGTTGGACGAGGCTCATCGAGGTTTTGACAACAGGGCAAGCGCGGAGCGAAACACCATCGTTCAACGCCTTGTTGACGGCACCGACACGGGAGAAGCGATGCCCATCGTTATCGGTATCTCAGCGACCATAGGTCGATTCAGGTTGGCCATGGAGGAAGCAAGTAAAAGAAAAGACCGCGTAGCTCTAAGTGAGGTCATTGTGGATCCGGGCCGGGTGCAGGCATCGGGCTTGGTGAAGGATACCGTCAATCTTGACATCCCAGACGAGCCTGGTGACTTTTCTACCACTCTGGTTGCCGAAGGAGCTCGCAAGCTCAAGCTATCTGCCGAGCGATGGCAGGCATATTGCTCGTCAGAAGGATTAAACGATGTAGTGGTTCCTCTTCTGGTGCTTCAAATCCCCAACACGCCAGACCATGATCAGGTGGGGAGCGCCCTGGATGCTATTCAAACAGTAATTCCCAATATCGGGCCAGAATCTGTTCGGCACGTCCTCACAGAACGCAGAACCGAGACCTTTGGGAGGTGGGAGGCCCCCTGGATTGAACCCCAACGAGTCCAAGAGCACACTGAGGTACGTGTACTCGTCGCCAAGGAGGCAATTTCAACCGGTTGGGACTGCCCCCGAGCCGAGGTGCTTGTGTCATTCAGGCCAGCGAAAGATCAGACGCATATTGCCCAGCTTCTGGGCAGGATGGTGCGAAGTCCACTAGCGCGACGGGTTCCAGGCGACGACGTCTTGAATTCTGTGGACTGCATTTTGCCCTATTTCGATAAATCAACTGCCCTCTCAGTCGTGAGGTATATGACAGGCCAAGCGGAGGGATTACCCCCGATTTCTGGTGGTCGGATTCTTCTTGATCCACGCGAACTCGGGCCCAATCCGAATTTGCCAGACCAGGTTTGGGAATCTTTCACTTCAATTCCCAGCCAGACGCTACCGCGTAGAGGGGCGAAGCCCGTCGCACGCCTCATGGCATTTGGGCACGCACTTTCCATGGACGGAATTCGCCCTGGAGCACTCGCCGAGATTAGAACCTCGATCCATGGGATGCTGGACGGCCTTCAGAAGATGTATCAGGCGAAGTTCCTGGCCGCGATACAGGACATTCTTGACGTGCGCGTTAACACCATCTCCGGAAAGGTCGGCGGTAACAATGTCGAGGTGGTTTCGCGGGTCATTGCAGCAGACGAGCGAGCAATCCGGACTGGTTTCGAAGAAGCAAAACGGGTCTTTGGGCGGGACATCTCCAACTCCTACCTGAACCATCTGATGGACTCCGATGACGATGACCCCCGCATCGCGATCGCGGCATTAGCGTCGCTGCCTGAAGTTTGGGACCGCATCAACGAGGAGGCAATCCGAGTTTTCGACGAGTGGTTTGGTGAAAATCGGGTGGCGATTAAGTCACTGACTGATGTTCGCAGGCAGGAATATGACGAGATTCGAGCGCTCGCAATTGAGCCGCAGACCGTTGATCTCCGGCGGCCGCGGAATCGTCTCGAGGACTTCTCGGTCGCGCTCGATGGGCGCGTCGAACTCGCTCCAACTGAAACCAAACATCTGATGTCTGATCCAAATGGAAAATTCCCGATTGGGTCTCTCAACACCTGGGAACGTGAGGTTCTTCATGTCGAAAGCTCTCGGGATAATTTCGTCGCCTGGTACCGGAATCCGTCGCACAACGGCATCGACGCGGTCTCATTGGCATATCGGTCCTCAGACGGCTCGTGGTCACTTATGCATCCCGACTTCATCATTTTCACGGAGGTGAACGGGCAAATCTCGCCCTCCATCGTTGATCCACACGGCCAGTTTCTCGAGGATTCGCTCCCAAAGCTCCGCGGACTGGTCGCTTTTGCGGAACGATACGGCGATTCGTTCCACAGAATTGACGCCGTAATTCACGATGGCGAATGGCGTGTGCTCGACCTCAAATTACCGCACGTGCGGACTTTTGTCCTCGAAAGCCAAGGCCCAGTATCTGAGCTGTATCGGTCACCTCACGCCACCAAGTACTAGTAGAACCCAAGGATGATGATGCAGCTGGTATTCGTTGATGGGACAGAGGACACGGGCACAAAAGTTGAAGGCCGCTCTTGCCCTACGAGAGGTTGGAGGACTGCGAGAACTCAGCCATACGGTTTATCTGGCAAACTCTGGGCTGGACAGCATCTCAAGGGCAGACCTCCTCCCGGTATCCACCATATGTCCATATGTGTTCACTGTTGTATCAATGCTGTCGTGGCCGAGGACACGGCTGACAACGTGCATCGGAACACCACCATCGAGCAGCCGTGTCGCAACAACATGTCGAAGAGTGTGGGCCCCTACTTTTTCGCCTGTCCCCTTTGATTCAAGACCCGCACGGATACTTGCACAGTGAATTGATCTCAGTACGTTGCGTCCGACCAAGGGGTTTCCAAGTTGGCTTGTGAAAACTAGATTCATCTCATTGCCACTCCAGCAAGATCCGGCTCTCTCAGCCTCTTGTTCCTGGCGAATTTTCTGCGTTCTAAGTAAGGTCTCGGTCTCGGGTGTGATATCCAATACCCGTCGCGATCGCTCTGACTTGGGCCGGGTCCTCTCCCCCGCAGTAGTGAGGGTCCATTTCACGTGCATTTCTTGACGGTTGAAATCCACAGAACCCCAATCAAGCGCTAGAGCTTCCCCTCTGCGCAGTCCGGTGAATAGCAAGAGCTTGAAGTATTCGAATAAACGACTCGACCTGAGCTCCTGAAACAGCAAGTCAACTTCGTCGCTTGTTAGGAAACGCACCGTGCTGCGAGTTGTTTTGGGGCGTCGCACTTTTCCTCGGATGGGGTCCGTTGCTATCAAGCCATCACTTACAGCTGCCGCAATTATGTGGCTCAACACCGCGTATATGGTGCGCCTCGTTGAGGCGCTGAGGCCCTTCTCGAGTTGTTGGCCCATGAAGGCCTCAACATGGGTGGGCTTGATGTCCTTGAGACTCATGGCCGCAAGCTCAGAGGATAACAAGTGCTTCCGAGCAAGCGTTCTATACAGGTCTAGGGTGGTTTGCTTGAGTTCTCTGGAATTTAGGGGACCTTGCAACCAGTACTCTGCCCACTCGCCGAGGCGGCCTCGAGAGTCTTCGAAATGGAGGCCATGGTCCACTCGTTGCTCAATGCGCCTTTTTGCATCCAGGATTTCTGGCAGGGAGGAGCGATATACGCTCTGACGTTTCTTGCCCCCACTGAGCGGGTTGGTATATGTGAAACGGTATTCGTAACCGCTCCTAGTCGCGTGCTTGCGCACCCCTGGGGGAAGTTTTTTAGCTGGCATCGTCATTAGCTTGCTGAAGAGTTTTGTAGTCAGGCTGGAGCTCTTCGAACCTGTTGTTGAAGTCCTCGGACGAACTTCCAACCGCAGGAATCCATCCTTCATCCCGTGCCTCTTTTATACGCCGGTTGGCGGTCGCGATGGAGCCGTATCCAAGTTGGGTTTTGACCGCCTGGGAGCGATTTGCCCGGTTCTTCGGGTCGCAAAAAACGCTGGCGACCGCAACAAACTCCGATGTGTTGGGGGCGTTGGCGCTCTCGGCCAGCTCGTTTATCTTTTTCCGCCCCCTCTTTCTCTCTGTCTGGTAGGTGGCCAAATCCGTAGCCTTGTCGTATTCGAGCACCAGATCTGAGAGCGCGCGGCGTTTAATTGCTTCCAAATCGATTCCCTCAAAATCGCCCTGTCTCACTTGGCGGGTAAGAGAACTGGTGCTGAAAGTTACCAAAACAGTTGTCAGCTGCCCATCGAGTATCTGAAAAACCAGTGATACATCAGGTCTCCTGGCTCCTGGGACTCCCCCATGGTCGCGCAGAAAAGCCGTCGCTTCCTTCGGAATCAGTAGGTCACCGCTGGCCGCGAAACCTTTCCCAAGATTCCCGGTCACCGACAGTGTGTACTCTTGGGGGTACATTCCATCTCTCTCATAATTCATTGTATTTGATAGAGCTTTAATAGATTTTACTCTATCAAATTAACGTACTCTTGTTGTTATGAGAAGTCAAACGAACACGGTAGAAACTGAGCGAACAGAAAGCAACCGCCGATTATTGAACATCGGAGAGTTGCGATCATGTCTTGGTGGCATAGGCACCACAAAAGTCTATGAACTGGTCAAATCAGGTCAGCTCTCCCCCGTGCACATAGGACGGCGCACTTTCTTCAGGCAAAGCGACGTCGAGGCGTTCATCGCCGGGTTAGGGGGGCCGGCCTCATGACGGATACGCGCCTACCCGAGCAGTGGTTGCTGAACCGGCACCTTGACAAACTGTCGGACCCAGCATCGCGGGTCCTGACGAGGGCCATGATTTACTGCAATGCCCAAGGCACCGACGGGGAGATTGACCAGATGTACCTCCATCACATCTACCCCTGGGGCGACCCTAGGCCTCACCTCGAGGAAATTGTCGCAATCGGTTGGATGGTCCCGACAAGGTCGGGGTATCTCATCCCTGATTGGGAGACTAAGGGGCAGTCCACGGCAGCCCAGATGGCCGAGTACCGCGAGAAAAACAAGTCGAAGCAACAACGTTATAGGGACAAGAACAAGGCCCTCACAGCAGCCCCCGTTACCGGTCACGTTACGGGTGACGTAGGACAGGCGAGGCAAAAGGATAGGCAAGGCGAGGCAAGTGACATGAAGGTGTCATGGCCTGTCGTTGAAATACCGACAAAAGAGAGCGATCTAACGATTAGAGAAGGTGAGATCCTGTGACTAAAGGACGGCCACCGGTGCCAATTGAGCTAAAGCAGCAGCGGGGAACGTTCCGTGCTGACCGCCACGAGCGCACAGTTCAGCAGCCTGCCGCTTCGACAGAGCGAGAGACACCGGCTCCACCCGATCATCTTTCACCGAATGCCAAACGCTTCTGGGAATCGGCATTCAGCGCACCTTGGGTGAGCCCTGAGATTGATTACACATTGATTCTGATGTGCGCAGAGGATATGGATATGCGGGACTTGATCTGCGAGAGGTCAAAAAAAGACTTGTCTGATTTTCGGCTACAAGTAGCGGCAAGAGATTGGACACGATTAGTGATCTCGTACTTATCCCTGCTGGGCTTCACCCCAACCGATCGGGCACGTTTGGGCTTCAAACCCCCCTCTGGACCCACAAAACTTGATGAACTCATCGCGAGACGGGAGGCACGCTAAAAGTTCTATTTTTGACAGTGTGTGCGCAAGCCTGGGCTAGAGGGTGTCGTTACTAGGCGCTATGAGGAATGAACCCACCCCGGTTTGATGCCAGGGGGGGCTCCTGCACGTGCTGGGAGAGTTAGTCTTGGAAAGCCGGGTGAATCACTACATTTGTCGCCGCGCCAGAAAGACGCTCTCCGATGAGATTGTCGAGATTTATTTTCGGATATACCTCTGGGTCAAAATAAGCCACCACGACATTCTGGGGGCCCAATTCTTCTCCCAGGTTATTGATGAGGGGAAACATACCCGCCACGGTCAATTCGTTCACGAAGTCACTCATTCGCGCGAGCTCGAAGATTCTGTGAATATCGGACCAGGCTCCCGACCTTGTGAGTCCCTTAGTGAAATTCTCATCCAGCACGTAGCTAACGTTTAGCCAGCCGGATTCCTCCTCGAACCCGACAGACAAGTCGCGTGGGAGATCCATGTTTGTTTGGCCACCAAATTCAGATTCGATTGCCGCTTCCAGTTCCTGAATATTTGCAAAGCTTGTGGGTTCGAGTGCTGGCTCGTCCTCGAGAGTTTCTGCCCCAGCGTCAACTTCCTCAGCAGCTGAGGGGCTCTCTGCCTCGGTGCTGACTGGGTCATCCTCACCGCCGAGAAGTGACCCGATACCTCCCAAGACAAGTACACCACCAACTATCCACACCCATACTGGAATCTTTTTCTTTTTGGTTTCGCTTGCGTCAGTCATTTTCTTTCCTCTTCGGTCGGATGAAGTGGCCGGCTTTGTCAGTAAAATTCCCGAATACGACTGTGAATATGTCCACAACCCATCCAATTCCTAACAAACCGCCAGTGAATAGAAAGAGAATTCCTGTGCCCACCTTGCCGGCATAAAAGCGGTGGCCACCTATAAGCCCAGTAATAAGGACTAACAAAAGCGTCGCAGAGTAGTTTTTTACGCTGGAAGCCATCTTTTTACACTAGGTGATAATTATTCGGATAGCGAATCGGCCTAACGCAATTGCTTTCTGTGGGTGCCTTACCACGAGGGGTGGTCTACCTGATCCCCGCAGTCATCACAGAAGAAAGTACCGCGTGAGGCAGTTGGGGCAGTCAGGGTACGCGGCGTTAGAGAGTGAGTCCATGGGGGGACGTTAGCTAGGTCTTGGAATCTGTGGTGAGGTCATTGGGAATCTGTGGATAGGTGCCTTGACAAACTCAGAGTCCACCGTCGTCCGGAGGAGCCTCTAATAATGCAGAGGGACATTGGGAGCTGGACTGCTCAGAGCCTCAGCCAAAGAAAAAGAATTGCCCAGAAAGGGGAACATTGTGGGGAACATAGAGAACTGCCGCCTCTACTTCCCAGTCGGGCTGACAGGATTTGAACCTGCGACCCCTTGACCCCCAGTCAAGTGCGCTACCAAGCTGCGCCACAGCCCGTGGCAGGCGACGATCTCTCGACGCAACTCCAGAAGTCTACCTCTCCAACCCG
>Ga0307935_1001060_pt1 | contig 10504 bp, 10 predicted proteins | sample OrgLakmetageno92_FD_201827 | JGI IMG/M metagenome (GOLD analysis project Ga0307935, IMG submission 201827) | Saline water microbial communities from Organic Lake, Antarctica - #92 | ecosystem: Environmental > Aquatic > Non-marine Saline and Alkaline > Saline | place: Antarctica: Organic Lake...
CCGGGTGGGGCTTTTTAACATTGGTGGCACGGGCCAAATGATTTTTGGAATTCTGTGGGCCACCTGGATTAGTACCCGGGTCGAAATGCCCATCATCCTTCACATGGTCGTCGCCGTGATCGCCGCTGTTTTGGGGGCGGCACTGTGGGGCGCACTGGTCGGGTTTTTGAAAGCCAAGACCGGCGCCCACGAAGTCATTTTGACCATCATGTTGAACTATGTGGCCATCAGTCTGTTCACCTGGTTTATTCGCTCTCCCAACCTTTTGCAGCAGGCCGGCGCCGGTGGCACACCCAAAGCGGCAGCACCGGCCCTCACCGCGCAGCTGCCTGTTCTCTTTCCCGGCACCTACGCCCTGCACCTCGGGTTTGTGTTAGCCATTCTTGCGACCTTTACGTATTGGTGGTTGATGGAGCGCTCGGCCATTGGCTATCGCTTCCGCATGGTGGGCCATAATCCCCACGCTGCGCGCACCGCCGGTATCTCGGTGGAGCGAACCTATGTGTGGGCTATGGCCTCCTCCGCAGCTTTTGTGGGGGTTGCCGGTGCCAACCAGGCGCTTGGCACCCAGGTCGGTTATACCGAAACTATTCACGCTGGCATCGGCTTTGACGGTATTACGGTTGCCCTGCTGGGTGGCGGTAATGCGGTGGGAATATTCTTTGCCGGGTTGCTTTTTGGAGCCTTCAAAGCGGGCGGGCCCCAAATGCAAGTCATTGGTGTGTCCCCCGAAGTGTTGGCCATTGTGCAGGGAGCCATTGTGCTCTTTATTGCCGCACCGCCCCTGGTGCGGGCAATATTCCGACTTCCCTCCATGAGCTCCACCCCCACACTTGATCGCATAAAAGCCAGGCTGTCGCGGAAGGAGAGAACACCATGAGCATCCACGTGACTCCGGGAATGTTCTCTCTCGCCGAGGCCAAAGTGAGCTGGAAAGCTCCGTGGGTTATGTCGTTCTTCGCCCTTCTCGTCTTTGTGGCATTTGGGGTGCTTGGCAGACCAGAACCTGTCGAATTCACCTTGACCTCGGCTGATGCTGCTATCTCTCTGCCTTCCATTACGGCACTGTCGACCACCGTCGGAACAGTTCTTGGTGTTCTTCTGCTGGCCATCACGGCACTGGCATTCTTTTGGGTGGTCTCAAAGAAACCTGTTCCGCTCTGGTGGTCAGTGGTCTTTGGCTTGATTTCTGTCACAGCACTGCTTGGCTGGTTGGCAGCCGGAGACCGCGTCCCTGTCGCGTTTATTTTTGCCAACGCCATTGTCTTGGCCATCCCCATCATCTTTGGAGGAATGGCAGGGTTGATGTCCGAGCGTGTGGGTGTGGTGAACATCGCCATTGAAGGCCAACTGCTCACCGGTGCGTTTGTAGCAGCGGTCGTGGGCAGCCTGACCGGCAACCTCTACTTCGGCCTAATTGCAGCAATGGTGGCCGCCGCACTGGTTTCCACCATTCTTGCCGTGTTTGCGGTGCGCTACCTAGTGGACCAAATTATTGTGGGTGTGGTGTTGAACGTCCTCATTATTGGGGTGACCAACTTCTTGTTTGCGCAGTGGCTCAACCAAGACAGTGCCTCCACCAACAACCCGGGCACCTTCCCCGTTGTGTCTATTCCGTTTTTGAGCGACATCCCCATCCTTGGTCCGGTGTTCTTCGAAAACCGGATCACCGTTTTTCTGGCCTTCCTCCTCATTCCCCTGCTGTGGTTCATGCTCTTTAGAACCCGTCTGGGCCTTCGGGCACGAGCAGTCGGGGAATACCCGATGGCTGCTGACACCATGGGTATCAACGTCGCTCGCACCAGATTCTGGTGGGTCACCCTCGGTGGCGCGCTCGCCGGTCTTGGTGGTGCAGCAGTCACCATTGGCAACGTGGGGGCCTTCGGCCAAGAAATGGTCGGTGGACAAGGGTATATCGCGCTTGCCGTCGTGATCCTGGGACGCTGGCACCCCTTCTATATGTCTGCAGCCGCACTGTTGTTTGGTTTTTCCATCATCCTTCGGGTGTGGGCAAACCAGGTCAGCCCCGGCATCCCCACCGACTTCATCATCATGGTGCCCTATTTGGTCACCATCATTGCTGTTGTCGGTTTTGTGGGCCGGGTTAGACCTCCCGCATCCTCTGGCAAACCCTATGTCAAGGAATAACCCATGACCGATATTCCCTGGGATGAACTGCGAGACACCGCGACGAAGGCCATGCGCATGGCGTATGCGCCCTATTCAAACTTTCCCGTCGGGGCTGCGGCCATCGTGGACGATGGCCGCATAGTCTCTGGATGCAACGTGGAAAATGCGTCCTACGGGGTGGGGTTGTGTGCAGAGTGTGCGCTGGTGTCGAACTTGGCCATGACCGGTGGTGGCAAGCTGGTGGCTTTCACCTGTGTCGATGGCCACGGAGAGATTTTGATGCCCTGTGGAAGATGTCGCCAGTTGCTCTATGAACACTCCGCTCCCGGCATGGTGTTAGAAACAGTGTCTGGGCTACAAACAATTGATCAAGTATTACCCGATGCTTTTGGGCCCCGCCAACTAGAGGAGTACGAATCGTGAGCACCTACAACATTCCAGGAACTGATATCGATATTCAGAAGCTGCCCAAAATCTCGCTGCACGACCACTTAGATGGCGGGCTTCGCCCACAGACCATCTTGGAGCTTGCTACACAAGAATCTGTGGAGCTTCCCCACGATCCAGACACCGGAGCACCCATTGATTCAGGGGATCGCCTGGGTCAGTGGTTTGCCGATCAAGCAGATTCAGGGTCGCTCGTCGAATACCTCAAAACCTTTGACGTGACACTTGCGGTAATGCAGACCGCTGAAGGCCTGCACCGCATCGCTACAGAGTTTGTCGAAGACCTCATCGATGACGGCGTCATCTATGGCGAAGTGCGCTGGGCACCGGAACAACACCTCGAGAAGGGCCTCACCCTCGATGGTGCTGTCGAGGCCGTGCAAACAGGCCTCAACGAAGCTGTCCAAGCTGCAGCAGATAACGGCTATGACATCCAGGTGGGTCAGCTGATCAGCGCCATGCGCCAGAACGATCGTGGGACAGAGATTGCCGAATTAGCACTGCGCCACCGCGCCAAAGGCGCGGTGGGTTTTGATATCGCAGGACCCGAAGCTGGGTTCCCGCCACGCCGTTTTGCTAAGGCTTTTGATTTGCTTGCCTCTCACATGTTCCCGGTCACCATTCACGCTGGTGAAGCCGATGGCATCGAGAGTATTAGAGGTGCACTGGTTGATGGCCACGCGCTTCGCCTGGGCCACGGTGTCCGCATCGCCGAAGCCATCGAGGATCTCGCTGCAGACGATGCCTCCACGGCCGGACTGGATGAAGTAGCACGCTGGGTGCTCGATCGTGAGATTCCTTTGGAGCTGAGCCCGTCTTCCAACCTGCAAACCGGTGCTGTTGCAGCCTGGGGCACAGAAATAGCAGACCACCCCTTCGATGCTCTCTATCGTCTGGGGTTTGGGGTCACGGTGAATACGGATAACCGCCTCATGAGCTCCACCACCCTCACCAAAGAACTCAGCCTGCTCTGTGAAGCGTTTGGGTATGACCTCGATGATCTGATGAACTTCCAACTAAACGCTGCCCAAGCAGCGTTCATGTCCTTTGAAGACAAAGAAGCTCTGCTTGATCGCCTGGTCGAGGCCTACGACCTTTAGGAAAGGGTCGCAAGCAACGCTCGCACCGCAGCCTCCAAAGCCACCAGAGCATCCTTGGCGTCCTTACTGGTAGCACCCTGGGTGTCTAAGTAGATCTTCAGTTTGGGCTCTGTGCCGCTTGGGCGAATAATCACCCTGGAGCCATCGGCTAGGTAGTAGCGAAGGATGTTTTCCACCGGGAATGTTCCCACGCCTTTTTCAAAGTCATCGACGTGCGAAACGGCAACACCGCCGAAAACTTCTGGTGGTGTTGAACGAAGAATATCCGTCACCGATGGCGCACTACCGGAGCTCTCGAGGCGAAGAGTAATTTGCCCAGAAGCAAAGCCGCCCACGGCGCCTTCAATCTGGTGAAGATAGTCCGCAAGGGTCTGGCCATTCTCTGCAAGGGAGTAGGCAAGATCAAGAGCCATCAGACCTGAAGAAATACCGTCCTTATCTCGCACCACCGCGGGGTTAACCAAATACCCCAGGGCCTCTTCGAAACCAAAGAGCAGTCCCGAGACGCGAGAGACATACTTAAACCCGGTCAAGGTTTCTTCGTGGGCAAGGCTAAAGTGTTCCGCAATCTTGCCAAGCACTGGCGAGCTCACTAGGGAGTTGGCCAGTGATCCGTGCTGGCCTAGGGCTTTAGCCCGCGCCGCCACATGCCACCCGAGGATGGCTCCGACCTGATTGCCAGTGAGGGACGAATAACCCGCCTCCGCGCCGCTATCGGGCAGCGCGAGGGCTAAACGATCAGCATCAGGGTCGTGGGCAATAACGAGATCGGCAGATACTTTTCTAGCCAGAGCAAAAGCTAAATCCAGAGCACCTTTTTCTTCAGGGTTAGGAAATGCCACCGTGGGGAAGGCAGCGTCTGGTTCTACCTGCTCCGAAACGGCGTGAAGCGGTGGGAATCCCGCCGCCGATACGGTGGCCAAGAATGTCCCCGCTCCGATGCCGTGCATGGGGGTGTAGACCACAGAGAGTGGTGTGGCTGTGCTTGGGTGTGGAGGGGAGGTGGCGCCCTGGGCAACAGAGGTGATGGTCTGATTAATGTAGGAAGACACCACCGAGTTTGGTGAAGACACAACATTCTCGGAGGAACGAGGAATCTCTGCCCACGTGAGACTGTCTGCCACGGCGATGATGTGGTGTTCTATCTCGGCATCGACGGGGGGGACGATTTGTGACCCCTCGTCGGCGTTGCCCAAATACACCTTGTATCCGTTGTCTTGCGGCGGGTTATGGCTTGCGGTGACCATCACCCCTGCATCTGCCTCCAGATGGCGAACAGCAAAAGCCAGCACAGGGGTGGGAAGGAAAGAGGGCAAGAGAATGGCCCTAATGCCGTAGCCGGACAGAACCTCAGCGGTGTCTCTCGCAAACACTTCAGAGTTCGTCCTGGCATCACAGCCAATAACCACGCTGATATCCGTGGGTGTTCTTTTACCAGCCGCATCGAGTAAGTACTGGGCGAGACCTGCTGTGGTTTGACCGATCACCATACGGTTCATTCCCGCAGGCCCTGCCCGAAGAGGTCCCCTAATTCCTGCTGTTCCAAAGCGCAATCGGTCAGCAAAGAGCTCCTCCAGGGCGACACGGGCGACCGCGTCGCTCACCATGTGCTGCGTAAGCAGGGCTTGGAGTTCTCCGCTTGTTACAGGGTCTGGGTCTTGCGAAATCCAGCGTTCTGCTCGCTGTTTGAGAGAGAGCGAGGTGTCGCTCATAGTTTTGCCACGATGTCGGCCAGCAGACGGCTAATGACCGGCTCTGCGGCTTTGCCTGAATCAACCACCTCTTGGTGGCTCAGCGGATGTGGCGAAATACCAGCAGCCAGGTTGGTGATCAGGGAAAGCCCCAAAACTTCCATTCCTGCTTCTCTGGCTGCAATGGCTTCAAGGGCTGTGGACATACCCACGATGTGACCACCCATGATCTTTGCCATTTGCACTTCGGCAGGGGTTTCGTAGTGGGGACCGCGGAATTGCACATAGACCCCTTCATCCAGCGCGGGGTCCACACTTCGCGCGATATCGCGCAGCCGTTTGGAATACAGATCCGTCAGGTCAATAAACGTGGCACCCTCCAAGGGTGAACTTGAGGTCAGGTTAATGTGGTCAGAAATCAACACCGGTGTTCCTGAAGCCCACGCATCCTTGATGCCCCCAGCGCCGTTGGTGAGTACCATCACCTTCGCCCCACACGCTGCAGCAGTCCGAACAGAATGCACAACTGCCCTCACACCTTTGTCTTCGTAGAAGTGCGTTCGAGCACCAATCACTAGCGCATGCTTGCCGTTTGGCAACGCAATGGACTTTATCGTGCCCGTGTGGCCGGGTACACCTGAAGCGAAAAACCCAGGGACCTCGCTGGCATCAACCTCAGAAACAGTTTCACCAATCAGCTCTGCCGCTTTGGCCCAGCCGCTGCCGAGGGTCAGGGCGATGTCAAAACGGTTGATTCCGGTCCGGCGCCAGATTTCTGTGGCTGCCTGAAGGGCTTCTGTGCCGTACTTAGTTTCTGTGGTTTCTGGAGTCATAAAATCAGGGTATATCGAGTTTGACTGGCGAGTATTCCTTTCGCTCCTGTTCTCAGAGGACGCCAAGTTGAGAGTCAGTGTGGCAGCATAATTTCCGTTCTCGCCAGGAATCAACGCCTACTGCGCAGGCGAAAATTATCCTCGGGGGCCCACTCGAACTCGACCGTGACGTTTTTCGGCCTATTCTGTCTTCTTTCCCCCACCTACAAATTTGTGCAGAGCCATTAGTCCAGTTCGGCTCGTGCTCTAACTTTATCTCGCCCTTTCTGGCGGCATACGAGCCGCTAGGGGCACTTTCTGCGGAACCCACTTTGAATCAGACTTGCGACTTTTCGCGCAGCCCGTGCGCCAAGAAGACTCGATCTTTTGCAATCCCCCTAGACACCCTTTCTCGCGAAAATCCGGAAGGACTTGCTTGGGGATGGGGTGTCGCGGAACGGCGGGAAACTTACGGCTCCTTTACTGCTGCGGGCGACGAATATCCCTATGCTCGCGACCGGGCAGAAGGAACCGTGTGATAATTGAGAGAGGGAAGCCCACAGACAGGCCGCCTTCTTCGAAGAAACCTATGGAAGTTCGCTATTTTTGATGAAGAAAATTTTGATTTCTGGTGCAGGTGGTGCCCCTTCAGAGGGAGTCATCTACTCCTTGTTGAGGAGCCGCAGGGGAGAAGCAGTTCTTGGCATGGGCTCGGAACCAACTGATTTGGTCTTGTCACAGGCCAGTAAAAAAATCTTCATCCCCTACTCCAATGCACCGGAATACCCGCAGGGGCTTTTAGATTTGCTTCGTTTAGAAAAGCCTGACCTGGTCCATTTTCAAAACGACCTGGAAATTTTTCACGCCTCGCTGATGAGGGATGACATCCTGGCCACAGGAGCCAAGCTCTATATGCCTGAGCACGAGGTTATTGATATTTGCGTGCACAAGCACAAGTCCTACCTGGCGTTTAAAAAGGCGGGGTTGACAGTGCCTCGCAACCTTATGATCAACAACGAAGGAGATTTGCGGGAAGCATTCATCACGTTGGCTGATGAAACCGGCAAGATTTGGTTGCGGGCCTCTTCTATAGGGGGAGGCGGCAAGGGTGCTATTCCTACTAGCGATTACGCGTTGGCGAAAGCCTGGATAGACCACTATGGAGGGTGGGGTGATTTTGTTGCAGCCGAAATGCTCACACCCAACACTGTGACCTGGCTGTCTATCTGGCATGAGGGCGAGCTGGTGGTCGCACAGTCGCGGGAGCGGCGGGGCTGGACGCATGGGAACCGCAGCATCTCTGGCGTGACTGGCGTGACCAAGGTGGGGGTAACTTGCGACAACGCCCTAGTGACACAGATTGCCTTGGCAAGTGTCAGGGCTGTTTCAGCTCGGCCTCACGGTATTTTCGGCGTGGATATGGCGTACGACAAGCTCGGTGTGCCCAATCCGACCGAAATAAATATCTCTCGCTTTTTTACGACGGTGCGATTCTTTACTGAAGCCGGATTAAACATGCCGGAAATTTTTAAAGATATCGCTCTGTATGGCGAGTTTCCCCAGCTGAAAAAGAAAATTAATCCACTGCCCCCCGGGTTGTTTTGGTTACGTGGCATGGATGTAGTGCCGCGCCTGATGACGGGTGGAGACATCAATTCAGAGGTAACGTTTTTATGAAGTTATTAGTGACTGGAGCTTCCGGCTTCATTGGATCGCGCCTTGTCAGAGCTGCATCTGCTTCGCTGGGCCCTGAGAACGTCATCGCATTTAGCTCGACGCAAAGCCATCCATGCCCGAGCGTTGTCTACCGCGGGTCGAATTTTAACTTCGGCGAACGCGATATCGCTTTATTAGAGACCGCGGAGGTTTTGATTCACGTAGGTGCTTTTATCCCCAAGGATCGCCTTCAAGCCAATGCGATTGAAGAATGCAATGGCAATATCAGTTTCACTGAGCAGTTGCTGGCGTTGCCGCTGGGAGGCTTAAAGAAAGTGATCTACATCAGCACGGTCGACGTCTATGAACCGGCTGAGCTGACTACGGAGGACACTCTCACACTGCCAAGCAGTTTGTATGGCTGGTCCAAGTTGTACTGCGAGCGCATGACCACAATCTTTGCGGCAAACCGCGATATCGCAAGCCAGATTCTTCGCATTGGTCATGTTTACGGCCCTGGCGAGGAGAAATATGCAAAATTCTTGCCTAAGGCCATTAAGAACATTGTGGCCGGTGAGGCCGTCGAGCTGTGGGGGGATGGCAGCGAAATTCGGAGCATGATCTACATCGATGATGTCGTCGCGGCTATTTTGCAGGCTTGCAATTTGCCCAGGGACTTGAGCCCTATCAACGTGGTCGGCGGCGCGCCTGTTTCCATACGTGCATTGCTAAAAAATCTTATCGCAATCAGCGGTAGCCCAGTTGCGATTTCGGAGAAGGAATCTAGCGGGGATAAGAGAAACTACGTATTCGACAATTCCAAAATGCGTCAGCATCTTCTCCCTAACGAGACTGACCTAATCACTGGCCTGGGGGCTGAATACGCTCATATAGCGGGGATGAAGTGAACATTGTTCTCGACCTCGACGGCACGCTAATTGATTCGAAGTTGCGGTTGTACCGGCTATTTCAGGCCCTGGCAACCGAAACGTCACTTTCCTACGAGGAGTATTGGGCCCTCAAGAAGACAAGAACGTCAAACTCAACTATTCTTTCTTCCCGCCTGGGGTATGACGAGGCGCAGATCGCAGATTTCTTAGCTCAGTGGATGTCGCTGATAGAAACTCCATCGTTTCTTGCTCTAGACAGTAATTTTGACGGTATTCACGCTGCTCTCGGAGCCTTGCAACGGGACGCTGACTTATACGTCTGCACCGCCCGGCAACTGCGTGAGTCCGTGATGAAGCAGCTCGTAAGCCTCAACTTGCTGCAATATTTTGAGCAGGTGTTGGTTACCGAGCACAAGTACAGTAAGGAAGCCTTGATTTTGGCAAATGTTGCTGGCCTCAGCTCTGACGACTGGCTGGTTGGCGATACCGGGAAGGATATCCAGGTTGGGAAGTCGCTGAACATGAAAACATGCGCCGTGCTGAGTGGGTTTCTAAACGAAAACGTACTGAGGGGTTATGGCCCAAACCTGATTCTTGACTCGGTGATAGCGTTCAAAGCTGGCGCGAATACCCAGGCCACCGCTAATTAGGGAGTTGAGATGACCGAAGACAGCAGAGTCGAAAGGCTTTCTGGTTGGTATCTGGAAGAGCAGTTGGATTTTGACAAGCGTTTAATTCGCTTTCGGTACCAGACATTGCGCCCCCATCTGCAAGGGCCAGAGGGGCTTGAGCTAGGGCCCGCCGAGGGTGAAATGACACAATTCTTGGTCGCCGACTTCGATAACTTGACAGTTGTGGAAGGTTCGGAGGACTTATTGGCACAGATTCCGGGGCACCCCAACCTGACTAAAATTCATTCTCTATTCGAAAACTTCAAGCCATCGGTCCAATTCAACACAATAATTATGGAGCATATTTTGGAGCACGTTCATTCTCCAGTGCCGTTGTTGATGAAAGTGAAGGAGTGGTTGATGCCTGGCGGTCAAATTTTGATTGGTGTTCCTAACGCTAATCCTATTCATCGCCTAGCCGCCGTGAAGATGGGGTTATTGGAAAAAGAAAGCGATCTAAACCAACGCGATTATGCTTTGGGTCATCGTCGGGTCTATACCCATGAAACCCTGCGGAGGGACCTAGACGGCGCTGGATTGGATGTAATCGAGATGGGGGGAGTATTGCTCAAGCCACTATCTAATAAACAAATTCAAGACAATTGGACAGAGGAAATGATCGAAGGGTTTTATGCGCTTGGTAAGGATTTTCCTCAAAATGCAGCTGAAATTTATGCGATCGTCAGGCCCCGATGACACGCCTGGCAAAAGGACCGACTTCTCCTAACCCCGTAATGAGACTGGCGAACTGTCTTCTTAGGGTTGGCCATCGCATGATCTTCGGTATCTTGTCGTGACGAACCACTGAGGCCGGCCAGCCTGGTCCCGGACGGAAAAGACTTGCTCGACGCTCTCGTCACTCTTGCCTCAGGGGTTTTCGAAGTAAGAACTCACCATTGCAGCACACCTTTTCCGGAGCCTCTGACCTGCCCCTTGTTTTAGGTCCAGTTGATCTGACCCCCAAATATTGGCCGTTGTTGATGAGAGTTGTGGCATGGTGGCTTCGAAAGGAGCACCTTATGCCCAGGCAGTATCCGCCCCATTTTCGCCGTGACATGGTCAACCGTATGGTGGCTGGTGAAAGCGTCTTATCTCTGGTTCACGAAA
>Ga0307935_1001065_pt1 | contig 10487 bp, 5 predicted proteins | sample OrgLakmetageno92_FD_201827 | JGI IMG/M metagenome (GOLD analysis project Ga0307935, IMG submission 201827) | Saline water microbial communities from Organic Lake, Antarctica - #92 | ecosystem: Environmental > Aquatic > Non-marine Saline and Alkaline > Saline | place: Antarctica: Organic Lake...
CTAAGTATTACTTATTTATTTTGTGCGTTTAGTTATTTTTTAAAACCGTATAGTATTTTCATCTGCATTAAACATTCCAGGTTCACGTGTGGGTGGGTTTGTTATTGTTGGTTTTCCATAATTAATTGGTACGTGTTCGTATTTAGGTTCATAGTCTGGATAGGGGTTTTCAGGTTTTATTTCGTTTCCATAATTAGTATTAATTTCACTTATGTTTTGTCTGTTCTCTTGAATTGCATGATTTGCATGATTTGCATGATTTGCATGATTTTCATCCTGAATTTCTATGTAGCCACCATTGTCATTACCATTGTCATTACCATTGTCAGTACCATTTTGATGATTACTATCGTCATAATATAAAAATGTATCTCCTTTGTTTTCTATACCATCTATCCAAGCATTAATAATTTGAAGTGTGATTTCATTATATTTACGGTTAACTAAATATTTTAATTGCTCCTTATGAATTTTATTATTGTTTCTATCTGTTAGAGCTTTTATTTTTTTAATTGCTTTTTTAATATCAAGTTTTAATTGTAGTTTTTCTTGTTTTTGTTGTTGTTTTTCTAGTTTTCGTAGTAGTTTTTGTTGTTGTTTTTGTTGTTTTATAGTAAGATTATCACCTTCTAATGATTCATAACCTTTATGTTTTTTAGTACCACCTTTCATTACTTTATTATTATTTTTTTTTAGTGATTTATTATTTGTGCTTTTAGAACCACCTTTTAACTTTTTGTTGTTTTTTTTGCTTTGTTTAACTTTGTTTTGTTTTCTAATATTTTTAGATACCATAATAATTATTTATTATATTACAATATTTTTTTATTTTAATAATTAATTAAATTATTAAAATAAAAAAATAAAAAATAAATAAAATTAGAAAAATAAAAAATAAAATTAGAAAAATAAAATTAGAAAAAAAATAAATTAAATTAGAAAAATAAAAAATTAAATTAGAAAAAAAATAAATTAAAAAAATAAAAAAATAAATTTATAATTTTAATAATAATTTATAATTTTAATAATAATTTAAATAAGTAAATAATATATTACTCTACTTGAATAGTGGGAATCATATCTAAGTTAATTTTATCTTCTTTAACATCTGTCATATTAATTTTAATTTTATCTTCTTCACTTATACATATTCTTTCTTCAAATTGTTTAAGTAATTCTTTTTCAGTAATATTATTATTAATAGAAGATTTAGTTAATCCTTTAAGTTTTAATCCTTCAGCCATAGCTTCTTCATCTAGATAACATTTAACACTACCAGTTCCAGCATTAGGAATTTGTCCCATCATAATATTAGCAGATACGCCTTTGAGTTTGTCAATTTCACCAAATAAAGATGCATTTTTAAAGAAATCAATGGGTCTTTCAAAGCTAGCTTTAGCTAGTGGTCCAATATTTTCTTTAGCAACTCCATATATATTAATAGAATGAGGTTCACCATCATGACACATTTTATTAACAAGAAGTGATATATGTCTAGGATTTGTAAAAGCACCGCTATCAGCGAATACTTTAAAGAATTGTTGTTGAATAATAAATTTACAAGCTTCAATACCAAATATACTCCACATTTCATTAGGTTCAATTGAATAGCTTTTATTTTCATCTATATCATGTCTAATAAGTAGTTCAAATAAATTACTTCCCTCGGTGGTAATAACAAATTCTTTTTTAGAAACATATATATCAGTAGGTTTACTCATACCATTATTTTTTTTACCTTGAATATAATAATAATCATTTTTATCATCAGATGTATCTACATTATTTAAAAATGCTTTGTTAATATTATCAACACCTTTAACAATAACATTTTTAATTTCTTCAACTTTATTTTTAAGTAGTTTAATATCATCTTCAACTTCTTGTTTACTTTCAAATGGCATTTTAATTCTAAAAACTAATTTACCTGAATTATCATCAGAATACATTAATATAGAATCTAGATATTTATTTTGCATAATTAAATGTATATCACTCATACTAATATTATGATTAATAATTTCTTTACGATCAAATTCTAATCTAATAACCCATGGATTATTATCAATATCTTTAACTCCATCTTCCATTTCAGTAAATACTTCATAAAATTTCATAAAAGTTTTATCTTCTTCTAATACATTTTCTATTTTATTAGTAGGTTCTAGATAAAATTCAGGATCATTTTTCAAAATTTGTCCAATTCTAATTTGAGAAATTGAATTTTTAATAACCTCTGCTTTATCTTTATTAAACATAGCATCTTGATGTAAATATAAAACATTACTTGGATTTTTAGGAGTTTGTGTTACACTTAAAATTTCCTCCATACGTGGAACTCCAGCAGTAACAGTTGCTCCAGTTCCAGCAGTATGGAAAGTATTCAATGTCATTTGTGTACTTTGTTCTCCAATAGATTGTGCTCCAACTGGTCCGACCATTTCACCTGGATTAACAAGTCCTTTTTGAAATCCTAAAAATATTTGTGCACATACATATTCTAGTGCTTCTAGATTAAAATTATAATCTCGTAATACTTTTTTAGGTGATAAATAATCATATAATAGAATCATTAAAATATTATTCCTTTCACCGTTAATACTACAATCATCTAAACATAATTCAATTCTGTTAATAACATCTATAAAATGAATATTAGATTTAACTTTACAATCTTTTATACCATAAATATTTTTAGCTTTTGCTATTAATTTAGGTATATTAGCCGGATATTTTAAATTTTCAATAACTTCATTATTATTTAATTTAACTAAATCAACATGTAATAAATCTAAACATTTTTGTACACCTTTATTATAATTTTGACATTTTTCAAACCAATTTTTATCTTTTTTCATAGATAAAACAACATTAGATAAAACATAATCTTTCATATCTTCACCATCTTTTTTACTAATAATATAATAATTAATTAAATCATCTTTTTTAATTAATTTAAATTTAGTTTTTTGATTTTCTAATTTCATACCATCGAAACCATCTGCTCCATAACAAAATTCAATAATATTATTATTACCATCTCTAATACTACTATCATGATATGCTTTTAAATCTTCCATCATTTTAACTAATTTTCTTTGTAAATAACCAGATTTTGCAGTTTTAACAGCAGTATCAATAAGTCCAATTCTTCCAGCAATAGCATGAAAGAAAAATTCTTGTGGATTAAGTCCTTCTATAAAATTACCAGTTATAAATCCTCTGGATTCTAATCCATTTTCATATCTAGGATAATGAGGTAATGTTCTATCAGTAAAACCAATAGGAACTCTAGTACCTTCTATACTTTGTTGTCCTAATAAACACATCATTTGTTTAATATTTAAATCTTTACCTTTTGCTCCACTAGTAACCATAAATTTAATTCTATTATTTTTAGAATTTAAAAGTTTAAAAGTATTACTCATAACATCTTTATCTGTATTAGTAGTTATTTTTTTTGCTTCACCTTCAAATACACTTGCAAAATCTCCTGTTCCTTTATCATTAATAATATTTAAATGCATTTTACGCATTAATTCAACTTCTTCTTCAAATGCTTGAATAATTCGTTTATGATTTTGTTTTTGTATATCTGGATGTAAAAGCATATCACTTACACCTACACTAAAACCTGTTTTAATTAAAAATCTAGAAATTATATTTTGTAAATCATTTATATATCTAGCAGTTTCTGTTGAACCATATTCACTATGTATAGATTGCATAATCATAGAACTTACAGATTTATTTACTTGTCCTGATATTACTATACCATTATTTACAATAAAATTATTACCTTTATCATCATGATGTAAAGTAATTGGTGGTAAAATTAATGAATAAATTTGTTTTCCTGTCCATCTAATCCGTTTACCATTTATAATTTCTGGTTCTGGTAAAATACCATTAAATGCTTCTGTCCCACTTAATAAATGTGTAGCCTCAGTTTGTGTTAATTCTATTTCATCTGAAGTAATTTTATATACACCTAATAAATTATCTTGACTAGGTGTTATAATTGGTGAATTACTACTTGGACTTATAAAATGATGTTGCACTGCAGCTAAATATTTTAATTCCATCTGTGTTTGTATTGATTGTGGAACATGCATATTCATTTCATCACCATCAAAATCTGCATTATAAGGATTACATACATCTGTATTTAATCTAAAAGTTTTACCCGGCATAACTTTTACACGATGCGCCATCATACTCATTCTATGTAATGATGGTTGTCTATTAAATAATACATAATCATCATCCATTAAATGTCTATTTACTACATCACCCATATTTAATTCTATACTACTTGCATTTACATCTGTAACACTTATTAATTTACCTGTTTCCATATATTCAATACTTTTTGCACCTACATAATTACTACTTCCATTTCTAACAATTTTTAATAATTTTGTATAATTATATTTATTCACTATTTCTGGTATTGTTAAATTCATTGCTATTAACTTAGGCACTCCTAAATCTGTTATTTTTAAATTAGCATCTGGAGATATTACAGATCTAGCACTATAATCTACACGTTTACCCATTAAATTACCTCGAATACGTCCTTCTTTACCTTTTAATCTTTCCATAAGACTTTTAATAGGTCTTCCACTTCTAGTATTACTAGTTGTATAATCTTTATCATTATTATTAATTAATGTATTAATATGATATTGTAATAAACAAATAACCGGATTTATATATTTTTCAACTCCTTGCTTTAAAACTTCACGTAAATCATTATTAAATTTAATAATATCACTATATTTATTTGTAATATCATCTTCACTACGTTGACCATTAAATTGCCTTACACTTGGTCTACTTGCTGGAGGCGTTACTAATACATTTTTTATTATTAACCAATGAGGTAAACACCATTCTTTACTAAATCCCATTATTTTAGCCTCATCTTCTGTAATACGTTTAAATAATGCTAATACCATATCCGCATTCATACCTTGCGTTTTAATATCACCTTTATCAATCCATTGTAATGTTAATTGTGGTAATACACTACTAACATCTACATTAGTACCATAATGTAAATTATTAATATATTTATTTGGTTGAATTGCTCCACAACCACCAATATCAAATAAACTTCCGGGTTCACCTTGTAAAGTTCCACATCTATTAACTTTACTACTACTATTTGGATAAATAGTTTTATAAATTTTATTGAATCTTTCGTGGTATTTATCTTCTGTTTCGTTTACTATATTTTTAATTATTGGATGTTCTTTATTAACTAGTAATTTTGCACATCTAATACAAAAACATTTTGCTATTTTAATTATAATATCTGCAAATTGAACATTAAATACAGGTTTATTTAATCTTATAAAACCTTCATGGCCCGGACATGTAATATAATCTTTTTCACATGATTTACATCTTTTACCACGTTCTATTACACCCATTCTAGTATCAAATAAACCATTAAATTCTGGTTCTCCATTACTATCATGATATGCAGATTCTGTAATTTCTACACATGCCATTTTTTCTATTTGTTCTGGTGATAAAATTGAAAATAATATACTTTTGATTTTAGATAAGTCATTTTGACCCATATCATTTTGGAATAATTTATTAGATGACATATAATTTTATATTTTTTCTTATATTAAAATAATTTTAAATACAATTTTATATATTTTAATTATTTTATTTTATTTAATATAATTGAATATTAATTAATCTAATTTTAAATTATAAAAAAATCAATTTTATTATTAATTTTTCATATTTTGTAAAAATTATTAATATTAATTATTAATATTAACATAAATTATAAAAAAATATACATACAATAAATATAGCTATAATACAATTTGGGTTTTTATTATTTATTTTTATTATTTATATTAACGATATTTGAAGATTTTATTATTACAATTTAAATAAGGAAAATAAGATAAATTCAAGTAATCTAAATTTGAATTTACCATTTTTATATATTCTAATTTTATACATTTATATAAACCACATGGAATATCAGTTAATTCAATATTATTTATTTTTAAATTTTTTAAATTATTTAAATATGAAAAATCTATTTTTTCAACATCGTAAGATAAATTTGAACTTAAATTTAAATATTGTAAATTTGGATTATTATATATAAAATCTATATTTTTAGGTATACTATAATTTCTTACATTTAAATTTATTAATGTTGTTAAATTATCTAATTTATCATTATAATTATTAATTCTACTATAACTTAAATCTAAATGTGTTAAATTTGTAAATTTATTAATATTAGGCATATTATATAATTCAGCTTCTCTAAAACTTAATAATCTAACATTTTCTGGATTTTCAATATTTTTAATATCTATAAAAGTTAAGTCATAAATATCATAATTTGTATCTTCTATTTTTTTATCATTTTTAACAATAAAGTTAAATTTTTTGTTATGGTTATAATATTTAAAATACATAATTAAACTTCTAAGATTGGAAAATTGGAAAATTGGAAAATTTGGCAATTTGTAAAATTTTAATTATGTATTTTATATTATAATATACATAATTAACATAATTAAAAAATCAATTTTAGTAATATATTAAATTAAAATGATTATTTATTAATTTATCTATCTTCTAGATTTACACATAATAATTTATTTATTAATTTATCTATCTTCTAGATTTACACATAATAATTTATTTATTAATTTATCTATCTTCTAGATTTACACATAATAATTTATTTATTTATAAAATTTAAAAGTCTTTGATTTAATATAAATAAATTAGTAAAAATTTAAATAAAAAAATAATACAAAAAAATAAACTAATAATTTTATATTAATTAAATAGATAATATGAATATATTAAGTATAAATAATATAGATAAAAATAAAGTTATAAATAATTATAATAAAAAATTACAAAATAATAAAAGAGCTTATTTAAATAATAATAATAATAATAATTTATTAGGAATGCCAAATTCAAAAAAATATAAATTAGATACTAACTTAAATACTAACTTAAATAACAAACTACAAACTGAAACAACTATAAATACTAAAATAATATCAAATACTAAAATATCTAAAAATAGTAAAATATCTATAAATACTAAAATACCAAAAATACCAAAAAATACTAAAATACCAAAAAATACTAAAATACCAAAAAATACTAAAATACCAAAAAATACTAAAATAGTAGATAAAAATAAAATGAATAAAATTACAACTTTAAACCAAGATAATAAATTAGAACAAAATAATAATAACTTAGAGCAACATAATGATAATGATGATAATAATGATAATGATGATAATAATGATGATAATAATGATAATAATAATAATGATATTATTGACCCAACTGATGGTATACCTCCAAATGATATACCACCGGATAATTTATTAAAGGAGATAAATAATCTAAAAAAATTAATAAATAATCAGAAAAAAAAGATAACAAAATTAGAAAAGGTAACAAGTGATGTGTCAAAAAAAGGTTTAATGATGGAAGATATGTTAAATGATTTATATGAAATAATAGAAAATGATGAAGATGATGAAGATGATTATGAAGATGATGAAGATGATTATGATAATATAAATGAACTTATAAAAGAAAATTATGAATTAGTAAAAGATATACAACAAAATGGTAAAAAAAGAAATAAACCTATATTTTCTGATGTAGAATTAAATGATATTTTATATGATATTAAAACTAGTAAATCTAATAAAAATAATCAAGTTAGTAAATATAATAAAGATAATGATAATAATAATCATAATCAAGTTAGTAATTTTAAAGATAATAAAATGTTTACTAAAAATGATAAAAAAGTTAAAAATAAAAAAGAAAATGTTAAATTAGAACCTTTAGAATTAGAGCTTTCAAATTATGATTTAAAAAAAATTCATGGAAAAGATGGAGATAATTATTTAAATGAATTAATAAAAGAAGCAATAAAAAAATCTAAACCAGAGGAATACATAGAAAAATATTGTGAATTAAATAATTTAGATATTGAAAAAAGTAAAAATTTATTAATAGAATATAATAAATTTAATAATTTAAATAAGTTATTAAAAAATAATTTTGATAAAAAAAGTGGTGATATAGATATATTTATAAAAAATACTCCAGAAAAAAGAAAATTAATATTACAATCAATGGAAAATTTAACGACAAAAATAAATAATGTAGATGGTTATAAATTTAAAATTTTATCTAGTGGTATGGATACATTTATTCAACAACAAGCATTATATAAAGTCAAACAATTATCAAATACAGAACCAGGAACAGGTGAATATTATAAATTAAAAAATTGGCTAGAAATATTAACATCTATACCATTTAATAATTATCATTTAATAAATGATAACGAAAATATAAGTCAATTTTTAGAAAATTCACGCACTAAAATGGATAATGTAGTATATGGACAAGATGATACAAAAAATACTATAATTCAGATAATAGCTAAAATGATAAGTAATCCAAATAAATCTGGTAATGTATTTGCTATTTATGGACCACCTGGTGTAGGTAAAACCACTATTATAAAAGAAGGTATGAGTAAAGCTTTAAATATACCGTTTTCATTTTTATCATTAGGTGGTGCTAGTGATAGTAGTTATTTAGATGGTCATGGATATACATATGAAGGTAGTACATGTGGTAAAATAGTTGATATTTTAAGAAAAGTAGAATGTATGAATCCTATATTTTATTTTGATGAATTAGATAAGATAAGTGAAACACCAAAAGGTGAGGAGATAGCTAATTTATTAATTCATTTAACTGATCCTAGTCAAAATAGTCATTTTCAAGATAAATATTTAGGAAATATAAATTTAGATTTAAGTAAAGCAATATTTGTATTTAGTTTTAATGATATAGAAAAAGTAAATAAAATATTATTAGATAGAATGGAATTAATATATGTAAATGGATTTAAAGAAGAAGAAAAAAGAATAATAGCAAGACAATACTTATTACCTGAATTATTAGATACATATAATTTATATTCACCTATAATAAATAAACCTATACCTAAAAATAAACCTAAACGTGGTAGACCTGCTAAAAATAAAAAACTAACCAATAATATAACCGATAATATAACTAATAATATAACCAATAATATAACCGATAATATAATCGATAATATAACTGATAATAAAATTGCAGATATTATATTTACAGATGATAATTTAGATTATATAATTAAATTTAATAATAAAGATTATACACCTGAAGATGGAGTTCGTGGAATTAAAAGACGTATTGAAAAAATATGTAGTAATATAAATATTATAAAATTAACAAATGGTAAATGGAATAATAATATACATAGTATTCTAGATAAATGCGATGAATTAAAAAATTGTGAATTTCCTATTAAAATAAGCAATTCTACTATTAAAAAATTATTATTATCTAGTTATGGTAAAACTGAATTAAATAAATCACATTATAGTATGTATCTTTAATTTTTCATTTTTCATTTTTATTTTCATTTTCCATTTCATTTTCCATTTCATTTTTCATTTTTCATTTTTATTTTTCATTTTTATTTTTATTTTTCATTTTAATTTTCATTTTTCATTTTCATTTTTCATTTTTCATTTTCATTTTTCATTTTTCATTTTCATTTTTCATTTTTCATTTTCATTTTTCATTTTCATTTTTCATTTTAATTTTTCATTTTTCATTTTATAGTTTAGTAAATAATTTTTATATTAGAAGGTAAATATAATTTTGCAACTAGTAAAAGTGGTGAAATCATAAAATTACAATTACTAATTTTAATTTCTATTAAATTTCTTGCTTCTATACTATTAGCAATCCATTTACTTAATGTAATGATGGTATTATAAGCAGTATAATGTTTAAATGATGTATTTTTAAAATCAATTTCCCAATACCAATATTTAAAATTAATTCTACTATTAAAACGATTTTCTTCAACTGTTCTATTTTTAATTAATTCTTTATTAATATGATTTATAATTGTAGAAGGAGTATTATACATTTTACATTCTGAAATATTAGATTTAAACATATAAGTAGTAGTATCCTTTGTATATTTAATATCAATTAATTTAAATGAATGTGCATGATTATCTTCAATACAATATTCACATTCAATTGACATTTTTATTATTTAATGTTATTTATTTCCTTAAATTAAATAATTAATAATAAACATTTAAATAAAAAAATACAATTTTAATATATTTTTAGTTATTTAATTATTTAATTATTATTTAGTTATTTAGTTATTTAATTGTTATTTAGTTATTTAGTTATTTAATTGTTATTTAGTTATTTATTATTCAAATAAATTAAATGTTAAAAATATAAATTTATTTGATAATATAGTATTATTATTTGTGGTATTATTTATGATATTATTTGTAGTATTATTTTTAATTATTATATTATTTTTATTTTTATTTTTATTTTTATTTTTATTAATA
>Ga0307935_1001067_pt1 | contig 10479 bp, 12 predicted proteins | sample OrgLakmetageno92_FD_201827 | JGI IMG/M metagenome (GOLD analysis project Ga0307935, IMG submission 201827) | Saline water microbial communities from Organic Lake, Antarctica - #92 | ecosystem: Environmental > Aquatic > Non-marine Saline and Alkaline > Saline | place: Antarctica: Organic Lake...
TCAACACGAATATTATAAACTTTGCCAATAACTTTTCTCCTCAAAAGACTTTGTCTTTAAGGATTGCTACTACGTAGCTGATCCATGCAGTATAACGCCATTTATCATTTTCTAGAGACATATCAAATTGCAAGATATAATAATGATCATGATTATCTTGAACATAAATACATGGTGTAGGAGTATTTTGTTTAATAATGTTGCCATTAGGAAGTAAAATATCTTTAACAGGAACCCAAAAAACTTTATCGATATTTTTATAATATTCAAAATCTCTCTCATATGGATTAATATTTGAACTAGACATGATTTTTTAATTAGAATAATATGATAATGAAAACTTGTTAAAAAGATAAAAATTCAATTTTATTCAATTAATTTGTTAATATGAAATGAAATATATTAACTAGTAATATATAAAATGAAAATAGTAATAATATTAATATTAATATTAATAATATCAATAATAATAATAGAAGAATATTTGCCTGAAAAAAATAATGAAAATTTTAAACTATTAAATAATTATCAAATAATACCAAGACCATTATTTAGAAATTACTTTTTTGATATAGCAATGAATTGGTTAAATCCAACAAGATCAACAAGAAATATGTCATATGATTTAAGAGGTGATATACCAATAATAAATACAATATATAATAATCCTTGGAATTTACCATCACGATATCCAATAAATAATAAAAAATTATCAATGATAAGTTGAATTATTTATAAATTAAAAATTATCAATAACATATTTAATGCCAGAATATTTTAATTTATATTTTTTGTATTTTTTTTTATAATTAATTTTGGAACCACCATTATGTGAAGAATTATTATGAATAGAATTAATACGACTCATAGGCATGTCATCAATTAATTTAAATATATGTTTAATGATAGCATGATCAAATGTATCAGTTTTGTATTTACAAGTTCCATCATATCCAATTAGTTCTAATAAAAATTTATCATCATCATGAAAGTTAATATTAACTTTGATATTTCTTGAAGCGATATCATTAGAATATACATTAGAAAATTTATTAAATGTTTTAAAAAAAATATTATTTTTATTAGTATTAATTTCAATAAATCTATATTCAGAGAAACCCATTTTAATTATATATATTATTTATAATAAAAAAATAAGAAAACAATACATATAATAGCAATAACAAAAACAAGAGCATTATCGATTAATGGAATCGGTTGAAGTATAACATCATTCATATAATTATTATTATTATTATCTTTATTATTTACATTTAATAGTTGTGAAGAAACAGCAATAGCATTAGTGACAGCACTTTCCATACTAGTAAAATGATATTTAGAATAACGATTATGAGATCCAACAGAATATAAATTATTGAACATGACAGAAGCAAATTGTATAGGATTATGATTAGCAATATCAGTAGTCATCATATATGCAGTATCTTTGGTAAGCCATTTATTATTAAATTTATAGTCTCCAGGAGAAATAAAACTTTTAGTAGGAGTTTGTAAATTAGGAAAATTAATTTTCAATTGTCTAAATGTTTCATTAATTAATTCTTGATTGGAACACTGATCAATAGTTTTATTAATATTAGTAGAAATAGCTTCAGGTTTAGTAATACAACAACTAATAACAGTTTTTGATTGTTGATTATCAAAAGTCATATAATCAGAAAGCACAATATACGCAATACCCCAATCACTAAGTGGAAAACCCCATACTTTAGGTAATTGTAAATTTTGATTCCAATGAAAAGTAATAGAAACATAAATATTATAGTTATTAAAATGAGCCCATTGTTTAATAATGTCAAATTGTCCAAAACTATTTTTAACAAAAGGGTTATTCTGAATAATTTGAACAAGATTAACAGGTGGAATAGCAAAAATAAAATTATTTGCATATAAACCAAAAGTATTGTGTTTAGATAAACCAGTAATATGACTAATTTTATTAGAATCATGTTTATCAACAATAATATTATTTATTTTAGTGTTAAAAATAAATTTGACACCATTATTAATTAACTTGGATTTAATTTTATGAAAAATGCCAATATCATTAGGCTTATTAGGTTGATAAATACTATATAAACCATTTTGATTAATAAGTTGTAAAAATTCAAACAAAGTATATTTATCAGAACCAACACCATCAGTAAGTCTACAAATACGATCAATATAATCAATAGTATCTAGAGAAAAATTATGTTTTTCCATAAAATCAAGACAAGTAATTTGTTTACTATAAAGATCATTAAAAATCATTCTAATAGATTCATAACCAAACCAAAATAATTCAAAAAATTTAATATTTTTGATAGAACGATCACCGATTGAAGAAAAATTAAAATTATATTTTGAAAAATATTTGAAAAAATCCATGTCCATATCACGAAACCATTTAATTGTATTAAGAAAAGATGATAAATAAATACGTGGACCGTGTTCTGTAAAAAAATTATCATTATTATCTTTAACTCGACGAACACGATGACATCCTCCAATATCATTTTCCCGATCAATAATAGTAACTTTAAAATTATTTTTAGATAAAATCCAAGCTAATGTTAAACCACATGGTCCAGCACCAATAATACAATAATCCATTTTTTTTATATTATATAAATAGTATAAAAAAAGAAATATGATGTTGGATAGAAAAATAATAGGAAAAGTATTATTAATGAGTTTATTTCTAATATCAGGAATCAAGACTTTATTATATGGTTTTGAATCATTTACTGAAACAATAAAAAAATAAAAATATACCATATCCAACAATAATAGCAATTTTAGTAATTGGATTGAAAATATTTGGAAGTATAATATTGATATTAGAGGATGAAAAATTAAATAATATAAGTGCATATAGTTTAATAACATTTACAATGTTGACAATAATATTATTCCACAATGCATTTAATGATAAAAGTCAATTTAATAATATGATGAAAAATATATCAATAGTAGGTGGTTTGATATTACTAATAAAATAAATTATTTTAAAAATTTATTATCAGATTTTGGATTGATAGCAATTAAATTATTTATTTTATTGGTAACAAAATTAAGAGGATTTTCGACTTTATTATAAACATGATTAATAAAGTCAATATGTCCATCCATTTTATTAATTTTATTATTGATGTCAACAAAATCAATATGTTTATCAATTTTGTCAATTTTATTTTTAATATCAGTTATATCATTTTTAATATTTTTTAATTCATCAATAATAAAATTTAATTTTATATCATTAAAATCATGAGAATTATTGGAACATTGCATTATTAATAGAGTATAAATTTTTATAATATATTAATAATTATAAAATAAACCAAATACTAAAATTATTTTGGTAATCAATTATATACTGTGTAGTAAATGGATGTAGTAATGGTGACTACAAAAATGATTGATAAATATAAAAAATCAATTGAAATACAAGAGTTATTAAAAAATGATCAAAATATTAATAAATTATTTAATAAATTTATTGAAATAATAAAAAATGAAGAAGAAGATAAGGTAATTATTTTTTTTAATAAATTAAACAATAATAAAAAAATATTTATGATGATTAAATTATATGATTATTTAGAAAAAAAAGATACAATACCATTAAAAAAAGATATATTAGAAAGTCAAGAAAAAATATTTGACAAAATCAAAACGATCAAAGGTTATTTATCAAATTATCATAAGAATAATACAAAAAAATATCATGAAAATGAACAATATAAAAATATAAAAAAAATTCAAATAAAAAATATAAAAAAATGCACAGAAAAATCGATAAACAAGTTATGTATATTAATAATAGATTTTATGGAAAAGAATGCATTAAATGATGAAATATTAATAAGTGATGAAACATATGAATTAGAAAATGCAATATTGTTACTTAATGAATTAAAAAATAAACAATTAATAAAAAGAGAAAAAGAAAAAGAAAATAAAAAAATAAAAAAAATAATAAAAAAATTAACAGATATGAAAAAAAATGTGGTGAAAATAGGAAAATCTAAAAAAGAAAAAATAATATTAGAATATTTAGAAAAAAATCCAGATATAATATTATGCCTTGACGAAAAACAATTCATTGATTTGAAAAATCATGGAAATTTACGTTATGATTTCTTTTGTTTTATAATTAATGATAATGGAATGCTAGTGAGTTTTATAATAGAATATGATGGAGAACATCATTGGAAAGGTTTTGGAGATTACGATGCATTATATTTTATGAAAAATGATCTAATAAAAGATTTTTATGCATGGGAAAATGGTTATTCAATGCTAAGGATATCATATAATTGTATTGATGTAAACTTGATAATAAAAAATTTTATTGATACAATAAAAAAAAGTAAAAATATATTATACATAGTTGACGATGAAGAAAAATATAATAAAAAAAAATTAGAACTAAATGATTATTATAAAAAAGTTGTAAAAAAAAGAATAATAATTTCAACTTATTAATAATAGCAAAATAATTTATTCCAAATAATAATATCAAAATTTCTTATTCAACAATAATATTAAAATTTCTCATTCAACAATAATATTAAATTTTTTTTCATCTAACAATAATATTAATTTTTCCATTTAACAATAAAATAAATTTTTTTCATTCTAAACAATAATATTAAAAATTCTTGTTCAATAATATTATCAAAATTTCTTGTTCAATAATAATATCAAAATTTCTCATTCAACAATAATAATGTCAAAATTTCTTATTCAATAATAATATTAAACAATTTTCATTAAACAATAATATTAAAATTTTCATTCCAAATATTAATATCAAAATTTTCATTCAATAATAGTAATATTAAAATTTCTTATTCAATAATAATATCAAAATTTCTCATTCAATAATAATATTAAATTTTTTCATTCAACAATAATATTAAAATTTTCATTGCCAAACAATAATATTAAAAATTTCATTCCAAATAATAATATTAAAATTTATATTGAACAATTAATATAAAAATTTTTATTTAACAGTAATATAAAAATTTCTATTAGATAATAAATATTAAAATTTCCATTCAGGAGTAACATCGAATGCCCATTTAAATTTTTCTTGAAGAGCTTTTGAGAAAACTTTATCAACAGGAAGATTATGTTTTTTAATAAAAGCAACAGTTATACGTGGATCAATATAGTTTGCTTTACTAGTTTCCAATGATATTTTTTTAGTATCTAATTTAAGACTTTTTTTAGCTTTTAATTCTTTAATAAAGTTTTTAATTTTACGAATTCGTTCATTATATTTTTTACTATTTTTAGTATTTTTATTAAGGTCTTTTTGAATATCTTTTATTTTATTTTTAGACTTGAGAATAGCATTATCAATTTTATCCATTTGCGAGTCAAAAGTTTTAGAAACAGTTTTTTGATGATTACATAACAATGCAACTTTAGCATTAGCTTTATTGAATTCTTGCAATAGAATTTTAATAGTATCATCTGAATTATTATTATTATTATTAGAAGAAAGAGAATCAAGGCGTTTATTAACTTTATCAAGTTCTTTTCTGAATAAATTAGAAGCATTGTAAGTTCTAAAAACTTTAGCCGTGAGTCCTTTCATAAAACCTTGTAGATATTTATTAATAGAATTTGAATCGATTTTGTCAAATAATTGATCTTTATTAGATTTATTTTGGACAAATTGAAATAAATTATTATAAACATCAGGATTAACAACATGAGTATTTTTATATCTAATAGAATCTTTGCCTAAAAAATCTAATGAAATTTTATTATTATCCATAAATTTCACATGTTCTACTCTTAAATTTGTTAATCCAACTGTATCAGCTTGATCTTCCCCTTTTTCATTACCAACTCTAAGAGCGAAATTGTCAATCATATATAAAGCAGTAGCAGATTGTTTAACAGTAATATCAGAGTCGTTTAATTCTTTGTCAATAGATGTTCTAATCTTACCAACATTTTTTTTTAATTTACGTGCCAAATCGAATTTTTTAATATCACTATCGGATTTAAATGATGAATGAGAAGCAAAACGGACATATTTAACTTTGCCAGTAATGGAGTCTTTCCAAGATGCTAACCATTCTGAATGTCTATCATGAACAATTTTGCCCCATTTATGATTAGCCAAAAATTGAGGCAATTCAGGTATTTTACTATGTTTATCAATATTAATAGTAATATCTTCTGGATATAATCTTCTTTTAATCCTACCCATTTTAGGATGACAACCTCTGCCAATAAATAATCCAGGGGGTTCAAGTCTAAAATTACCAACTGGTTCTTTTTTACCATCTACAAAAGCATATTTATATTTTTCATTAAATTTATCTTTTTCCTCTTTTATTTTATTTTTATCATCTTTTGACATTTCTTTATTTTTTTCTTTTTCTTTGATTAAATAGTTATAAATTTTAGTAAAATCACATTCATCAAGATTTTTAATTTTATGATTACTACCCAAAACTTTTTTCCAGTCTTTCCAAAAATTTTTTTTAAAAATGCTATTATTTAAATATTCAGATTCTGTATATTTAGCATATAATGTTGCATATTCTTCAGTAACTGGTTTATCATCTAAAGAAATGTCTTCACCATTATATGTAACTGGAATACCATGTGTTTTATATTCTTCTGGAAATAAAACTCCATTATGTGAAAGTGTTTTCCATTTAGGTTTTGATGAAGCACCACCTAATTGATTAAAAATATTACTAGATGAATATCTGTTAAAATAAATTTTATCAATACCATTTGTTAAATAATATATCTTTGTCATTTTATGATATAATAATTTTATATTATAATTATATTTAAAATTGATCTTAATAATCTTTTGAAATATAATTATAATTTTATATAACAAATATCTAAAATATATCTTAAATATTATATTTATTAAAATTATAATAATATATTACTAGTAAATTCCATTACAAAACTTTTAGTAATAACCATTAATGCAGCAGCAAGTCCACCATAAACACCATCCCAATAAAATGAAATTTTTTTATTTTCAGCATCTTGGACAAAATTTCTTTTGTTTAATCTTTTTCTAACAAAATAAAACAATAATCCCCATAAAACTCCAGAAACAAGAGCTTCAAGTGCCATTTTACGAATTCTATTAGCGCTTATATCTAAATTAAACATTATTATTAATATATTAATAATCTAGATATTTTTTATTTAATATTTTATATATAATAATAAATTATACCAACAAATCTAAATAAAAAAATATTATACCGGCAAATCTACAAGTTAAATGCTATTAATGACCATAATAATGACCATAATAATGTATTATTAATCAATTCCATAAAAAAATTTTTAGTAATAACTATTAATGCAGCAGCAATTCCTCCATAAATACCATGCCATTTATTTTCAGCATATTGAACAAAAAAAGTTTTATTTGACCTTTTTATAACAATATAAATCAAAAATCCCCATATAACTCCAATAACAAGAGCTTCAATTATTGCCATTTCAGGAATTTGATTATTGCTGAAATCTAAATTAAACATTATTAATAATATATTAATAATCTAGATATTTTAAATTTAATATTAGTCTATATTTTTTTGATATAACCTAATTGAATTAGTCCTTTATAAATATCATAACGAGTAATATATTGAATAGCATCATCCAGATTAACAGTTCCATGGATATCTTTATGAGAATCAACAATTAAGAATGAATCTAGATCTAATTTGATGATTAAAAAAGTTTCAGATGAACGATTAACTATTAAATAATCTTTATAATCCATTTCAATAAAAGTTAAATAAATATGATTTTTAGTATACAATAAACTATTAGCATTCAAAGTATTCATTTCACAAAATTCTAATTTATCAACAATATTTTTAAAATCACAAGAAACTGAATCTTGGTCAATATACTCGCCATCTTGATGGATATTAATATTTGTTTTTTTTCGTTCGGCAGCAGATTTAATTAAATCAACAATTAAATAATTATATTCGATATTATTTTTAGCATTATATAAATCTACAAGCTTGTCAATATTATTAATAGCCATATAACAAAAACCAACACATGGATATTTAATAGATGTTACTAATGACTGTGGAGATGCAGGAATAGTATTTTTTAGTAAATTTCTGGTTTCTTGATTATTCATTATTAATAATAATTATGATAACTATTATATAGGTAGCATTGTTAACAATAAATAATAAAATCAATTTTATTGAAATTATTAATAAAAAAAAATGAAAATATAAATAATTATATAAATACTCAAGAATATAAACACAAAATATATAATAATAAAATAATCAATGGGAAAAAGCAAAAGAAATCAGAAAGATATTACAACAGAAATATTTACATTAGATAATAATGATAAAGAAAATACCAGAACATTTGATAAAAGCAATTTGAATAATAATTTCAATAACAATAATAATTTCAGTAACAATAATAATTTCAATAATAATAATAATTTCAATAATAAATGGGTTGCACAGCATTCCTTAAGACAACAGTCTTCGGATATAAATAAAAAATATGAATCAAATGAAAATGAAAAAAAGTGGGAAAGAAACAAACCATCGAAAAATCATATTTATTATAATAAAACAGAATCAAATATATCAAATAAAAAAATAAATGAAAAATATGATTGTGACAATGGATTAAATGAATATGAGATTTATGTAAGAAATGTATTGTATGAATATGTGAAAAATAATATAAAAGAAAAAATAAATGATAAAATAGAACATGAAAAAAATACAGGAAAAGAATGGAATGGTGAAATAGAAATAATTATAACACAAGAAGAAATATTTAATTTACCAAAAGGAGAAAATATAAATGAAGAAATGGAAAAGCTATTAGAGCAAATATTAACAAAACAAGATGATGAAAATAAAAATCCATTAATAATATCATTATATAAAATATTGAATTATAAAAATTTAGAAATTTCGAATTCAGATAAATATATTGAAATTGGAAATAAAAATGAATTCAATGGCTATATAATAAATAAATTATTCATAAATAAAATAGAAAAGGAAAACAAATGGACAATAAATTTTATTATGAAAAAAAAAATTAATAACAAAACCAGATTACATAACCAAGAAAAAACATGGAATACACAGCATTCCTTAAAACAAGAGTCTTGGAATAGAAGAAAATTCTGAATAAAATTTTAATATATAAATATCAGTAGTAAAAATAAATTGAATTTATAATATAACTTTATTTATCAAATAAATTTTGAATCTACAAATTATTTTTTTTTAATATTAAGACTGAATATTAAAAAAAATTGAGTCTCCAACCTAATTTTCTTTTATCTAACAAATAAATTTGTTAGATAAAAAAAAATTGAGTCTTGCAACCTAATTTTATTTTTATATTTTGTTTATAAAATAAACAAAACATAAAAAAAAATTGACTAAGAAGTTTTGCTTCGCTTAAGAAGCAAAGCTTCTCAAGCCAAAAGGCCAGTTTGTTTTAACAAACAAGGTTGAAAATAAATTTTCAGCTAAGTCTTCAACCTTTTTTCTTAAAAGTTTAACAAATTGGTCTTCAACCTAATTTCCTTTTATCTAACAAATAAATTTGTTAGATAAAAAAAATTGAAATAATAAATAAATATTAGACAAGTTAATAATATGAATAGAATTAATAACATGTTATCAGTATCAAATTTAGAAAATAATAACAATAAAATAATGAAAAGAAAAATATGTCAAGAACAAGATGGAAAAAAATATATAAAACATGTAACAACAAGAATAAGAAAAGAAGCATTAGAAAGGATAGAAGAAAGGAAGAAATGGAAGGTATATGGAAAAGGGAAAACTGGAGAATTATCATCGATTGGAGAAAATGTGAAAATGGAATATAAAACATTAGACATGGATCCATTAGAAATAGACAGATTGGTTCCAAAATTGAATACTAGATCAATGAATAATACAATGAAGATGACGAAACTTGTAGAAAATGAATATAAGAAAATAAATGAAGAAATAAAAAGAAATAAAAAAACAAGTGAAACAGTTGATGTAATAAAAGAGAAAAGTAAAGATGAACAGAAAACATTATTTTTAACAAATATAGATAATGGAATAAATAGATATCAAATCAAAGAAGCTTTTGAAAAGTTATTAAAAGGATATATATGTCCAATAACAAGTGTAGTAGTTCCAGTGAATAGAGAGACAGGAGAGACACGTGGATTTGCATTTGTAGATTTTAGAACACGAGAAGTGGCAGAAAAAGCCTTAGAAAGATCATCAAATATAAAATTAGGAAATTATATAATAGATGTAAATTTTTCTCGCCTTTATTAAATACTTTCAATTACAACAAATGTTACAATTGAAAAGCTATTTAATATTTTTTATGTCTATCACTCGAAAGTAATAGTCATTTTAACTGGCTTAGGCAGACCAGTTG
>Ga0307935_1001074_pt1 | contig 10439 bp, 9 predicted proteins | sample OrgLakmetageno92_FD_201827 | JGI IMG/M metagenome (GOLD analysis project Ga0307935, IMG submission 201827) | Saline water microbial communities from Organic Lake, Antarctica - #92 | ecosystem: Environmental > Aquatic > Non-marine Saline and Alkaline > Saline | place: Antarctica: Organic Lake...
CGGCAACGGGTGTGGCGGATATTCTGCTAGGCGGTTTAGGTCATAAGCCAGAGGTTGTTGATGGCTGACAATCAATCAGTAAAGATCAAAGCAACGGCGGACACATCAAAGATTGAGGGCAAGCTGGACAAGCTCGCTTCTCAGTTGGATTTTGTCGCGTCTAAGTCTGTAAAGACTGGCCGGTCTGGTAAGAAGGCCGGTGATGATATGGCCAAGGGATTTGGTGGAGTTTCTGGCGCTGTAAATGGCGCGGTAAATTCCATGATGGCCATGGTTGGCCCTGCTGCTTTGATTGCTGCATTGATTGCATCTGTAAAGTCTCTGATTTCGTACTACAAAGAATTAGAAAAAGCTCAGGCCGCAGCGAGCAACAAGGCTGGCATGACGCTATCATCGGTTGGTTTTGGTACTGGCTTGATGAATGACAAAGGCGGGTTGGCTAGGCTTCAAGAAGCTATGAAGAATAACGCCTCGTTGATTTCACCACAGCAAGAATATCAAATATTCAATACCGTATCTTCTGAGGACGTTAGAAACGAAAAGACGTTTGATCAAGAAATTGCTTTGTCCGCTCGGATTGCAGATACAATACCTAAGTTTGAAGCTGATCCCGCAAACATGCAGAAGTTCGCAAAGGATGTTGGGGCGGTGTTTGCTACTGGTGCGTTTACGGAAGACGAAGCATTGGCGCGAGGGTTGTTTTTCAACCAAGGGAAAGGCCGCAACACAGATGCTATTCAAGGCATTGCGAAAATGCTTACGGTTGAAAACAGCGCGAATCTGACAAAAGATGAGCGCCGAGAGTTTGTTGATTCAGCGTTAGCAATGAACTCAATCGCTGCGGCTAACGGTTTGCGCGGCACGAGCGCATCAAGCGTGATTGACAGCATGAATAACAAGGAAGCGTTGAAGCTATCCGCACAGATGAAAGGCGAAGGTCTTGACGAGGACGAAATCACCCGAAGGCTTGCCGCAGGTGAACAGGAGAGATCCCGAAAAGCGATTGACGTTATCAACAGAGCAGTCAAAGGCGACCCACTAGCCATCACACAAATCAAACAGGTATCGGCTCAGGGCGAGGCGTTGGGAAATGTGTTGATTGGCGATCAGGGCAGGACGCTTGCGGAAATGCGCGGCGTAAATTATGACGAGAGCATTGCAAGGTTCCAGGGTGAGCAAACCCCCGAATCGTCGTTGGCAATGGCGTCGGCTGCAAATGTTGGTGAGCTTGAAACAATGCGGAGCTTTGCGACTAGGGCACAGATACTTGGAACGCTGGAAGAACAAAACAAGATAGCGGCTGAGGATAGCGGCAATATAGTCAGAGTTTTTGACGATTGGCTAAGTAGAGCGGCATTCACTGGTGGCGCTTACCAAACATACCTCACCGCCGCAGCAAAAACAGGTGTTCCCGGTTTAGCCTTCGACGCTGGAACCCGTGAAGAAATCCAGTTACGCCGAATTTCTCAAGCTCGAGGAACCACTCCCCAAGAAGAATTTGAGCGCATATTTGGCGGCGTCAAACCCAACGAGCAAATGGCTGAATCGTTCCCCAACATCGACATCAACATTACAGTATCATCCGATGAATCATCCAACGTCTTAGTAGAGCAGGCAAACTAAATGTCAGTTGTCACATTTGCAGGCACAACACTATGGGACGATTCAGCCACAGGCCGCAGCCGCGTAATGGACAGCGTGAAAATCCGCTCGGTGAATTGGGTCATGGAGCAGTTGCCTCGCAACGGTGGTATCATTGCAAAGGATAACGGCGACAACCCCGACGGGTTTATTATGGAATGCTTGTACTGGCTGACGACTGCACAAGCTGACACGCTGGCAGAAACGATTGCAGGCGCTCGCCTTGGTTTTGGTGATGTAAATTTTCCACCAAATAGAACCATTGAAAACTGCATATTGATTGATGCGTCAATGTCCCGAACCGGCAAACAACAAGTCGTTCCGGGGTCTTCGCACACTTACGAATATATTGTACTATTTCGATTCCAACAACTGAGCTAATATTATGGCAGACGTTTATTTTTTCCCAGAAAACACAACCGATTTTGCAGGGTTTACTGACAAGATTATTTTTGTACCACGGGCAACCGACAACGCAGAAATAACCGAATCGTTTACGGTTCCTGCAAGCCTGAAATACCAAGGCCCGATGCCTCTTGAGGGTACGGTTCCAACGGTCACGGTTGACGCTGCTAGTCGTGTGGTGACGGAGACAACCCCATCGGCTGGGCAGGCGAAGATTGACCGCTCAACGGGTATTTGGACGTTCCACTCTGCCGATGCTGCGGGCACTGCTGAGGTTACAATGTTGCCCTATGTGACGTGGGCAAGCTCGGCTTTTTTGCGGAACATGCAGGACGCCGGCGACGTAGTTGGCCCAGCGTCGAGCGTTGACAATACCGTCCCGCGATACAATTTAGCCACGGGCAAATTGATTCAAGGGTCTGGCGTTGCGATTGATGACTCCGATAATATAACGACCACAGGCGCGGTAAATTGTGGCAGCCTAAACCCGTCAACGGCGTTGCCATTGGCGAAGGGTGGAACAGGCTCAAGCACTGCGGCGGGCGCGAGAACGAATCTTGGCCTTGGCACAACAGACGACGTCGAATTTGCTGACGCACTGTTTACGGGCAGTGGTGGTGTGACTGCTACGGGTGGCGACATCGTTGTTCAACGTGATGGCACGGCGGCAATCATCCAAGCTGAATCTTATAGCACTCTTGCGGCTTGCAATTTGTTCCGGGCGAACAATACCCTTGCATCCCCGACATCGATTGGCTCCGGCAACGAGATCGGCAGATTGCAGTTTGTGGGCTGGGACGGTAGCACTTGGCGAGTTGGGGGAAGAATCACAACACCAGCGACTGAGAACTGGACAGGTTCAGCGCGTGGAATGGCGATAGAATTCCAAGCGAACTCGACAGGTACAACGACGCTAGAAACGAAATTCAAAACAACAGACCTCGGCATTGAGGTTCTGAATCAGATCACTTTCACGGCCGCAATCACAACAGCATCGGCGTCGAACAACTCGGTTTTTATCAACTCAGCAGACGGCAAACTAACTTTCAAAAATTCAAGCGGCACATCAACAGCACTTTACTAAGGATCGAACATGGCAATCACTCAGGAACAAAAAACAACCATCGTTACAGCCTCGGCATTATTCGATGCGGCGGCCCCGCAGATTAAAGCCTTGGCAATCAAGATGTCCCTTCTCGCTTCTCTACTATCCGAAAAAGACTTGGGCGGAAAGAATCGCAAGGCACTCTTGGCAATCGCTTCGGATAATGAGGCGGCGCTTGGCGAATCGTTAGAAGGTGGTAACGATACGCTGTACAGAATCTATCAAGTGCTGGACGAGGTACCTGCCGCAGTTGCCATGCTTGGCGAGCTTGTTACCCAAGCGGAGGCGATCAAAACGAGTCTAAACATTACGGAACCAGAAGAGGACGCAACACCATGACCACAAAAGAAGCACTAGAAAAAGAAACAACCATCAACGGGAAGAACGGCCTAGTTGCTATTATTGCGGCGGTCATTGGGGCTATGATTTCACTGGGCATTTTGCAAAGCCCAGAAGACAAAATCAATCTACAATTACAGCTTCAATCAATGTCATACGGAATTGATAATATCGATACCAGACTTGAAGCATTTGAAAAACGGTTGGACTCCACAAGCGGAAATAATTGGAGCTACAACGATGCGAAAACCCAATGGGTATTAGTCAAAGAACTCAACCCTGATCTTGTTATTCCAATTCCCGAGCGAGCTTACTAATGACTCACTGGCAATCACGTTTCGGCGGTGTTCTGGCTCCGGGCTTACTAGGCCCGAACGGTGCAACCGCACTTCCTGAAATCAAAAACCGCAAAGTGTTTGTTGGGCAACTAAACCAGATCGCCTACCAGTACGACCAGACCGATGTTGGTCATGATGATCACAAAACCGTTGTCTATTTGGATTCAAAACAGGACGGGATTGCAGACGACGTTATCGGATACCAAACAACTCCCGTTTCAGCGTCAGGGCATAACCTCGAAACGTTTGTGCAAGACAAGCAAGACTCGCCGCCGTTGTTTATATCTGCCACCTCATGCGGTCGTCGTGTTCGCCTGTCATGGCCTCGCGCTACTGACTCAGACTTGGCATCGTACAAACTTTACTGGGATGAGGGGACGGAGATCAGCACAAGCGAAATACTAACCACTGTCGCCACTGTTGCGGCCTCTCCCCTCGTGTCAGTAGATGGCGGATCAGGTGGCACCGGTAGTGTCACGGGCGTTTATCGTGGTGGCATAATCAACGCCACTTGGCAGGTCGAGATTATTTCCGTATCAGGCAGAACGGCGCGATACAATAACGGGTCTGGATGGGTTGCAATATCGTTTGAGCCTGAGCAAATGTTTAGCCTCGCCAACGGTCTGCGGTTTCGATTCAACAGCAAACTCGCTGAATACAGCGATGGGGATATTTGGTCTTTCAACGTTGGAGTTCAAACGTATTTTGTGACAGACGAACTTTCAGAAGGCGATTACAACTTTGCGCTTTCAGCCGTTGACGTTGCAGGAAACGAATCAACCAAATCATCAGACGTTGCGGTTACTGTTTCGTATGAACCCGACGCGCCAACAGGGTTTGCAGTCACATATGACGATACAGACTTTTCCTTGTCTTGGACGAATGCCGCAAGCGTTACAGGCACAAGAATCTATACTAATTATGATCCAGCGTTTGGTGTGTTGCGCGATTACGTTTTGGAGTTGAACCCAATTGCAACCATCACGTCACCAACAGCAGCAGCAACGATCACGGCAGCAGGTCTAAATGGTACGGCGTTGTTCTACGCGAGGCACTACGACGGCACAGGCGAAGAGGATAATTGCACGCTGGTTACTGTGGAATGCGGGTCATCAACATCAAGCACGGTGCTTGCCCCGTTTGAACTGGCTGGGACTTCCGGTGCTGCTGGCATTGCTGTTCTATCATGGTCATACACCGTAGGCGATTCTGCACCGGCACTGTTCAACGTTTACGAGTTCACCAGCGAGCCAACACTAGCGGACATCAACGGAGCTTCACCGCTCGACACTGTGGCGTTTTCTTCTGGTGCAATCTATCAGGGCTTTACCTATGAAACATCGGCAATCGCTGGGCAACGCTGGTACGTTGTGAGAGCGCAGGACTCGGGAAGCGTTGAAGAGCAAAACACAATATCAGTATCAGTAACGCCTGACAGTACAGCGCCAACAGTTTCAACTTTATCCGCATCGGTGGTTTGCTAATGGCAAGAATCGCAGTCTCAGAAGGTCGTGTGGTTAGCCGTGTTCAGCAGGAGATTTACGTCAACGGCAGTTTGCGTAATGATGTAAACTGTATCGCTATTGACAAATCTATTACCAAAGGGTCAGACACGGCGGCGTTTTCTGTTCCTCGTTTGTCGTTTGGTTCTGACGTGGATATTTTTGACGATGCGGAGTTGGTTGTTTACGCGTGGCACACGGGCGAATCTAAACCACTCAAGCCATTGTTTCGCGGGTTCACTCAAAAGCACACGACCAGAGCAAACAGCAAAACAAACGGGATCGCCTTTTCTGCAATCAGCACGTTTGGACAAATGAAAAACGTTTATGTTGGGCACAACACGAACAACGGCGAAGTGATTTACTACCGGCGCGATGGCTGGACGTTTCTTGGTATTCTTGAGGACTTGTTTAGCGAGGCGAAACTAACAGCCGCTTGGCGTTCCAAGATCGAACTCGGAAGCCTCAAGGCGTTAGACAAATCGGACTTTATTACGAGTGACATTTCGTTTCCTGCTGAGTCATATTTTGAGGCGGTGTATCGGTTGATGTCACTCGCTGGCAATATGCGAATCGTTGAAACCTACACCTCAACAAAAACACAAATAAACGTTTTGGAATTTGGCGATACTGCATTGCCATTGCGCACGGTCAAGATCCCTTCGCGCGGTGTTGGGCCAAGCCAAGGCGCAATCGTGACAGACATTACGCGCAACGTTGACCATGCCCAAATCGTGTCGGGCATTCGGGCCTACGGACATCCGCAACGCTACATGGTAACGCTGCGCTCAACTGATTTTGAAGAGGAAAGCGTCCCTGCTGGTCGTGATCTGGTTCCTGTTTGGCCTAGTGCCTCCCCGTATGTATCAACGGGGCTAGGGTCAGGCACGTCAGCCGAAACCGATGTGCTTGTAAAGCCTTCATTGGCAACTCCTTCGCATCCTTCGTACTTGTCAGCAACAGCAGCGCAGCAGTGGTGCTTTAGGGTGTTCAAATTGCCGGAGGCCATCATGCGTCACACGGTACTCGATAGCAACATCAAGCGCACGTTTCAGGTTACGGATGACGAAGCGAAGGAAATAAATTTGCCTATTCAGGTTTGGATTGATGATTTTCGCTTGGTTGATTCCGAGGTGACTCCAAACGTTGATAAGATTTGGGACGCATTGAACTACGACCGCAGGCTTGTGAAAGGTTGCCAGATTACCAAAGACGGGTTTCTTGTTTTGCCTGAGCCTGCTGTATCTGTTCGCCGCATTAGTTCCTACGATGGCGAGGTTTCAAAACTATACAACCGCGCTCGGGTATCAATTACACTGTCATTTTTGGACAGGCAAAAACGGCCGTATTATGACACGGGCATTCGTGGTGACATTGAATTCGATGGTATCAAAGAGGCCGGAATTTACGCCGAGGTTATCAACGAAAATATCTTTTTTGATCAGTTGGCAACGTTTACGGACGAGATCCCCGGTCCCGATGGAACAACCCTTGATTTTGGTTGTATCTATTTGAATGAGTTTACCAACACATGGGTTGAGGTTGCTGCAAACTCACCCGTTATTGAGCAGAACCAGTTACCCTATTTAGTAACATACGCAGAGCGGGCACTGGCTGAACGGTCACACGCTCGCGTTGAATACAGATTGCGATTGCCTGTGTTGACTTCTGCCATTTTGCCGATGCACAGGATTTTTACAGACGATAGATTTTTGCAGGTGGCTAGTGTTCAGATGGTTGTTAGCGATCCATCAGGAGGCGTATCAACAACGATAGTTGCCACTGACGCAATGCCAGCAATGAAAACGCAAACTGCACCGGCAACAGCCAGGGCAAGCAAAACACCAAAAGAAAAAATGATCGATCTCGGGAACTATCAGGTTGAGCATTTACAGCGAAACATTGCGCGGCATAATCAGAAACTGAACAAAGTGAAGAACGAAGTCGCATCAGACCAAATGAACGCCGAACGCCACTCAGGGATACACGCATAATGTCACAAGATAAACAACTACGACCAACAGAATCTTCAAGACGAGAAAAAACAGGGAACGCTCAGTACCCTGCGGGCACTGAAAAGCAACAGCGCATTGTGTCCGGCGAAATCACGGCGGGGAATAACGGTGCAGGTTATAGCGTGAGCGTTTTGGGTGAAGACGGTGAAGAGGTTACGACGCACACGCGAGTTAGGAAGATGCCTGGCGATGCGGTGTTGATGTATTTACCAAATGAAAAAGAACCGGTGCTGCTGTACACGCCTTTTGATATTAGTGACGCTGGCGAGGGTTGTTTGACGGTGTTCTCTAGCTAAAAAAGACCCCTCCAATTTGTGCTTCGATGAGAGGCCGGAGGGGATGCTGGGATAGTGAGAGTTTACTCACACCTACGGCTTACAACGTCCGCCGCTCTGATTGAGCTACATCCCAGACTTGCAGAATCGGCAAAATATGGATTTCGCACGACCCGTTTACTTTTCAACCGATGGTTGATAGTAAGAAACCCACATGTTACCACACGGGCTGAACTGGCTCGTTACTAACCTGATAAGTGTTAGCTCCTAATGCAGTTCGCAGTAACACCTGTGGTGCGCCGCTGTGAACGGGAATCAAGCGTCCATTGTTCAGCAAGCGTCAGGAGTATTGTTGCCACAATACAGACACACCCCGCTTCCACAGTCAACCCCTGACGTAAAATAATGGGTAACTTTTCGCCGGCACCCCCTTTACTAACCAAACCGTGATATTGTAGGTTACCAGCATGGCTTTTATTTCAGGACTCCCAAACAAAACCGACACACCACGGCGCACCGCAGCAGGTGAAAAACATTTGCCTATACCTGATTGCGGACTCACGGAGGTTAGAGTAACGCCTGCTGGCTGTAAATCCTGCACAAAAAACGAAACCCATAATCTAACAACATGGATCAATCACAAGATACCCTTTGGCGATCATCGAAACGAAAACGTCCCAGCATCAAAAGCCATCCTCGCCAGCGACCTCGACAAAATACAGAGCGGGCTTTTCAGCGCGTGGGCTTCGGTTCAAAACTATATCACTTGGTATCCTTCAAACGTCGGCGGCACTGCCAATAACATGACGCAATCAGTCACTTACGAGATTGTTTCTGCATCGGGTTCAACGCTCACATTGAAGGGCAGGAACCCGAAAAACATTGCGATCACGTCAAGCGTTTTGAATCCTGATTTTGTAGCGCCTGGACTTGGCGAGCCTAGGCTTCAATCAGAAGGCAAAAACATCCTGCTTCCTGTTGGCGCTTGTGTGATCTTCTCAAAGAATTCTGTCGCTGGATCGAAAGGTTTGCAACCAATCATCACGGCGGTGTCCCCTCCCGTTTCTGATACGCTGGAAGGCGTTACCTTTTCGGTCACTTGCTCTTGCGATATTTCAAGTGCCATTGCTCCGTACGATTTGGCGTTTCCTCAAGACACTTATTATTGTCAAGTACATTTCGAGGCGATCAGCAAACAACGGTGGGGCAATTTTCAAGAATTCCCAGAGACACAATTCACGATTGCAACGCTACGTTTTGACGGCGCTGGAGTTCATACTCTGACCAATACCAACGGCGGCAACGCTAGGGTTTTGTATCCTGACATGAAGAACATCGCACCATGGTTATTTGATAACGGGCCGTTTTTTGCACAGGTCAAACATACCGACGGCACCATTACCAGAGTCGATGGGTTGACCGCAAAGGCTCTGATGCAAACCACCCAATCAGGATCGGGCTGGGTTGTTACGTTTGACGCTTCTGGCTATTCAAATGTTTCAACCGTCAAATATTACTACTGCCCAGAAGCAACCGAGAACGATAAATACAGGCGCTCGTTTTCTTCCTGCTGTTCTAATTCTCAAGTTGAAAAGTCTGGAAGCTACGAGCATTCAGGCGGGCGTTTATGCGGTGACATTTCAGCGTCAGAGTTTGACACCTATGAAGCCGAATGTTGGCAACCTGACTGTGACAAGTTCGGGCTGGCCTGCATGGATACCCAATACGGCGTAGCGCCAGAAACGGCAGTCGACAAACTAGACGGCGCTTTATTATCATCCTTCTGGACTCGTACACCGTGGGCTGAAAGGAAGCTCTTGGGGTCATCGGCGGCATCGGCTTTCACAGTTTTCAGGCCATCGAACGGCGGGCCGGGCTTCGGCAATCTGACGGGTGGCTATACGAACGTGACGCCTGTTGATTTGCAGGCTTTCACGGTCACAGAATTGCAACCAGCGGTATTCGGAAACCTGATCGAGTGGACAGATTCGGGGGATGATTATTTGACCATCGCAACGGGCACTTGGTTTGAGCAAGGCGCAGATAACACAGGAAGCGGCGGGCCAGATACTCGGTTCAACGGTGCAACTTATCGGGCTGGTATGCTCGATTTTGGCGGTGGCAATCCTTTAGGGTCTGGCACCTACACCGAGAACGATAGGCAACCCACGAAGTCAGGGGCGCAGTATATTGGCAAGACGAACGTTGCCAGCACCTATGCGCATGGTGGGCAAGATACCTTGAACGCTTCGGTTGAATGGTCGAGCGTGCAAAGCTGGGCGGTGGATATGAAAGTGGCAGAGGTGAACGATTTGAACGATGAAGCTCAGGCGGTGTTTGTATGATTGATTTACGACAAGGCGATTGCTTGGAGGTCATGGCGACGTTGCCAGACGATTCTGTTGATATGGTTTTGACTGATCCGCCTTACTACAAAGTAAAAAAAGACTCTTGGGATTGCCAGTGGGAAACGCCTGACGAGTTTCTTCCTTGGTGCGATTCTTGGCTTGCTGAGATTGAGCGAGTCTTGAAACCAAACGGGAGCCTTTATGTTTTTGCAAGCCCTCAAATGTCCGCACGCTTAGAGCTAACAATCGGCAAGCGGTTTTCTGTCATCAATAATATCGTTTGGGATAAAACGCCCCACTGTGGAAGGCACAGTCAGGTTTGCCTTGATGATATGCGCTCTTTTTTCCCTGCCTGTGAACACATCATTTTTGCTGAACATTTCAACTCTGACAACTTCGCAAGAGGTGAAGCCAGTTACACAAAGAAATGTGATGAATTGCGGGGTTTTGTGTTTGAGCCTTTGCGGGCTT
>Ga0307935_1001078_pt1 | contig 10420 bp, 10 predicted proteins | sample OrgLakmetageno92_FD_201827 | JGI IMG/M metagenome (GOLD analysis project Ga0307935, IMG submission 201827) | Saline water microbial communities from Organic Lake, Antarctica - #92 | ecosystem: Environmental > Aquatic > Non-marine Saline and Alkaline > Saline | place: Antarctica: Organic Lake...
AATTGATCTTGCGGTGTCGCTTGTACGCGTGGTCCTAAGTTTTCATTCCCATCAGGTCCACCTTCACGCTGAAAGATGAATTTAGTTCTAACCTCGAGAGCTTTTTTTAAATGTTTCATATTCTATATATTTTCTAACCTCGACTGTGGCGCGCGTAAGCCGCGGCCATTTTGTTATCGTAATTATTTTGCGCGTAAGCCGGGCCGTTATAGCCGCTGGCAAACGTGGCCCAGTCTTTGGCTTTAAGGGCGTTGTGAATGCGTGGATTGCCTTCAATAAAACCAGCAAAAGCCTGTAATTGTCCTTCTGGAGTGGCCATGGCCGTAATCATATCTTGCGGAGAATTAAAACCACACACTTCATGATTAAATCCCATAATTTGAAACGCCCCGTAACTAGTGGCGAGCTGCGTTCGTTTGGGTTCGGGTTCGTTCGGGTACCGAGCGTGAATATGGGGTTCAAAGCGAGTGGCGTCCATTTGGCCGGCACTTTCTACTTCTACCACCGCTTTTACCGCTGCGGTTTCAACGCCTAGTTGTTGCGCTACGCTCTCAGCGTGCGCGAACATTTCGGTAGCCGCACCACTGGGCAAACTATCGTTAGTACTTGAAACCCCACCGTGAATACCCGTACGGGCTCGCGGAGAACTAGAAGCGGTTGCTCCTCCCTGCATCATCCGTGCAAATGTCTGCACAAATTCTGCGGCAGTGGTGTTTTCTGCAATGTCGGCTAAATCAGCCTCTAGTTGAGGATCATTCGCTTCAAGTTCTGCTTTTTGGGCATTTAATTGCGCTAGTAATTCTGTGTCACCACTAGCAATAGCTTCGGCGATTTGTGTTTCTAGAGCCGCTAATTCGGCGGTTCGTAAAGCTTCGGCTTGCGCTTCTGGGGTTTCGGGAATTTCTTCAGGGGCATCGGCTAGAGTATCTTCACCAGTTTCACCGGTGACATGTTCATCGCCGCCTTCACCTGTTAAAATATCATCACCGGCCTCTCCGATTAAACTATCTGGATCAGCGGGTGTTTCTCCGCCTTCAACGACGTTTCTAATAGAATCTACCTCAGCGGTAATACCTTGTGCGTCATCGGCTAACTCTTGGTCATATTGAAATTGATCAGGTCCGATAGCGGGCATTCCTTTAGCGGCCGCATGGGCCGCGCCCGCTTCAACAACGGGTGTTATATCAGCCGTAATATCCGCCACTTCGGCTGCCACTGGCGCTTCAACTTGAGGCCCTTCTGGAGTTTCTTGATAAATAAATTTAGAATTAAGAAGTTGAGAACGTTGTATTAATTGTTTCATTTTTTTTATTGAGGGCCAGTTCTATTAGGGTCACTGTTTCCGGCGTCTCGACTGGTGACAATAATGTCACCGGGTTGCGGTTCACCCCCGCTGGCTTTTAAATCTGCGTGAATACCTTGTTGTAAATTATCAACGGTATTAAAGCGGTAGTTTCCCGGAATCGGGCACTTGGTAACCGCATTACTTTGGTTACCGCCAATCATCTCTCCGTTACCACAATAAATAGCTACGTGTTGCCCAGCGGCACTTGGTTGGGCCACATAGGTTTCAGCGACGTTCCAATTCGGGCCTTCTGGTAACGGGTTACCAGACTGTTCACACATGGCTTTAATATACGCTCCACACCACGGAATACTGTTTGTATCTAAACCCACTAAGGCGTCTGCTTCACCGCCTTCTTGAGTACCAATAGTGCCTTCAGCGGTGGCAACCATGGCGCCATTACCACCGAACGGAATTTGATTTTTCCAATCGATACCCGTGGCGACACTACTGGCTACTGCGCCCATTAACGCGCCGCGCTGTTCTAAACTTTGGGCAAATTTTTCTTTGGTGGGATCTTCACTAGCTACGGCTTCTTCAATGGCTAATTGCGCTTGCTGAGCGAGTGCGGTTTGCACCTGATTTAAATAGGATGTCATAGCCGCAGCTACCGCGGCGCGTTGCGCTTCGGTTTGTTCAGGGCTTGCGGCAGCGCCTTCAACAGGGTTTTGTGTTTGGGCTGCTTCGCCTTCATTTAACAAATCACCAATCTCGGTTTCCAAACGCCCTTGAGATTCCGCATAATTTGGGTTGGAAGCTTGCGTAATCAAAGCGGTAATTTGGTCGTGACATAAATCTTTAATCACTGGATCAACGGGAATATCACTAATTCGCTGGTTGGTGTCTTGATTATGTCGGGCGATAAAAGCGGTCGCACTTTCAACGGGTTTTGTGTCCGCTTGCACTTGTTGTTCAGCGTGATCGGGCCCCGTTTCTTGAAAAATAAAACGAGGGTTTAGAATTTGTTTTTGAATAAATAATTTGTTCATTAGGCTTTATAATTCTTAATATCTTCCAGTAACTGAGCTTCGGCTTGCTCAATCTCAGCTTGTGACAAACGATCAAATTCATCTGACATAGTGTGCAAGATGCTTTGCTCGACTCGGTAAAAAAAATAGGGCTCTTTCTCTAAAATAGACTTAAGTGTTTCGTCTTGATTGGCGTTTGCAGTGGTTAAAAGTTGTTTTAGCCGTTCGCACTGGTTTCCACTGAGTGTTGGCAGCTGAAGCACAATTTTTTGTCGCAGTGTTTCTTTAAGAAACAAATTGCGTTTTAAAGCCTCCAAAACCTGTTGTTGTATTTCATTCATAGTAATCATAATATTTTACCATATATGGCTGGTAAAATAAAGACAATTAAGGTATAATCACAAGATGATATCAAATCTTGATGTGAACCAACTGCATACTTTGCTGCAAAGAAATTTATTTTTGCCAGCAGACTTGAAGACTAAAATTTTAGAATCAAACCCTGCCAAACAATTAGAAGTTTTACCGTTGATTACCTCTATTGATACCAAGCAAACCGAGCTTTTTAAAAAAGCGTTGGCCAAAAATCCTCACTTTTTTGCGGATCTTGAGAACGGGGCTATTCATCAAGCGTTGGCAAAACTTATTGCCGAAGAAGAAAGTTTTCGGATGGAGGAAATTGATGAGGCTGAAACAAAGCTAAACCAAGCCTTAAAAGAAATTTAAAAACATGAAACATTTATATTCGTTTACGAAACACATTAACACAAAATCTGTTTTTCTGCAGACCGAGTTAGCCTCAGCCGCTGTAGAAGAGGCAGAAACTTTTGAAAACTCAGATATGGTTATGATAGGGGATTCTCTTACTGTTGGCATGGCTCAGCAAATTCCAGGGGTGCGAACCGATTCTGAAGTCGGCCGTTCTATTAGAAACATGCCAGCCGCCATGCAACGCGCTTTAAACTTAGAACCACAGCCAAAAGTTATCTCTATTATGGGCGGTACGAATGATGGGGGAGATCTAGCGACTGTTAGAAATGCCTATACGCAAATGCTGGCTGCGGCACAAGCGGCTGGGGTAAAAGTAGTCATTGCGACGTTGCCGCCCTTACGAGGTAACACACTGGATGAAACAAACGCTTATATACGAAGTCTGGCTTCTGATAATGTAAGCGTTGTCGAATTATCGGATAACCCAGTCGGAAGTGATAACGTTCATTTTGCCGAATATGGTACACCCGCGAATGAGGTTTTAGCGGTGGCTCAAGCAGCCGTAAGTGGAGCCGAAACCAATACCGTCATCGATCTTTTAAGAGGTCGAATTACGCCTGGAGCCGTAATAAGTGACGGGGCTGTTGAAGCCGCTGCCGCCAGAATTGCCGCCTCGTTACCGCAAAATTTAAATTTAGAAGCGTTATTAGATGAGGCTATGGAAGGACATCCTGAAATAGACGAAGATGAGGATATTGCGGCGTTATCAGATAGAGTTGATGATTTAATTGAAGAAGAAAATGAAGACCGTGAAGTGGCGGCTTTAACGCCCGAAGAAACAACTCAATTGCAAACCATGTCCAATTTAGAATTTTTAGAACTGCCAACTGCAGACCGTTTACGTTTAATTACGACTCAAAATATTACGAGTGAAGAAGTGTCGACTGGTGAAATAGATAATCTAACCTTCACCTTCACCTTTGGTGGAGAATCTCAAAATGATGCTTTATGGAGGGATACAACCGCTGGCCAAGTTTTGCCAGCGCAAGTGCGTTCAGCATCTTCAGGCGGCGTAATTTATAGTCGATCTGCGGAGAGTATGAGAGGGGAGTTTTTCTCGGAAACAGGCGCCCGTCTAAAAATTCATGAAGGCACGAATTTAAATGAAATTAGTACAGACGAAGAAGCTGTTGTCGCCGCTCAAGCTCGAGTGAGCGAGCAAATGGAAACTTTTGAGGGAAGCGATGATGAGGCCTTAGTAGTACAGCTAGCGCTAGAACATAACATTCCAGCGGCTTTCACTATGGCCGCTTTTGTGGCTCAAGGCCATGATATTGAAACCGAAGCGGCGCCAGATTTAACGTCTGATGAAGCTCGATTAGGGGCTATGCCAGGCGCGGAAACGCGTCAACAGTTAACGCCCGCTTATCGTGCGCAATTAGAAGACTTTTTAACCGATGTCGGACGAGTAGAAGGTTCGTTTAATGGTCGATATCCTGACGAATCTGCCCGCGAGGGAGATCGCTTGAACGCAAATTTTGCCAGTTACTTTTTAGCCGAGGGAAGTGACCCTCGTAAAGTAGGTGAAATAATGCTTTCGGCCGGTTATTCTCAAGCTGAGATTGAAGCCAGTGCCGCCTACGCGGCAGCGCGGCAAGAACAAAATTCAAGCGGAGGTACGAATCCGCTTAATGCTGAAATTTTAAACTCTGGTGAAGTTGATGTAGTGCCCGCCAAACAAGATATGGTAAATAGCGCCGTTGAAGGAGCGATGGCTAATAAAAGTCGTTATGAAGCGGTGGCGGCGCGAGTCGGTGTAGCTTGGGAACTTATTGCGGGCATTCACTTTAGAGAGGGGAGTTATAACTTTGATACGTATTTACATAATGGTCAGCCTTTAGGGCAAACGACCACGATTGTTCCGGTTGGTAAGTATTTTACTAATTGGGAAGATGCCGCCGTTGATGCCTTAACGGGCGGATACGGAAACCCGAGTGAAAATGATTTAGCGAGCCAGGCTAACTTTGCCGAACGATTTAATGGTCTTGGTTATCGTAACCGAGGTTTAACGAGTCCTTACGTTTGGGCGGGTCATTCAAGCTATGAGAACCAAGGCGGTATGTTTGTCAGTGATGGTCAATTTGATCGCTCTGCGAGAGACGGTAGAGTGGGAGTGATGCCAATCGTAATGGTTCTTCGATCAAGGCAAGGGAAGTCAAATTCTGGCGCTCCAGCTATGGTCTAGGCTAAGGCTTTATTTTATATAAATAACATATTTATTTTCTTTGGTAACTTGGAAAACTTATAAATTCCCTTGCCAAAGGGGTTTAAGGGTGGTTAGAATTAGGACGTCATATTTTTTAATCCCACAGAAACATGTCAAAAGGTGATCTTATTACCGCTATCGCAAATCGAGCTGGTTTAACTAAAAAATCTGCTGCAGACGCTCTTGAAGCTTTCATCGATACTATTTCAGGTGAACTTACAAATGGTGAACAAGTAACTATTACTGGTTTCGGTACTTTCAAAGTATCTCACCGAGCGGCTCGTACTGGAGTAAATCCACAGAATCCGTCTCAAAAGATTCAAATCAAAGCTTCAAAAGTACCTACTTTCAAAGCTGGTAAAAATCTTAAAGAAGCGGTTAACGGTGCATAATTAATGCTCTGCGCATTTTGAACCGGCCTGAGCGGTCGATTTCAAAACTAAACCCCTCCTGATTTTCAGGAGGGGTTTTTTCTTATTATTTAACTTACCGTTTAAGCGTCTTGTGCTTCTTGGTTTTGGTGGGAATCCGCACCTTGATTTTGTTTTTTATTGCGATTACGTTTTCGTTTTGGTTTGTTGTTTTGGTTGTTGTTTTCCTCAGAATTTGAATTGTCGCTATGGGGTGTAAAGTCTTCGGTTAAGGCTTCAATTTCACCGAGCATATTTTTAAATTCTTGTTTTCGTTTTTTAAGCAGATTCTTTTCGCCGTTAATCTTAGCTTCTAGAGCCTTAATCTCAGCTTTATAATCTTCAACGTTCTGGTTGTGCGTGGCTACAAAGCCGGCAATTTCTGCTTTAATATTTTCAAGTGAGGATAGCGGGCTGCTGCCATCTCCTTTCGTTGATGATGCTTTTGTTTTCGGTTCTGGCTTCTTTTCTTCGGCTTTTTCAACCACGTCTTCTTTTACTGGTTCATCCACTTTTACTTCAGGTTCAGCTTTTTCTTCGGCTTTAGTTTCTGTATCAAAACCGAAGGCGACCGCTGGTTCTGATTTTTCTTCTGCGGTTTTAGCTTCTGGTTTTTCCTCCCCAAAGCTCATATCCGCAAATGGATTTTCGTTCACGGCTACAGCTTCTTCTTTTACAGATTCTACGACTGGCGCTGTTTCAGCTGCGGCTGGTGTTGCTGCTGCGTCTGCGGTTTTATCGTCGTTACTGGCGAACGGGTTTCCCGCTACCACTGGCGCGCTTTCTGCCGGTGCTTCTGTTGCTGGGGCGGCGTCTGGATCATTTACTTGAATATCGCTCGCAAAAGGATTCATCGCCACCGGCTCCTCTACTAAAGGGGTAGGGGCTGGGGGCGTAGTTTCGGCTATAGGTTCTGCCACTACTGGTGCGGCGACCACTTCGGCTGGTGCCGTGGTTGCAAACGGGTTGGCGGCGGCCTGATTTTCTGGTTCTACAGGGGCTGAGGCAGCATCTGTTTCATTTACTTGAATATCGCTCGCAAACGGATTTTCGTTTGTTGTTGGCGTTGGTAGTACCGCTTCAGCCTCTTCTGCAAAAGGATTTAAAGGCGCTGGTGTCACTGGCGCCGCGACGGGCGTCGCTTGATTAGCTTCTAAAACAACGGGCTCAGCCACGACCGGAGTCGGTGCGGCGGTTGTTGCAAAAGGATTCTCGGCTACCACGGGTGCTACTTCTGCAGCTGGTGCCGCGGTGTTATCGGCAAATGGGTTCAAAGGGACAGGTTCAGCCGCTACTGGCGTTGGCACGGCTGCCATTTCTGTCATTTGTGGTTCTCCAACCACTGGAGTCGGTTCAACGTTTGAAGGCGCGTCAGTTACATTTATAGTAATATCATCACCAAATTCGGTGGCGGGTGCGCCCTCTTGGTTAGGCGTTGCCACGGGGGGCGTCACCATAATAGGCTCAGTTGGTGGTGGCGTGGTGCCCGCATTTGGGTCTGTGGCTACACTTGTAGCTGGATCGGCCGCTCCGGCACTACCATTATCATCCCCATCTTTTTTACCGCCGAGTCCGAAATTGAAATTAATACCCATTTGTATTTGGTTTTTATGTATTGATCTGCGAGCCCTGCAAAAAGTTGACTTTGAACCTTAGATCTCAATACTGTACCTGATTTTCGCTTGAAAAGCAAATTAATGTGCTCGTAAAGTGTGACCTTAAGTGAATGGCTGAAAACGTAACTCCACAGCAACTAACCCAAACCCACGAGCAAGCGCTTCGTGATTTTGCGTCGATTAATGACCTAGAGTCATTAAAGTTTTTTACGTCTCAAACCGTTGGTAAAAAATCTAACTTAGGACTTTGGTTTAAACAACTGAAGTCTTTAGATGTGGAGATGAAAAAGGAGTTAGGGCCAAAGCTTCAAGACTTTAAAAACTACTGGGAACAAGCGTGCGTCTCTAAATTGCAAGCTTTAGAAACCGCTGCCTTAAACGAAAAACTAAAGACTGACTTTATTGACGTCACCCAAAGTTATCCGACCCAAAAAGGGGCTATTCATCCGTTATCACAAGTACAGCGTCACATTGAATCTATTTTTATGGGTATGGGCTTTGAAGTTGCTGATGGCCCAGAAGTAGAAACCGAGTGGCACAACTTTGATGCGCTTAATGTGCCGGCCAATCATCCAGCGCGTGACATGCAAGACACTTTTTTTGTGAACTCGACGCAAAGTGAATCTAAAAACAATTCTGTGCTGAGAACCCAAACTTCTAATATTCAGATTCGTAAAATGCTTGAGAAAGGGGCGCCGGTTAGAATTATAGCCCCAGGGCGTGTGTACCGAAATGAAGACGTAGACGCCACCCATGATGCCATGTTCTACCAAGTAGAGGGCTTAGTAGTGGATAAAAATATTTCGGTTTCGCATCTTAAAGGCACCCTTGAAACTATGCTTTCGGCTGTGTTTGGAAAAACGATGAAAGTTCGGATTCGTCCGGGGTATTTCCCTTTCGTTGAACCGGGGCTTGAAGTCGATATCTGGTGGGAATACACCGATAAAAACGGAGAAGAAAAAGGGCGTTGGCTTGAATTCTGTGGTGCCGGAATGGTGCATCCCAATGTATTGCGTAACAGTAACGTTGATCCAGAAATCTACACGGGCTTTGCTTTTGGGTTTGGTCTGACCAGACTGGTGATGATGAAATATGGTATCGAAGACATTCGACTCCTTTCTTCAAACAAACGAGAGTTTCTTCAACAATTCTAATCCTTAATCGTTTGTCACTCTAGGTAGACAGATAGGTTAAAATCAATACAAAGTGCACGTATTAAAAAGTTCTTCCTTCGCCTTAAACCCCAAAAACTCTATGTCAAAGTTCCAAAAAAAGATCGAAAAATACCCGGTAAACATCCAGCAGCTCATTGCTAAAGGGCGGGATCAAAAATTTATTACCGAACAAGAATTAATGTCGGTCGTACCAGATGTAGAAGAAAACCTGCTTTTGCTCGACGAGTTATACGAACTGTTTTTAGATTTAGGCGTCGAGATTATTGACGTTAAAGAAGAAAAAATTTGGCGTGAGCGTTTAAGTAAAAAAGAAGAAGGCACGGTTAAAGTGACTATTGAAGACGTAGAACCGACAGACCAAGACTTAGCCCAAGAAGAAGCCGAAGAATCAGAAGCCGAAGCCAACGCGTTTGTAGACCTTTCAGAGATTTCAAACGATTCGGTGCGAATGTATCTCAACGAAATTGGTCGGATTAACCTGCTAACGGCGCAAGAAGAAGTAGATTTAGCCAAAAGAATCGAGAAAGGCGACTTATCGGCCAAGCAAAAGCTGGCAGAATCTAATTTGCGTTTAGTGGTTTCGATTGCCAAACGTTACATTGGCCGAGGCCTGCCGTTTCTAGATTTAATGCAAGAAGGGAACTTTGGTTTACTGCGCGCCGTGGAAAAATTTGATTACACGAAAGGGTTTAAGTTTTCTACTTATGCGACCTGGTGGATTCGTCAGGCCATTACCCGAGCCATTGCCGATCAAGCCCGAACGATTCGGATTCCAGTGCACATGGTCGAAACGATTAACAAATTAACGCACACGCAACGACGTTTACAGCAAGAGCTTGGTCGTGAACCGTTGCCAGAAGAAATTGCGGCCGAAATGGATTTAGACCTTAAAAAGGTAAATCACATTCTTAAAATTTCACAAGATATTGTGTCACTTGAATCGCCCGTGGGTTCTGAAGAAGATTCTAAATTAGGAGACTTTATTGAAGATGAAGGCGCACTTTCACCTTTTGAAACAGCGCACCGCGAAATGATTAAAGAAAATATTACCGATTTATTACAGTATCTTTCTGCGCGAGAACAAAAAATTATTAAAATGCGTTTCGGTTTAGACGACGGCGTGCCGCATACGCTTGAAGAAGTAGGGAAAGAATTTAATGTAACGCGAGAACGGATTCGTCAAATTGAAGCGAAAGTACTCGAAAAACTACGAACGCACCCGATGTCAGTTAAAATTTCTGAAGACCCAGGCGCTCACAAAAAATCTGTCACGGATAATTATCCACTCATGCAGCGCTAGCATTTGCTTGCGTTTTACCGCGCAATTTCTATTTTATGTCTCGATAATCTAAAACAATTATGGCTCAAACAAACGATCAAAACGTAGTATTACTCACCAAAGAAGGGTTAGCAAAAGTAGAAGAAGAGTTAGCCACGCTCAAAACAACAGGACGAAAAGAAGTTTCGGCTCGTTTAGCGGAAGCTATTTCTTACGGAGATTTGTCTGAGAATTCAGAATACGATGAAGCGAAAAATCAACAAGCTTTCATTGAAGGTCGAATTGCGGCTTTAGAAGATCAAATTAAGAATCATCAAATTATTGAGGATTCAGGAACGAAGGATAAAGGCACGATTAAAATTGGTTCTAAAGTAACTTTAAAACGACCTGATACGGAGGCTATTGAATATACTATTGTGGGTTCAACTGAAGCGGATCCTATGGCCCATAAAATTTCGAACGAGTCGCCAGTAGGAGAAGCTATTTTAGGGAAAAAAATTAAAGATACGGTTAAGGTGCAAGCCCCAGGAGGTTTGTTTGAATACACTATCTCAAAAGTCGCTTAAATTTAGTTAAGTTTAAAAAACAGTTCGAACTCTAAAGTTTATTATAAATACAGAGTTTGAACTGTTTTTTTATACCTCAATAGT
>Ga0307935_1001080_pt1 | contig 10417 bp, 7 predicted proteins | sample OrgLakmetageno92_FD_201827 | JGI IMG/M metagenome (GOLD analysis project Ga0307935, IMG submission 201827) | Saline water microbial communities from Organic Lake, Antarctica - #92 | ecosystem: Environmental > Aquatic > Non-marine Saline and Alkaline > Saline | place: Antarctica: Organic Lake...
GAAGCTCCAATTATGGAAACACCACCGGTCGCTCCGCAAGAGCCAGCACCTGCCCCCGTATCACTGAATAGTCCTGACACGCTTTTGGTCGCAGAAGACCCGTTGCCCCCAGTAGAAAGATTAACCCAAGACGCAGATGCAGTAGGTGAATCAACATCTATAGGTATTGATAATAGTGTGTGGGATAATTTTAATACGATTGTGCAAGAAGAAAAAAATAACACACAAGCGAGCGACGAAGCGCTAAGCCACCTCGAGCGCCTCGAACAGCTACCGAAAGAACTCGTCGAAGCAGGTGATGATGTCGAAGCAGATCAAGACAAAAAAATCACAGAAGATTACGATCATGTATTTGGTGGCGACGCCCATACGTCAGGATTCGAGGTGCCAGGAGTTATCAAAACCTATGCCCCAGCACAAAGTATGATCGAAAAAGATCAACGCGAACTAGAGTCGGGGAAGCAAGATCGCCTCACAAAACAAAAAAAATATTTTGATGCCGGAGAACAATATCTCAAGCGTGCTTACACATCTGGAAATTCTGACGTGATGAATTCTGCGCGGGCTCAATTCGAAAGCCTCAAAGAGCGCTATCCTGAATATACACAAGAACGTGCAGCCCACATTGCCGATATGCAGGCAATTATTGATCATCATAATGCTGCCCGAGCAGAAGCGGTGATGCACGAATCATACCAACTCAACGAAGACACATTAATTGCGCCAGGAATACGCGTATCCGGAGATCAGGATACCTATGTCATCACGAGTATTATTCAGCCAACACCAGACCATGGGGCAGAGATTGTGTTTACCGCAGATACCTCAAAACAGTTGTACCATGTACCAGCCGAACAACTATCAAAGGCATTAATAGATCCCAACTTACGTACTGATGAGTTCTTTGCGGGATTTACACAAAGTAGTTGATAGTTTATCATTTTTATTGTATAATATATTTCATATGAAACTTAATTTTAACCCCGAAGGAAAAGGCGAAAAGTCAGAAAACCCATTAGAAAGCAATTCTGTTGAGACGCTGTCTCGGCCGGCTGCTGCGTATAGTGGCGAGACCAAGGAATTTTATAATGATGAAGGAGAAAAAATAGAGAATCCAATACAGCGCAATAGTGAGTATTCACAAAAAATGATCAAAAAGCGAGAAAAGTTTGAAAAGGAGGCAAAAGCCCTGGGGCAGGAGAAGCACCTAGAACTGCAAAAAACACGATCAGATGCTAATGATTTTTTGGCAGAACGACTAGGGACTGACGGTCAGCCTTTTGATCTACCCCAAGAAGAAACAATTTTTGATAAAAATGAGTTTAACCATCAAGACATCGAAGGGAGCTTTAAAGACTCACCAGAGGGCCTTTCGCTACAAATACTTCAAGATCTTGGTATTCTGTATGAAAAAGGAACAACGAAAGAAGATACTATCAACCAAATTACTGAGCGTTTTGGTAATGTGAAGTTAGAAAAACAAGAAGCACTTGCCGAGTATTTAGGCGACATCGGAGCACTTGCCGGCGGCGGCGCACAGCAGGCGGGATTAAAGGAATTGATTGAACGTTACTACGATCAGTCTTTTGCAGAACCAGAACCTATCGTCAGGACACCGGAAGAAGAAAAGCGTATGCACACTCACCCAGAAGACATGGAGCCATTTTTGGCTGCAACGTATTTGAAAGTTATAGATAATCCTAATACTGCAAAACGTCGAGAATACCTAGAGCGTTTTTATAAATTCCTTTCAACAGATTTGCCAGCCCGAGTAAAAGGGAAGACATTTACTGATTTCTTGTCAGAGCAGGAACAAGCTCCAAAGAGCTACCCGGAGCGTGTTGATGTTTTGAGAAAATTTTTGACCCAAGGGAAATAGATTACTCGTAGTGTGATATAATTTAGCCATGACTATGCCAAATTCAGAAAAACCCCAGAACATCATAAATGAAATCATGACAGACACAGGTCCGGTTGTGAATAATGAAGAAAAATCATCACCAAAAGGGATTGATTCAAAAAATCTCAGACAGGTATCTGAGGACATTTTGGCTTCAGAGAGCTATCTTTCACAGGTGTCACCAGGCCTACAAACGGCTATTGGAAGTGTGGTGCGCAAAATTCTCACACAAGGACCCGAAGATAGTGAGAGTCTAAAAGCGGCAGTGGAGGTGAAGGCGCGAGGTGAATCAGATCAAGTTGCTGTTAATAAATTGATGAAAGCACTGTTTAGTAATGCAGCCGATGTTTACGAGGCGCCTGAAGTAGCAGGTATGTTTGAGGGTGCTCGGGAGAAGATGGACATGCAAGAAAAAGCAAACCACAAGGAACCAATTAAGGAAGAAAAGCCACTAGCGACACCCTCCGCCCTTCATTACGAAGACGGTGATTTTAATTTTTCATACGACGAAGGGTCAGCCAAAATGCCATATCAAGAAAAAGTGACAGAGACAAAAGACGGTCGCTATAAACCATCAAAAAAATATCGTGCATTCAAGCGCGAGCTCAATGAACAGGCACTCAATAGTAGTATCCAGCAGAAACAACGGACACGAGAAGACGAAATTAGAGAAGAGGAAAAAGTAGCTCTTCGAAAAAGACAGCAAGAAAAGGAGCGCAATGCTCCACGAGTAATATATGATGGTTCGGTTGCACAGTCTCCCGATTTGTATGCCTATGGTTCTCAGAATGATCCAGAATTTTTGCGACGCCAGACGGATTTGAAATCAAAAATTCAAAAAGAACTACAGGGTAAATCTACCGCAGAGAAACCAGATACGGTTCCGGTTGTTGAAAAAGAACCTGAAAAAACCAAGCCAAGAGTGGCATATGATCCACGAGCAAATTTTCAAGAACTAGATGCCCTGAAATACAATACTTCGTTTCAGCAGCAACAAGCTGACCTTGAAAAAAACATCAAGAAAGAGTTGATTTCAAAAACTGAAGCAAGCGTTCCTGGGGAGCCTAAAAAAGAAGTTGCTGAACAGGCTGATTTTTCGAGCCTCACTAACCCTGATCGAGTACTGGACTACATTGCCCAATGGACTGCAGACAACCCAGACCATACTGATGCTGATTTTGAAACAGCACTTACTACAATGGTGTCCGGGTTTACCGACAATCAACGGACAATGCTTGAATCATATATTCGAAAAGGACCTTGGAATGATGGCAATCTTGATGAGAAATTCACCAATAATCGCATGTGGCTCAATTCAGAACTAGTGGCCGGGCTAAAAGATGGGTATGAAGGTATTGAAACAGAGAGCCACGTCTCTCCGTTGGAGTCTGTAGATGCTCTTTCAGAAAATGAAAGCATAGAACGTGAGCAACCAGAATGGGCAGCAGCAGGCCCAGGTAATCTTGATTTTGGAGGAGTAGGAAGCACCATTCCTGTTGTAGAGCAGACAGCGCAGCCGACCCAGGATACTTCACCAATCAAGACCCCGGAAGTTTCTATAGGCCAAACACAAACAACCGAACCTCGTGTGTTCCGAAAAGCTGATGGTTCCGAGGTAGTAGAGAACACAAATCTTGAGACTGAAGCTGGTCAGATTAATGTTTCTCCTGTTGGTGGAAATAGCCGCTACGCTATCGGGGAAGACAAGCTGGAACGAGTATCACGTGTGTTTAAAGATGCCGAAGGTAAAATATACAAAGAAACAGATCTCGAAGGGGTTGTCTTTGGTTCTGTAAATGTGATTGATGAATCGGGGCGAAAATACGCACGATCACTCAACGGCCTGACTCGCGTGGATAACCAGCCGGAACCAATTGCACAGCCAGCCGCACAATCATCAATTGATTCTTCTCCAGTTTCTAGTCCTGACGCAAACAAAGAAGCTCCTGTTAATGCTGTGGAAATAAACAAGATGGTCAAAACGAGCGATACTGAACCAGTAAAAGCAGCGCTAGACGCGGGAGAGGTGCCCATCCTGAATTATAAAGGGAAGGAGTTCAAGGTCCTGGGTATGTCTGATGAGAACATACGCGTTATGTATGCAGGGCAAAACACAGTGATTGGGTTGAATGACGAACTACAAGGTCTCCTCAAAGATGGAACTATTTCCTTTACTGTTTCAGAAAAATACAACAAAACACCTCAAGAGCGTGCCGAAAAAGCAAATGAAAATTTTAAACAAAAATATACCAAAGACCTTGAAAAACAAGGATTCTTTAGCCGTCTTGCGAACAAGGTTTGGTTTGGTCGTGGGGATGGTGATCAGCTAGAGAAATCAGCAATGTCCGAGGAAACCACCGAAGCATACGAGAACATGCAACAAGCTGTTCGTGCGCGAGGGCAAGAAAAGAAGGAACTTTTTTTAGAAAAAATGAAAGATAAAACAGATTGGACTGAAGAGCGCAAGCAAGAGGTAGCCGAGCGTTTACAAGATCGATATGTCGGCGTAAAATCTATTTTTGATCGCCAGGAAATGGTTCGTGAATTACGAGACACTACATTAGAAGAAAAGAATCCTGTGTATAGATTCGGGCGAAACCTACGCCGCAAATGGGATGCGTTTGAAAAAGGAAATCCAAAATCAGCAGCCATCACTCGCTTTGGGCTTGCTGGATCTGCCTTTGCTGCTTCAGCAGCTTTCTTTGGAGTGCTAAATCCGATAGCAATCGGAGGAGGATTTATCTCACGCCAATTCATGAAATCAAAATATGCAAGTATCAATGGTGCGAATTTACATACCGAACGCATGATGCGCATGCCATTCGATCAGGCCAAAAAACTAGGAAATAGTGAGAAAGCAGAAGCAGCGCAGGAGGAAATGACAGAGCGTAGCCGGATAGAAGTACTACGCAAGCAATTCGAAGCGGGGCAAATTGATGCTATTGAATTACAACGCCAGATTGAAAAAATCCAACGCGGAGATGTGCGTCGACGCCGGACAAGGTGGCTACTCTCAGTAGGTGGTGCCATGACTGCTGGAGGGGTAAGTAGTGACGTTACTCCAGGTGCAAATATAAATCTCAGCAAAGCACTAGACTTTACTCCAGGAATTGCATATGTACAGGATTGGTTTTCTCAGTTGTTTGCTGATGCCCCAATCAGTACTGGGCCAGGCCCAGATGTAATTCCTACAGAATCGGTACTAGAAACTCCTGCGCAGAGATCGGCCCCTGTGGTTGAGGCAATGCCTGTAGAACCAATCGTCAAAACTGAAGCTACAACACCGGATCCACTAGTGGCAACATCCACAACTACTACCGCTCCACCAACCACTACGATTGAAACCCAAACCACTACACCAGCACCAAGCACTACTATCAATTCTATTGACCCAACAACCCCTCCACCTATGGCAAATATTGAACAAGTGGAAATCCCAGTAGTTGAAGAGGTGGCAGAAGTAGCTCCACTTAATTATGAGCCAAAAACCATTGACGCAGAAATGCGCGGACCCAAGATCGGTGGATTCAAAGGAGAGGGAACCTACACACAAAATGTTCCAGAATTAAACACGAACCCTGATGGTAGCGATGGTAATTTTTATGACCCTGCAATCGAGGCGCAATATGCTAACCAGCGCCCAGTAGATAACATCCCGAACATGGGCGGAGCTATCAACAACAGTGGAAATCCAATATATAATCCGAACGTACGCAACGGACCAAGTATGACCGTTGGTGTTAATACGGGAGGGATTCAAGGCCAAGTAACCGTCGGCCAACCACAAAATATTCCGACAGGATTTGAGCAAACAGGCGCAACCGTCGATGGTCCACAAGATATTTTCAAAAGAAATCCAGGTATTGCTCGGGTTGCAGGGGTAATGTCTCAGTTCTTGAATAATTAATTTTCTTCATGATATAATGACTTTATGAATAGTTCTTCAGATGTACAAAATGTTTCCCAGACGCTTCACTCAGTGGATAATCCAACCGCCATGGTTATAGAGCGCCTGTATCGCCATGCTTTTGATGTGGTGCCTGAAGCAAATCCGTATGAGAATACAGCCTATCGTCATCTCGAGAACCTAGAACCAGTAAAGATCGGCGCGGAATTCAAGGGAGACGCCGTCGAGTTCATGAACGGAACAATCCAAGGTACCTACCATACACTTCAGAGTCTCGTGAAGCGATTAGCCGATTCTATCGACACCAAACCATTCCCCGGCGAACATATCACTGCATTTATCGAACGTGTCGCCGACACCGCGACCAAGCAAATGCTCGAAGCATAAGAATATTTTTTTTATGAATACTACTAATAGTGAACAAATGAATATGACTGAAATTTTGGCTAATCTCGTAACAGTATTAGGGATCGAAGACATGCCCGAAGAAGAACAGACAGAATTGATTAGTATGATGGGGGAAACCGTCATCCAGAATTCACTCGCGCGCTTTGCAGATACGAGTGACGAGGCTGTTGTGTCAGACATTAATCAAAAAATTGAATCGATGGAGCTGCCAGAATTCCTTGCCTACGTTGACGAGCAATATCCAGATTTTGGTTATATTATGAATGATGAAATGCGATTTTTCTTGAAAGAATTGGATGAGATGGAGACACAAGGGTAGTAGACGCGCCAAGATACTCAGCTTATCCCTGCGAAAGCAGGGATTTTTTTGTTTCTGGTATAATAATTTATATGAAAATAAGTACTTCTCATGTCTCTTTTAAGTCCGGAATTTTTAATGGTCTAAGTGCGTTGGTTTGTAATCATAAAATATATGCATTGAGAATAGTTGCTATCATGGGCTTAGTAACAGGTATGATACTCTCGCTATCACTGTGGCTTGGTCCTCGCACTGTTCCGACAGCCCCTCTATTTAGCTCACTGAACAACATTCCCCAGTCTATAAGCAGTATTCTCTTTTTTGTCACTATCGGATTTTTGTCATTATCAATAGTTTATATGAAAAAAAAGAGGACTTCTAGCTGTGGCTTTGACTTCTTTAGTGCTGCTGCTGGTGCTTGACCAGGCCCGATTACAGCCGTGGGTCTATCAATACATTCTAGTGTTAGGTGTATTGCTGGCATATACTTTCCAGAAAAAAGAGAAACGCTCCGAGGTATACCCAGTTTTGTCCATGATTATTGTTTTCATGTATTTATATAGCGGATTGAGCAAGATAAATCCGACCTTCTTTAATGAAGTATCTATATGGATGATAGAGCCAATTACTCAACAGGTTTCTGTTTGGGCACAGGGCCCATTTCTTATGGTCAGCAAAGGAATACCCTTTTTGGAGATAGGGGTCGCTGTAGGTCTAATTTTTAAAAGTACTAGAAAGTATGCGGGTGTTATTCTTATAATGATTCACATCTTTATTCTCATTCTAATAGGACCACTAGGGCATGATTGGAATAGTGTCGTTTGGCCCTGGAACATCTTTTCGATACTATTTATTCTTCTTCTTTTTATCTACAATAAAGGCCTTGATTTCAGGAAAATAATATCAGCATCGGAAAGTCTCCTCTTTAAGTTTTTTTTTCTTCTCGTGTGCGTACTTCCTATCCTCAGTTTTTTTAATCTTTGGGATTCCTATCTTTCTTTTAACCTGTATTCAGGCAATGTTCATAACGGGGTCTTGCTCTTTGAGGAAGAAGCAAAAGGAAGATTATCAAGTAATTATCAAGATGAAATCCCAATGAAACCAATTCCTGGGGGATACATGGTCAATATACAACAATGGTCTATCGAAGACATCTCTGTTCCTTCTAATCCATCGGTACGTGTATACAAATCCATCGTCAGTCAGGTGTGTAGTGTTCCCGGGCTTAGTTTAACGCTTTTAATAGAACGAAGAGCGTTACCTTTTGGGTCTAAGCAGAGGCACTATTATCAGTGTGATGAAGTATAAATAAATTCGAACAGAGACACTCGAAGGAGTAGGTCATTTCTGCTATACTACCCACCATGGATTTGATTTCTTCCCTTAACAAAGAACAGCAAAAAGCGGTCCAGAAAACATCCGGGCCGCTTTTGATTGTTGCAGGTGCGGGCACGGGGAAGACCCGAACGCTCACCCATCGCATTGCCTACCTAATCCAGCAGGGGAATGACCCCTCATCGGTGTTGGCGGTGACATTTACCAACAAGGCTGCCGCCGAGATGCGCGAACGTATCGAGGCGCTCCTGTCACAACAAGGTGATGCTGAGCCCAACGCGTTCCCCATGATCAAGACGTTCCACGCATTGGGCGTCTATATGATGCGCCGACATGCAGATCGATTAGGATTGACCAAATACTTCACCATTCTCGATCGTCAAGACGCGATGAGCATGATCAAACGCGCGATGAAGAAACGAGATATCGATACCAAGATGTGGGAACCACGAAAAATCCTGGGAGCTATTAGCCATGCCAAGAATGCACTGGAATCTTTTGAATCATACGAAAAAAATAACCAGGGACCACAGGTTTCGATTGTATCTCAGGTATGGCGTGCCTACGAAGAATTTAAAAAAGAAGAAGGAACAAAGGATTTTGATGATCTATTGATTAACACATACGAATTGGTGCGCGATCACAAAGATATCCGGGACTACTATCGTGATAGATGGCAGTTCATCCATGTAGACGAGTACCAGGATACGAACGAGGTGCAGTTCAAATTGCTCCAACTCCTTACAAATCCAGCAACCAACAATATCTGTGCGGTTGGTGATTCTGACCAGACCATCTATACCTGGCGCGGCGCGACCATGCGCAACATGATGCAATTCGACAAAGATTTCCCCGGCGGCGAAACGATTATTTTGTCGACCAATTATCGCTCTACCGCTAACATTCTCGATTTTGCACACAGCATCATCGACAAAAACGTTGTGCGGATTCCCAAAGAACTCATTCCGCATTCTGATTTCCCCGGCACGATGATCCATTCGTACCAGGCAATGTCTGGTGGCCAAGAAGCCAATTGGATTATTAAACAATTATGGAAAGAACATCGCGACAACGGACGTAAGTTTTCTGATATGGCGATTCTGTATCGTACTAATTTCCAATCACGATTATTGGAAGAAGCCTGTCTGCACGCCCAGTTGCCCTATACGGTCTCAGGTGTAAAATTCTTTGACCGCAAAGAAGTAAAAGACGTACTTTCGTATGTCTACGGCGCACTGAATCGCAAATCAGCATCGCACATCACGCGCGCCATACAATTCCCTAAACGGGGGATTGGGCAAGTTTCTCTAGGGAGAATTCTTGCAGGGCAATTCGATCAATTATCTGGGAAAGCCGCAGCGAGCTATCAGACATTTGTTCAGCTTCTTGATCGTATCGAAGAAACGGCACACGAAAAAGCACCCTCAGAATTATTGACCATGATTGTTCACGAGTCTGGAATTCGCGCTGCACTGATCAAAGGTTCTGCTGACGAGCAAGAACGATTGGCCAACATCCAAGAACTCGTTTCATATGCAACCAAATATGATGTTATTAAGAAAGAACTAGACGAAGATGTGCCCTTTGGTGACTCGCCGACTCAGTCGGGATATGACGCATCGTATATGCCGAACCTCGAACGGATGCTCGAACATATCAGTCTGATGAGTGAACAAGATGGTCTGCGAGATAAAGAATCTCAAGATGCCGTGCGCTTGATGACGATCCATGCATCAAAAGGCCTCGAGTTCGAAGTGGTGTGTATTGGCGGACTCGAACAGGGCTTATTCCCATCCGATATGGGTAACGCCGCTGATCGTGATAGTGAGGAAGAGCGCCGCCTGATGTATGTCGCGGTGACGCGTGCAAAAGAGCAATTGTATTTGAGTCACGCGCGTATGCGTACTATTTTTGGGCAGCAGAATTTCCAAGTGCCTTCAGAATTCCTATCAGACATCCCAGAAGACTTGGTAAAATGGCATGGTATGGGCATGACGCTAGACTCTGGTATTGATGAAGAGGCTGATGAGGATGTACCGACAACGTATCTGGATTGGTAGACACACCACTCTAATTCTTTGTCATCCTGAATTGACCTAAAAAATAATGAGTTCGCGAATGTATTTTTGGAAATACTCTTGTGGTGTGTCTCAGGACCTAAAAAACCACTAGGTTTATTCTTGTTGCAAAGATACATATGAACACTTGACGAGTTTCCTGCCTCCGCAGGAATGTCAGGGTTGGGTGTGTTATTGAGGGGTGCTTTTATGCTACACTCCCACTATGGAACTCAAAAAATCTCTCGGACAAAATTTTCTCAATAATAAACACATCATCAAGAAAATTGTTGATGTTGCCGAAGTGATTCCCGGAGAACAATATCTCGAGATTGGTCCAGGGGACGGGGCACTGACGAATCACATATTAGAACGCGGCGCCAAGCTCTTGGCCGTCGAGACGGATCATCGCATGATCGAACTGCTCTCGGAAAAATTCGCCTCATATAGAGAGAGCGGGATGCTGAAACTCCTCAAGCAGGACGTCAGTGAGTGGGATGAAACCATAATTA
>Ga0307935_1001085_pt1 | contig 10396 bp, 13 predicted proteins | sample OrgLakmetageno92_FD_201827 | JGI IMG/M metagenome (GOLD analysis project Ga0307935, IMG submission 201827) | Saline water microbial communities from Organic Lake, Antarctica - #92 | ecosystem: Environmental > Aquatic > Non-marine Saline and Alkaline > Saline | place: Antarctica: Organic Lake...
CTACTTTTACCACGACTGTTTTATCCATTGCATCAGAAACAACGACCCCTTGGAGTGTCTTACGGTTTACTGTTTCAGATTGTTGTGTTTTTTCAGTCATAGTATTGTGGTTAGTGTTAAAAAGTAATAGTGTTCTGTGTAACTGGCTGTGCATACTACACATTTATTTGAGCTTGTCTACCGATGAAGGTAGGCTTGTCGAGCCTTGGCTATGCCTGTGGGGCTTTTGCTCGCGCAGAAAGCTCTGTTTGCATCTGGGCAATGGTGCGTCGTGCCACTTTACGTGCCACTTCACCACCTTGTCCGTTCATGCTCATGCGTCCGGCGCGAACTTCTTCACGAAGCTTGGCGATGTTTTTTCGCAAGTCAGCTTCTTTTTCATTTGTGTAGTCAATTTTTTTAGCCATATATCTGAAATGCCTAACGATTAAGCAATGAAGTCTTTGTGTACAATCTTGGTCGTTACTGGGAACTTTGCTCCTGCCTTACGAAGTGCTTCGCGAGCTACTTCATCTGATGCGTGAGTCACTTCGAATAAAATTCGTCCTGGCTTTACATCAAAGCAATATCCTTCTGGGTTACCCTTACCCTTACCCATACCTACCTCGGCAGCTTTACGAGTAAATGGTCGATCCGGGAAAATTCGAACCCAATACTTACCTAGTTTCCCAATAGTACGTGTTACTGTTTTACGTGCAGATTCAATCTGACGTGAAGTAACGCGAGCTTGCGAGGTTGCCTTCAAGGCAAAGGTACCATGTTGGATATTAATCCCACGGCTAGCAATACCCCGCTTGTCTGGATGCTTGCGGGCTGTCTGCCATCGTCGGAATTTTACTTTCTTAGGAAACAACATAAGTAGATAAATAATTAATGATAGTAATAAATGATTAAGAGTTCTTTTCTTTGTTAGTCTTGTTTTCAAGAGAATCTCCCTTGTTAATCCACACTTTGATTCCGATTCCCATCTGGGCTACGGCAAGTGCTGCGTAATCAACATCAGCGCGAATGAACTGCAATGGGATTGGCCCACGCTTTACTTGTTCTGTACGTGACATGGATGCAGATCCACCAACCAAACCAGATACAACGATACGAGCTCCCTTCACCTCGCGGATAGCCACAACTTTTTCGATCATCTGCTTGATGACACGACGGAACGGCATACGGCGACGAAGAGATTCTTCTACCATCTGTGCAACAATCATTGCATTTGCTTCAGGCTGTTGGATTTCTACGACATCAATTTTGAAGTCAGTAGGGATAGTGATTTTCTTCTTGCGCATAAATCGCAATACATCATCACGTAGTTTTTGTGCCCCTTCTCCAGAACGTCCGATGAGCATACCAGGACGAGATGTGTGCAATAGAACACGAGTAGCTTTGCGGCCACGTTCGAATTCAATGTCAGCAACAAACAATCCCTTAAGACGCTTTTCCAAATATTCACGAATCAGAACATCGGCACGCAAAAGGTCGCGGTACTGATTCTGCTTAGATGAAAACCATCGTGATTTCCAATCGCGAAGCGTTACAAGACGATATCCATATGGGTGTGATACTTGAGACATACTAAATAAAATTAAAAACTACTTTTGCGCAAGAGTAAGACTAATGTTACTCGTACGCTTGTTAATACGTGATGCTGAACCACGGGCACGTGGACGAAAACGTCGCAACGTAGGGCCTTGGTCAACAGAAATTTCTTTTACTACCAACCCTTCAACAGAAACCTTGAAGTTGTTTTCTGCGTTAGCAATAGCTGCGCTTAGCAACTTGTGCATTGCTGAAGATGCGGCTTTGGGCAAGAACGTTAGTTCTGCAAGAGCACGCTTTGCATCTTTGCCACGGATCATGTCCGCAACAAGGCGAACTTTACGTGAAGATTGTCGGTAGTTTTTTAGATAGGCTTTCATAGGCAAATATTTAAATTCTAGACTTATGCAGTTCGTGATGCTTTCGCAGCAGCGATTTCTGACTCACGCTTTTTCTGTTCTAGTTCCTTCATCAGTTTACCTCCGTGACGATGGAAGGTACGTGTCGGAGAGAATTCTCCAAGACGATGTCCAATCATATCTTCAGTAATGAATACTTCAGTGTGCTTTCGCCCATTGTGTACCCCGAAGGTGAACCCAACCATGTCTGGAGAGATCATGTGTGCGCGATCCCACACCTTAACAACACCAGTATCTGATGGTTTTTTGCCCGCGATCTTTTTCATGATACGTGGGTTTAGATATGGTCCTTTTTTGAGTGATCGTGTCATAATGAAATAAATAATGGCTATAGAAAAACACTCTGTTCAAAGAGAGCATTTCCCCTAACACGAGGACGATACTAGCAAAAAGCTCGGGTAGAGTCAAGCGCTGCATGTACTTTAGTATTCTTTATATGTCGTATAATATAGCTTATTGACAAGATATATAATTAGGTGTATAATATATAAGTATTTAAGAGTGAAAAGAGTAGGCATTTATAAGCCTTTTCCTTTCACTCTTAAATCACTCTAAAACAAAAACACATGAAAAAACTAGCTCTTTTATTACTTATATTACTGGTAGGATTCCCTACTCAAGCTCAACAATTCACATCTTATAGCACGATGCATAAGAATGTTGGTTTTGGAAAGTCTAACGACTGCGCAGGTAATCCATACATGGATTTCTGCGTCAACGGACCATTAGTACACCCTGACGGAAGACCTGTTGGTGGATACATCGACAATGGTGTCCAAATTCAAGACTGGGTGAATCCAGCGACTATCGGCAAAAACTTTGCCGTAGGAAATGGAATTTTCGGTGTTGATACCTATGGAGATTTCCATATGGTTTCGTACGAGAACCGTAGCGAGTTACCCCAAATGAGATGGGCTTTCCAGAATGGGCTTATGCTCGTTCAGGACGGAGAAAACATCCGTGGCACGTCCACATCTAAAGTTCTACGCTCAGGCATAGGCTACGATGAATATGGATCCTTAGTAGTTATTATCACCTTGGATCCCGTTACTCTTCGTGAACTTGCAGACATGTTCCTGTATATGGATTGCGTCAATGCTATCTACCTAGATGGTGACGCTCCTCATATTGGGTTTTCTAACAACGGAGGAGTACAGCGAGGGACAAAACCAGATGCAATTAAATTGCAATTCTTCAATAATTAATTTTTAAATTAAAGAAAACAAGAAAAAGCCTTAGATTTACTAAGGCTTTTCGTATGGACGGATTTATACTACTTCTATAACTCGCCCCTTCTCGCAATAGCCTCAATTTCAATAAGAAATCCTGGCCTGCAGATGTCATCGTGGAGATACAGAATATCTTTATTTGGAAATTGTTTTTCTAAGATGGATTGTGCCCGAGAGAAATCAGTTTCTGGATTTTTAATATATGCACGAATTCCTTGTAAATCATTTAGATCAAAACCCTGCTGGTGACCATAATTTAATAAATTCTCTTTTGAGATTAGAGCCCCTATGTTTCTTAGGGTTTCTCTTACTTGCTCTTCTATATCTCCTTCATGAGCAACTTCTTCACCTAGTAGGCTTGCTGTCCCAGCAATAAATACCTCTGGAGATCCTGGAACCAAGTGTAGAGTACCTCTGGCTGAGATAGGCGGCTTAGGCCCCCATTTGTTAGAGTAATCTATAAATTGCTTTTGCCTTGGATTTTCTAAATACACAACTGGATGTCGTGTGAACAAAGCCTCAACTATAAGCGGATCACTGAGGGATCCTATTGCTGTCATTGCAGGTCGCATAGGCTTTCCATCTTCAAACTTGGGACCATGCTCTTCCCAAGATTTCCATCTTCCTAGATTAAATTCTCTATACCTTTCTAATCCTTCTATTTTCAGTATTTCTGGAACATAGTTCCATGCTCTCAAAAAATTCAAATGTGTATTCTCCGACATGAAGTCGAAGATCTTTTTGAAGGCCTGATATGAGGCATTTTCTAGATTCTCATATTTTTTCTCGCCATGTGTAATTCTCAAAAATGAATAGTCATCACTAGAGAATATAAGCATATCTTCTTCTTGTCTCTCAAGAACTGAATCATCCACTAAGAAAAATTCATCTGTTTTTTCTGAAAGAGGAGAAATGGGGAGCGAGTTTTTAGTATCATGAAATGTGCTTTCAAAAGTAGAGTGCTTCAAGATATTTAAATCAGATCTGTTACTGACTTGTATGGTTATTTTAGACATCTATTTTCGATTAATTACTACCTCTGAGACTTCCATATTTTTTGGTAAATCTAGAATTTGTTTGATGAATTTTGCTATATCATCTGGCTGCATCCACTGGGACGTTTGTAGATCTTCGTTACCTGCTTTTTCAAAAAAATCAGTATTCATTCCTCCAGGACAAAAACTAATAACTCTAGACTTAGTTCCTCCAAGGGATTCTTGTAAGCTTTTGGTATACCCTCGCTCAGCCCATTTTGAAGCTGAATACAGAGGGAAATCACCGCGACCGCGTATTCCTGCTGTAGAAATTATGTTTAATACATCAGTCTCATCTTTTTTTATACGTTCAAACAAATTTGAGACCAGTAGCATTGGGGCCTTTACATTCGTAGACATCAATCTTTTTACTTCATCTTCAGTAATTTCACCAAAGGGCTCTTCTCCCCATACTCCTATGGCATTTATTATTGCTTCTATTGGTTCTTTTATCCCAAGAATTTTATCCGTTGCTTCCTTTATCTGCTCTCCCTCTCGTAAAGAAAGGCAGATATTTATGTCTGCGTACTCACATTCTCTACGAGAAATATTAACTACTGTTTTACCAACCGCCTTATATAACTTGGCAACTTGTTTCCCTACACCACTGCTGGCTCCTGAAATAATTATCATGTATTCAGTATACCAAAAAAAACACCTCGCATTGCTGCGAGGTGTTTTTAAGTTTAACTATCTGATTATCGTTTTGTCTTCCGACGAGCAACAATGCTTCGATTAGAGTATTTCTTTGGACGACGTGTTTTAACACCGTAGGCAAGTTTACCTTGACGTGTTTTCGGACCACGACGTAGACCAATACCTTGCTTCCCTTCTCCACCTCCATGCGGGTGATCGACAGGGTTCATGGCAGAACCACGAACGGTTGGTCGAATACCACGATGACGGTTACGTCCAGCTTTACCGATTACTACCAATTTCCATTCAGAATTTGATACTTCACCGATACATGCCCAACAGGTATCTGGTACCTGACGGATTTCACCTGAAGGCATCTTAAGAGATGTCTTTCCTTCGTTGTGAGCTGATACTTGGATGTAGGTTCCAGCAGAACGACCCAATTTTGAACCTCCCATAGGTTGTAGCTCTACATTGTAGATGAATGTACCTACAGAGATTTTCTTCAATTGAGTACGGTTTCCTGGCTTTGGCTCAGCTTTCTCAGAAACAACAAATTTGTCTCCTACTGCCAAACCTTGGGGTGCCAATACGTAACGTCGTTCACCATCGGCGTAACACACCAATGAAATGAATGATGTACGGTTTGGATCGTACTCTACTGTTTCTACTTTCGCAGGGATATCGAACTTGTTATACATAAAGTCGATATCACGGTAGGCACGTTTTACACCTCCACCTTTGTGACGAGTCGTCAGGCGTCCTTGATTGTTACGTCCGCTTCCACGACGAAACCCTTTTGTAAGAGCTTTGTGTGGCTTGTCGGCAGTCAAGAAGTCTCGGTAATTTACTACCGTCATTCCACGACGTCCGGGGCTTGTTGGTTTATATTTTTTCATAATTAGAAGTTGCAAGTTGCAAGTTGCAAGTTGCAGACCCTTCGGGCCTGCACATGATCCTTGTCCTTGTATTTTTTCCCTTTATCGGCGGGTTCACCATAGTTAGTAAATGATTCCGGAGAATCGCAGTATTATGCTAGTGCAATAGTATCTCCTTTTTTAAGGAAAACCATAGCCTTCTTACCCCCTGCTGTTGTTCCACGGCGACCGCGGAATGTTCGAGTAGCTGGCTTGCTTACAATAATATTTACCTTTTCGGCAGATACTTTGTAATACACTTTAACTGCTTTTTTGATCTGTGTTTTGTTGGCACGTTGATCAACAGTGAATGTATACACGTTTTCCTCAGAACCAAGACGAGCAGCTTTTTCGCTCAATACTGGCTTTGAAAGAACCCATGATAGGTCTTCACTTACATCAACGTATTTTTTAGGTAGATGAGTCATAATTCAATAATCAAAACAAATGATTTTCAGCTTACGCTGCTTCTTTTGTTTTTACCTTACTGTCAGTAGCCGACGACACTACTGTTTGATTGGTGTGATGACGTGACGCAAGAATTTCATCTACGCGCTTCGGATCAACCAATACGATATAACGATTCTTTACAGCATCCAGTGTATTACACTCAAGCGCATTCGTAACTTTCACATGAGGAAGGTTGCGTAGTGCATTCACCAATTGTGTGTCGTGTTCTGGAAGAACAATACATACATTTGAAGGATTTTTAAGTGTGTTGATTGTTTCGAATCCTGGTGCTTTTGCAAGCGCTACCAATACATCCATTGCTTGCTTTGTTTTGTTTACCCCGTCAAAATTCTCGAGTGTTACCAGCTTGTTATCACGTAATTTTTGTGACAAAGCAGTGTACAGACTCGCAATTTTAACTTTTTGGTTGATTTTCTTGTCCCAGTTACGTTCAGAACGAGGTCCGAAAGTAACACCTCCCCCAACCCAGATCGGGCTTCGGCTAGAACCATGACGCGCGCGCCCTGTTCCCTTTTGCTGCCATGGCTTTTTACCACCACCGCGTACCTCTGATCGATCTTTGGTATGTGCCGTTCCTTGGCGAGCATTTGATTGCAACGATACCACCACCTGGTGAATCAGTCGTTCGTTCCATGGAGCGTCAAACACCATGTCTGAAAGATCAGCTGCGCTTTTTGATTTAGTTCCTTTTTGTGTATAAACATCAAATTTCATAAGCAAAATATAATTATGATAAAGCTCTATGCAGAGGTTTTCATAATTTCTAGAACAGTTCCGCGTCGACCTGGTACGGCACCTTTGATAAGTAATGTGTTCGTTTCTGGATCCATTGCCAGTACGCGTAGGTTCTTGACCATAATGCGGTCAGATCCCATACGCCCTGCCATACGTGTTCCTTTAAAAACACGAGCTGGACCGGTAGCTCCAATAGAACCCGGTTCACGTTCAGAGTGTTTCTGTCCATGACTTCGGCGTCCTCCGGCGAAATTGTGACGCTTCACAACCCCTTGGAATCCTTTACCTTTTGATGTTCCCGTTACTGCGACGGTGTCGCCTAGTTCGAAAACATCGGTAATAGAATATGAATCTCCGATAGTGTAAGCCAATTCGGCTGGCATTGGAAGTTCACGTGTGAGGGCAAAAGTACCCATGTCTCCCCATTGCTTTTGCAATGCTTGTGAGACATTTTTTTCATTACGTGACCCAAAACCAACCTGTACGGCTTCGTAACCATCGCGATCCATAGTCTTGAGAGCAGTAACCGTTGCTGGTCCCGCATCTACAACTGTCGCTGCGTGAGCGCGTCCGTCTTCATCGAAGAACTGCGTCATCGCAACTTTGCGACCGAGGATTGTTTTCATATAAGTAGTAAGCGAGCGGCATGTATCGATTTCTTATATAAAATATAAGAATAAATAGCATGTGCTCAGCGGTCTCTCGTTGTTTTCCGAAGAAATATACGAGGTACTTAAGTCTTTGATAATACACTGCATCCGCTCGGCGAATTCAGATGCACGTTATAGTACTGAAAAATTGATAAATAGCAAGAAATATGTTGACTTTATAGAGACTAGACATGATACTAGGGATGAAACAAATTTTACAGTCATGGCATCGAAAAAACATAGAAAGAAGCTAAAGAGACAGCACGAAAAGCGTAAACGAGAAGAACAAGCGGAAAAGAAGGCGAGGACTGTTGACCTCTTTGAATTGAATAGGAAAGTCGAGAGATTACCTGGAGGGAAGGATCCTCGCCCAGATTACCCTGGCTCTGGACCTTGCTAGGTTTAAAATTACCTGTCTACTAAAACCCCTATCCACTGGATAGGGGTTTTATGATTCACATTATTTCAACCAAACAGCCTGAAGATTCTCTTTATACTTATACCCACCACTGAGGACGTGCTCCTCTTTTAGATTCATGGAAAGCTCTTTCCCGGTGCCATCCTTGAGGCAGGACTGCTCTAGGGTTTGCTGAAAAAGACCTGCGCGATTCGTAGCGTGCCCATGTGTCTTATTTAATAGAATGCCGTCAAAATTATTTTCTTGAGCAAACTGAGTAATCTGCCTAGTAATGGTCTGGTACAATTTTTTTGCTGAAACCTCAGAAACTAGTCCAACTGATGGGTTTGGAGCATACAAGAGATACTTTTTCCCATCAGGCTCTTCCATGTTCAGCAACATTGTCGTCCCCATGCATTTTCTACGACCCTGATCAAATAAGACAAATTCAAAATAATTCTCACTCTTGAGCATATTGGGGTCATTAGCCAGACATACGTCTGCGACCATGCGTGCATGTGCATTCTCTTTATTCTTTGAAAAATAACCTTGAATAGAACGCTCTTTTGAAAGTTTTGTCTCCCCCTTGGCTTCATCAACCTCTTTTATTTCCTCATATTTGCTAATCTCAGCCTGTAGTTTTTGATATACAGCTGACTGAAGTCCCTCAATCTTTCCCATATCCAGCATATGCTGATCATCCACGACGAATAATTCGTTAATGTGCCTACCCCATTGCGCTGAGAAATCTTCGAGATCATTTTTGCTGAACAAGGAAGAAAAATATTCTGCACGACCTTTAATATTATCCTCTGATTGAAAGGTATTTTTAACCGTCTTAAGAATTTTCTTTTGCAATAGTTGATCGGTAATACGATCTGAAGGAATGCGACCAAGGTCAACTATAATTCCCTCACCAATGGATTGATATTTTTCTAGATCTTTCTCATGTCCGCTTTTGGCAAAAAGCTCAACATCTTGGCTCTGTGCAACTTTTTGCTGGATATCTTTAATCGTCTCTTTCATGTTATCTCCATATTGATTCACCAACTCATCCAACAATATGTAATTCTTGGAGGTTGGGTCTTCTTCTAAAGAAAGACGGTCTGCACTGCTCGCAACAAAATCATCATATGAGCCAATCAGCTGATATCCTAGTAGTACATTCATAGTGTCCATGGTGTATCCATGTTCCCCGAAATACTCCAGGATTTTTCCCTCGGTTGTTTGGGCTTGAGATTCTTCAAGTCCTGCGTTTAGAAAACTTCTTATTGATTCTTCTGAGGCCAATGCTTTGATTGCCTCAATCCGGCCTGAAAATTCATCAATAATTTCTTGCTGTGGTGTCTCACTCTCTTTAATCTTATAGCCAAGTACCCCTGAGAATTTCATCTCATAACCCTCGCGATCAAATATATAACTTTCTAGATCTGCGGTGCGATCTTCATATTGATCAAGATATTTGTAGGTGTTGTAATTTCGTTGTGGGTACACTTTCTTCAGAATAAATTCTTCATACGCGGAATCTTTACTATCTAAAGGTTTATTATCTGCGAATGTTGTTGTGTCAGAATTAATCTTCTCGAAAAAATAATTTTTCTCTACTTGGTTTCTTCCATCTTTAAATCTAGAAAGGTATATCTTGGTTAGATACTCATCAAAAGTATTATTATTGCGGGCTATGCTTTCATCAAACAAATCTAAATTCTGACCACTACTCGAATCCAAGATTATATCACGAGTAACAGCATCTAAATCTTGAAGTTTAGAAAAATTAGCATTAAAATATTCATAGCTACGCCACTTCTTAATTTTAATAAAAATTTCCAACTTATATCCTGCATTATCCTCATACTTTATATCAAACATCTTTTTCAGCTGACTTTCCTCTGGGAGATTATCAGGGGTAATCTTCATGAGTGCCTGCGTATTAGTTTCTTTCATTTTTTTTTCTAGAGACCCACTATCGTTATGGGCGGTTGGACTGATATCGGAAGCATCACCACCTATTTCTTCAATATAATTCAAGAGATACTTCTTGGCTGCATAATATACCTCGCTTGGAATACTTGTTACGCCATCAAGGTTCCGTATCATATTCTTGACCCCTGTAATGTCGTTGCTTTCCATCAGATTATCAAGGATGGAAGTTTCTACATCAGCATCGTTAATATATCTGCGAATTTCTTCTGATTGGCCCTTTGTTTTTCTATTGGCCATACCAGTAATTAATTCTTTGTATACCTTGGTGTAGGAGTCTTGAATTTTTTCATCCAATGCAAAATCTAACCTAGATTCTTTAGGGAGAAACTCTGGCAGTTCTACCATATGCAAACTGTTCTGGTCTGAATAAAATTTCTCCTGACTAATTT
>Ga0307935_1001088_pt1 | contig 10391 bp, 11 predicted proteins | sample OrgLakmetageno92_FD_201827 | JGI IMG/M metagenome (GOLD analysis project Ga0307935, IMG submission 201827) | Saline water microbial communities from Organic Lake, Antarctica - #92 | ecosystem: Environmental > Aquatic > Non-marine Saline and Alkaline > Saline | place: Antarctica: Organic Lake...
AGCATAGGATGAATTATTATTTACACTTAAACTCAGTGTATTACTATATTTCACAGTCTTATCATCCACGTATTTTTTAGTTGCTGCGTCATTATCAGCGGTCGGTGCGGCAACATTTTCTATTTTATTATTTTTCATATCTATATTTTGGTTAGTATATATCCCATCATTATTCATTGCTAAAAATTGCTGACCTCTGAATATCGTTAATAAGCTTTGATTATCTTCTCTTATAAAACATAATGGTCCTAAATTTATCCTTTTATTTTGTCCGATATTCAAAGCTTCATTAATTGATAATTCTTTAACATTAGTAATATCATTCGTCCCCATATTTAAAGTAGTATTTGTTAATAAATCATTCGGTCTAAAAACTAAAAAACCATTACTTGAATATATGCCCAGGTTATTAATATCATCGAGAATAATCCTGTTATCATTATTTGAACCAAATCTTAAACGTCTATCTTGTTCTATATGTATTTCGTTATTCACGGTCAAAACTCCTGTTAATGTTCCACCTGCTAAACTTAATTTTGTATCTGTATATGATTTATTGGATGCTTCGTCGTTTGTTATTGGTGTTAATAATCCTTTTATTCTACCGCCACCCTCCATTAGAAAATCGGTGTTTGTATGAACGTGGTCCTGATTAACTGAAAGAAAATGACCATTATCACCTCGTATAGCTGTAAAATTATAATTTCCTTTAATATTGTCTATTGTATTAGTTCCAAAACGCATCGAATTACTACCCATATTGATGTTACCTGTCATTGTTCCACCTGATAATGGCAAATAATTGTCATCTGTATGTGTATCAACATATTCTTTAGTGGCTGGTTCACTATTATCAACAGGTGTTAGTAATCCTGTTATTCGCTTACTATTCCTCACTGAAATATTCCCGTGTAAATTTATATCTTTCATTAACTCTATCAATTTGTCAGAATCTGTATCATTTAAATGTATAAAAGGGTCAATATCTTGATTTGTTGTATTCGACGCACCTAATGTTAATTTGTGAGTATCTTTAAATGTGATGAAGCTATGGTTCCATTGACCATTAAATTGAAGGAAATATAAATCAGTTATTCTATTTTGATTCATATTAATATTACCAGTCATAGAACCGCCCCCTAATGGTAGAAAATTGCCTCCCGCGTGATCTTCAACATATTTTTTCGTTGCTACTTCGTTATCTTCTGTTGGTTCTCTTACAACGATAGAGCCTAGATTTTGAGTACCTAAATTTAAACTTGTTACGGGTTGATTTGTTTGGGCATGAAAAATATAAAATTTATCAGTTCCTTTTTTATTAATCATTCCTTTATATTTTGTCCCTACTCCGTCATTATAAACGGCATAATTTCCATAGTCTAGCATGTCTCCAGTATTATTTTTTAGTTGTTCTATAATCCCATCAACCGTGCTAAATGAGGTTGAATTGTGAATAATTTCATTCTCTAGAGTAACCGTACCATTAAATATTTTATCGCCGTTTATCGTTTGGTCTCCATATATTTTTACAGTATCGGGGTTTTCTTGTATCGCTTCATCTATTGGATTATTACTAAAAATACTCAATCCATTAATTTCATATCCTGTATTATCCATTTAATATATATATACTAAATAGATATTTTATTTTTATTTTTATACTTCACGAACTAATAAACTTAAATTAACACCTCCTCCATTTAGGTTTAATGGTCTCAATCTATCGTCTAAGATTTGAAAAGATAGATTATTTAAATTTGTAGATATGCTTAAATCATGGAAATATAACTCGTTGTTCGATTGGAAATTAACATATGAACCAAAACCAACATTAACATTTATAGATTTTAAAATTGACCAATTATTATAATTTTTACCTGAGAAACTATTGTTAACTATTTCTTCACAAACAATATAAAAACGAGAAGTACCAATTAAAGAAGGATAATAAGAAGAAATAATATTTGTAGTATTGGCAATAATAGTGTTAGTTGGATATGCAAAACCTAATTTACGAAAAAAAGCAATAGATCCGCTATGATTAAAATTTAATATTAAATCTGAACCTGTATTATTTTGAATTTTTGTTTTTCTGCTGTCTAAATCTTGAGATACAACAATTCCGCTTATTTGGTCATTCATTATTGAGCTAACATATGCTAACATTTCAGAAACATTATTAAAAACTTTTGAATTATCATAATAAACATCAAAAAAATCAACACCATCTCCTATTTTAAAATGTATTTCGTTTTCGTGAAATTGTGGGCATGAATTCGGTATCTGACAAGAAGATAAGGACACTTGATAGCCTTTATTTGGATTTAACATGATATTTTGAAATTCTGTTGTCCAATTTGCGGTTGTGTCATTAATTCTTTTGTCAAATTCACTATTTAGATAAATTTCAAATGTATTCTCGGTTAACCCATTATTAAACGTCATTTTTTATATATTCTTAAATAAGATAAAAATAAAAAATACAATTAAGACATTATATCCAATTGTGAATTCTTAAATACAATTCTACGCGTATATTTTACAATGGTTGATAGTTGTTTTTCCGCTGGAAAATTTGCTGTAAAATTAGCACTAGTAGTTAATACAGAAGAAAGAAGACGGGCATTCACTCCAGAATCAATAATTGAAGCGGATAAAGTAGATGGTGAGCGTACAAAATTACACGCTAAAACTTGGTATTTGTTCATATTTTTAACTGCTTGTGAACCGTGTCCTTGTGCAGTGTGTTCGCTACGTGTTGCATTTATTAAAGCTTGGGCATGTTCTGCTAGTTGTGACTGTCCTTGATTTGAGCCGATATTGTAATACTGGCTACCTTGGAACGATACAAGATATTGTTTTATATCATTTATTGTCTGTACTGCATCGGGGGCACACCAAATTAAATTTCTATAATAATTTTCATCTCCTCCCGCTTTTCGTGCTGCATCATAAGGAAGTTGACCAATAGATTTTACATTATTATAAGATACTGTAATGCGTTCATTTAATACCTTTACAACACCTAAGCTTCTATTATCAACATAAAACGCATCATATGGGACAACTAACCCATTATTAGATTCAATTAAATCAAGCATTTTATTTAAAACTAATGGTTGAAGTTCAATAAAATCAGATACGATACGCAAATCATTATACGTTAATACACATCCCGCAGCAGCCGCAGCATTTCCTTTATATAGTTGATTTAATGGCTCTTGGTTAATGGTAAATCTAAACCGCAAAGTGCTATTTATAGCACCTGTAGGAATTAAAGTTGATAAAGAACAACCAAAAAGACTTATAGGAACTCTAAACGATACTACATCATTATTTTTCATTGCAATTTCACAACCCATTAAACTTTGCATATAATCCAGTTCATCGCGAGTTTTTGAAGTATATAAGTTATAATCTGCTACTCTGTCCGCGTGTGCTTGTAGATCAACTATTTTTTTTCCATCAAGTTCAACGCTTACACTTGAAAACGCTGTATGTGCTCCGGTATAGAATGCAGTAGCTGTAGCATTTGTATTTCCTGTTAATTTTACATCACCCTCAATAAATGTGCTTTCCAAATCTATTTGTTGAGCGTTTTGAATTGTAACTTCAAATTGTGAGCTTCCACCCTTACCAAATCCAGAACTTGGTCCTGTTGGCGTATTGGTTAGGGATATTCTACCGACAAGAGAACGATTTTTTTTAATCATTTGAGGTAATGCTTCAGTTGGTTCATGTAAATTGAACATTTCCGCATTTTCTGTCGCTTTTAGGTTAGTTTCCATAATATATATATATATGTAATATAAAAAAAAAGAAAATTAAAAATAATTTATTCGGTTTCAATTTTTATTTCATTAAATTCATTATCATAAACTTTATTGTGTTTTTTATCAAATACAATAAATTTATAAGGTTCATTTAAATAATCTTTTATAAGTTTTTTATAATCTGATTCTTCCATAATTGAACTAAAATTTTCTATATATATTCTTTCTAATTCTTTATTTATCAAACCAAAAAACATAATTAAACATGTTGTATTATTAGCTCTCATATTCTCGTTTAAATGTGTATACTTTTGAGAAAGCACAATACAAAAAGCGGATTTATGACGACCTGCACATAAAATTTCATCTAATACATTTCTTTTATGAACACTACTAAAATTTTTTAAAAAAGCTACATCATCGAATATAAATAGATTAGCTTCTTTTTCATCAAGTTTATTATATTCTTCTTGGCATACGTTCTCATCCCATTTATTATGAATTTTAAAGTTTTTAGGTTTAAATCTATGTTTCTTCGCTAAGTTTGCTAATTCCTCGCATGTATCTAATGTAGGAATGAAGGCGTTTATTTGTCCTTTTGTTTTTTTCCATAAAGGGAGCATAAACGATTTATTAAATATTAAGTTATATAATAATTGAGTTTTACCACATCCAGCAGGACCAACAAGTACAACTCTAAAGCTATTACAAAAATAAGGATGTTCTTTTAAATACTTATCATATTTTGAGGATTTTTTAGCCACATCATAAAGCTCTATTTTAGGCATTCTATATTATTAATTAATATTAAATAATAATATAAATAACTTGAAATATATATAAATTATGGCATTGCTTCCCCACCTCCATCATTTCCTGCGTCAATTTCAATTTCGTTTACTGGTTGTCCCTGTTTAGTAGCATATGCTATACTGTATGATGTTATAAAATCATTAAATCTCCTATAAGTAGTTATGTATAAATCCCCCATAAGTATATTTATAGGAGAGCCTCCAAAATCTTTTTTGAAGTTAGTATCTGAAACAATAATATATAACTCGTTGTCTACTTCTCTTGGAATTCTGAATTTAACCTCTTGAAATATTTTAAATAATGTATCAATAAATTTTTCATATTGCAGTGAAATATTAGATAGATTTTTTAATAATTTTATATTTTCTGTTTTAATTAATGGTGTTCTATATATTGAATTATAAGCTCCGTTAATAATTCTAAATATTCCAGTTAAATATTTTGGTATGGTGGGTTTGTTTAATTGTGTAATAATTCTATTAATAAAAATATCTTTGTTAGAAAATAAAAGAACTAAAAAATTAGAGTAAATTTGATATTCCCGTCTCTGACGTTTTTTAATGGTTGTCATGAATTCTCCTTCTGGTTGTATTAGTTCATCTGCCATTCTTCTTATTTGTGTTTCTCCTATATTTGAGACTAAATCAATTAAATCCCCATGTTTTCGAATATCTGAATCTATCAATTCTTTAATATTTAAATTTGGACCAGATGGAATAACTGGATCTCTTGGGAATTGTTGTTGTTCTTTTTCTGGAGCTTCAGTATTTGCCGTACCTTCTTTTACATTCTGAATACTTATTTTCCATTCGTCATAATTCTTTTTATAAACTTCTTCTTTTAATTTTGCTTTTTGTGCTTCTGTTAAATAATGAGTTTTAACATATTCTTCAACTGCTTCGAGCTCTTGTTGAAGTTGTGGGCGTGTGGATTGTAGTGCTTTTAATTCTGCTAATGTTGAAGGTTGGGGAGCATAACTTGTTGCTATTTGGTTGACTAATCGTTCGTTAATTCTGTTTTGAATTTGTAAATCAACACGTTTAGCCCTTTCAAATTCCCTATGCTCTTCGTAATGGGCCATATCTGCACTAATAACATTAATTTGACGATATTTAACAATTGGGCTTTTTTCTTTTGGTCTTTTAACAAAAATTTCATTTTGTCTTATGTCTTTCATTTTTGTAATTTCTGTATTTAGCCTAATACTTTTTTTAAGTTCTACAAAATTAGGAATTTGAGAATTTACAACATAACCATTAACATATTCTTGACCTTGTAAATTATCTATTAATTCCTGTTCGTCCATTTATTATATATTAACAAAAGATAATATTTAATATTTATTTAACATTTGTAATATTAGTAAATCGTCTTGTGTTAATATTCTAGTTTCTTGTTCAACATCTTTATATTTAGTATTTTTTTCATCTACTTTATGATTAAATGAATTTAAAAGATTCTTATAATAATTAAATTTTTCTTGTACATATTCAATATCTGTTCGTTCTTTTTCTTCATTATGAATAAGCTCTTTAAACTTTTGATTTTTTGCTTTTATCGTTTCTGTTGCTTTAATTCTAGCTTTTTCTAATGCTTTCAACTGCTTTTTTGTTTTGCCTCGTTTAGGCTTTGTTATAGATTCTGTAGGCATATCTACAGATTCTATATTATTTTCTATAGATTCTTTAGAGGATGCTTCAGAATCTGAGGTATGGGCAATGCTTCCAATATTTTCGTTTGAATAATCAATTATAAATTCCATATATTAATAAAACACATTTTAATTTATCAAATAATCATTTAATAAGTTATTTTTATTCATATAATTCATCGTTTTCGTCAATTTCTTCAAGTTTAACCCCTTCTTCTTCCTGTATATGGTTTATTATTGTTTTTTCTGGTTTAAAATTAAAAGATTGACAATATTCAATATATGTTAACGGTCTTAAAATAAATAAATGTTTTACATTTTCATAATCTGAATATATATTTTTAAATTCTTTAACAGTTTTTTCATAATTTGCGATTTGTTCAGAAATAATATTTTTATATTCGGTATATTTTAAAGTTGGTTTAATTTCAGTATTCATATAAATATATTTAGATAAAAAAAAAATCATCTTACGAATGGTGGGTTTGGTTGTGTCTCTTGAAGTATATAAGTTATTCTATGTGCTTGTGCTTTGCTAGGTTTTGGACTTGTTGTTAAAATTACGGTATCTTGAAATAAATAAGTTGATGAAACGCTCAATAAATCTCCCTTTACATGATAATTTATAAATCTATTTGTATTTGCAACACCATCTAAAACGGGAGTAATTCTAGCATTCGCAAACTTATTTATTTTTGGAATATGCAAAGGGGAAGTACCAGTATTAAAACCAACCCCCGTTAATTCTGGTATTACTTGCAACATATAAGCACATAAAATCCCACCAAGGCTATGTCCCGTTATAAATGACTCATTCGCATTATAGCCTTCTTTGAACAATTCTTTTATAATTCCTTGTATATATTGTGTTTCTTTATATTTTCTTATTGATAGTGTTTCTTTACCTATTGCTATTAATGCATCACTTGCAATGTCCAATAAACTAGTTGGAGACGTTCCACGAATACCTATAATAAATGAATCGTCATATAGTAAATTATTTTTATATACAACTGTTCGATTGTTGTTATATCTCTTGTCGATTGTGTATGTATCAATATTTTTTGTTCTTAAATTTGGGTCTTTGTATAGTTCGTTGCATACTTCAGCACATATATAATGATTTTTAGGAATTCTTATACGTCCATTTTGTGTTGGGTTCTCTATATCGTTAACTTGATATTCTGGATCTAAATATAGTTTAAATTGTTTTTTCCATTGTTCAAACTTATTAAAAATACTACTCATATAATAAGGTATTAGAAAAAAGAATTATTTATTTTTTATGACTTAAAGGCATAATAAAATATTAATATATAAAATGAAAGCTGGAAGAGTTCCAATTAAGCAAATAAGAATAGAAAGAAAACAAAAGATATTTTTAATAATGAAAGAACTAAATATTTATGATAAAGTCATAAATAATAATTATGGGGATGTATTGCAAATTGTCGATAATTACGCATATTTTGGAAATAAAAAAAGTAATTATAATAACCAACGAGAAGCAATAGAAGATATTAAACGAGTATTTTTTTTATGTGATAATACAAATTACAAAAATAATTTATTTGAAATGATGCTTAAAGATAGAAATAATTTAAATTACGAACAATTAAAAAATATGTGTGAATTTATAGCTATGAAAGAATATATAACCAATCATAAAAATATTAAATGCATATTAGAAAATATTCCGAAATGTTATAATAAATACATTATTAAATTTGGGTAATCTTATATATATAATTTCTTAATGATATATATAAATGAAAAAAATACAAAAGCAATAACGAAACCTAAAATATATACAAGGGTAAATAAAGTTAAAAGAAAGTAATATTAATATTTTTTGTCTGTTTATCTTTATCATTCATAACATATCCAATTTTTAAATTTTTATTGTTATATTTTGTATCATATATAAAAGCTCCTTTATTCTGTTTATTTGTTTTATCGTTATTTTTGAATATTACGCCGTCATTGTATACCCTTACTATATCATATCGTAAATCTATTATTTTAGAAGCCATTTTTAAGCGTCCCTGTGCTTGTAAAAATGGCGTTAATCTATAATTATATGTATATATACCACGAGCAGATTTAAGAAAATGTAATATTGTCGTTGTTTCGTATGTTTCAGAATTAAATTTAAATTCATCTTTTACTAACCATAATTTATTTTTTTCTTCTTGTGTTTTACTTAGATATTGCTCTTCTGTCATTAATGAAACTTTATTTTTTGTTTGTAGTCTTCCCCAAAGACGAGACAACAAATTTTTAATTAATCCATTTTTTGGGTATTTTTTATTTACTTTTAAAAGGATTTGAACATATTTCGAAAATATTATTTTACTATCAACTAATTCATTATATACCATAGCATTATATTCTCCATCTTTTACTAATTCAATTTTATTTATTAATCCGTGATATTTCAGAACATCGGCAAATTTTAAATCGATATGTGTATAATATCCATCTTTTGTAAATGCAAATAATGCTCTTATTTTGTCATAATTACTAGTTATTTTAACTCTGTATATTCCATATTGTAAAGTGTTTAATTTTTCGGGTAATTCATCAATTATTTTAAATTGTCCTTTTGTAACTGGTATTTTAAATTGGGTATTATTTGCACCTAGAATATTTGGATAAAATTTAGTGAAATCATAAGCTTTAACGTTTTCATATTCTCCTATATCATGATATATTAAACCTCCTCGATAGCAATTATTAATAAATTCTACTTCTTCACAGTTTACAGGGTCAAATTCTATTTGTCTGTCTCCTCTATAAATCTTAAATAATAAATACGTTAGATTTGAATCGCTTTTAAAATCTTTTAGTTTTAGTTTTAACTGTGGGATTGATTCAGATATTTCCATAAACCATTTACAATATATTTTATGTTCAGTTTCTAAGTTTTCAGTTAATGTTTTATTTTCATCATATCCGATTTTATCAAGATTTAACCCATTTTTAGGCTGTTTATTTTGAATTGTGTGGGTTTTACCATCATACACTTTATATTTTCCATTATGTTGACAGAATATAAACATTTCTTATTTAAATAATGTTTGTAATCTTTAAGCCATTTATTATACAGTTTTATAAGATATTCGAACCGTTACACTATAGGCACGGGTAAAATCCATTTTATCTCTTATCTTTCCTTCTAAATATTCCTCATAATCCTCAAATAAATCAACGTCTGTATATTCTCTAAAATTCTTATTGAATGGAATATATGCCCCTAGTGTTGCATCTCCAGTCGGCAACATTGCGTTAATACTTGTAGTAAATCCCGTTAAATCGGTATTAATAATTTTTTGAGCATATTTTTTGGTTATTTTATTAACAGATTTTAAAAGCTCATTTTTAGTTATTGTGTCGGATTTTCCCTTTTTTCCTTTTTTTGTTATGAAAAAATCTCTATAGGTTTTATTAGTGGTTACTACTTTTTCTTTTACCTGTAAATTAATCTTTACCATGTGTTGATATATATATATATGTTTTATATTCTTAAGTCATTTAATTTATAAATTATTAAATTTATAAATTATTATTCTATGTCTATAGTTCAGGGTCGAAGCAATCAAACTCATCATATTTATCATCATCATCATCATCATCATCATCTGAATCCGAAGAGTCATTGTTTATTTCTTGTTTTTCTAATTCTTTCATTCGTTTTTTTAATTCTTCAATTTCTTTTTTTGCTTCGGATAATTCTCTGATTAATTCGCTTTTTTTTGGTTTAGTTTTAGTTTTTAATTCATCATTCTCCTTTTTTAATTTGTCTAGTTGACTAGATAATTTAGCAGTTTTTGCCGTTTGTTCGTCACCTTTAACGCTCTTATTAAAATAGATATTAATAATTTCGATTAGTGCAGGTTTGCTTAATTCTTCTAATGGGAAGTTCTGAATATTCATTGTATAATTATATAATGTTTTATATTCTTAAGTGATTTTATTCAATTAATTTTATTTTTTTAATTGGCTTAAAGATATAAAACATTATTAATATATAAATATGAAACTTAAATTCGATATGACTTTTAATCGTGAAAAGCTAGGATATGATTTTTTTGATAATACAATTAAAGCTAATTCAAAATGCTATATTGTAAAGAGTGACACAGGAACAGGAA
>Ga0307935_1001093_pt1 | contig 10362 bp, 7 predicted proteins | sample OrgLakmetageno92_FD_201827 | JGI IMG/M metagenome (GOLD analysis project Ga0307935, IMG submission 201827) | Saline water microbial communities from Organic Lake, Antarctica - #92 | ecosystem: Environmental > Aquatic > Non-marine Saline and Alkaline > Saline | place: Antarctica: Organic Lake...
AAAGCAATAGGAACAATGTCAAGTCAAAATAAAATGCTATTAGAAAAATTCTTTCCAATTGATAAAAATAAAATGACAAAATTCGATAGATTAAATTGTCAATTTGCAATTCATTACTTTTTAAAAGATGATATTATATGGAATAATTTTGCAACTAATGTTAATAATGCATTGAAACCTGGAGGTTATTTACTTGTCACTTGTTTTGATGCTGATCGTATTATTGAACTATTGAAAAATAAAACAAATTATGCATCATATTATACAAATACTAAAGGAGAAAAAAAAGTTCTAATTGAAATTGTTAAAAAATTCGATGACACTCAAAAAGATTATAAAACTGGTAATGCTATTGATGTATATAATGCAATGATATCACAAGAAGGAGTATATAATACTGAATATTTAGTAAGCAAAACATTTTTAGAAAATGAATTTATGGAAAAATGTAATATGGAATTAGTTGAAACAGATTTATTTGATAATCAATTTGCTATTCATAAAAATTATTTCAAATATGTTATTAATTTTGAAGAAAACGTTAAAACAAGGAAATTTTTACAAAATGCTGCTGAATATTATGATGAATCAAATGAAGTAAATAAAGCATCTTATGAGGTAAGTAGACTTAATCGATATTATATTTTTAGAAAAAAAGATTCTGACAAAATTTTAAAAGGTATGGTAGGTGGTAGTGTGATGACTAATGATCATTCTTTAACGGAATATCAAGATTTATTAGATTCAAAAAAATTTATAAAACGTGAAATATCTGGCACTGATGATTATACTTTTCTGGCTTCGATTCATAATGTTTTAACTGAATCAAAAATAGTGCCTTCTTCTGTCGGTATTATGGATTTTTATAATGATGCAAAAATTTACATGTATCAAGATAATGAATTGGATGAAAAAAAAATAAATGATATAAACAAAAAACTAATAATTTCACATGAAATATCAAATGATCTTGATAGTGAAAATTCAACTTCTCCTGTTCTTGCCATCAATGGAATTAATTTAATTATCCTTGAAAATGATTGTGATGGTTACGCCAATGTTGAATGTCATTCTTTAACTAATTCAAAGAGAAAACGTTTTAATCGAAAATTACCTAGCATCATTTTAGCTAAAAATAATTCTTCTTATAATCCTATTTATAAGATTATTGATTCTAAATTAGTTGGACTTTATGATTCTAGAACTAAATTAATTAAAAGATTAGTTGATATTGCTGATAGTTAGATATTTTTCTATTAAATTCTAAATAAATAATATATAATTAATTATTTGGATTATTAAAAAAAATTGATAAATAATAATAATGAGTAAATGTTATTAAAGATTTGTTTATTAATTATACATAATGAAATTATCTATAACATTCGAACAATTTATGAAATATAAATCAGTTAATCATGATATGTTATCACAACTTCGATCTTTTGCCAATAATTTAAATTATAAACAAAAAAAAAGACCATTGAAGAATAAATGGAATAAAAATGAACCAATTGAAATAAATTGGATGATGAAAAAAAAATATGATAATTCTGAATCTGAAAATCTACAATCGCAAATAAAAGGACTTTTAAACAAACTTGCTTTAAATAATTTTAATGATATTTTAATTGAATTTAACAAGATTCAAGAAGAAATATTAACTTATGATGATCTAAATTTTCTTGTTCATTTAATTTTTAATAAAGCAGTTCGTGAAACAAAATTCTGTGAATTATATGCAAATTTATGTAAAGGTTTATTAAATATTAAAATATTATTTAATGATAAACAAATTAAATTCAGAGAAATTTTATTAAAATACTGTCAAAAATCTTTTTATGAAAATATTTCTTATAATAAAGATGATGATAATATTGATCTTTTTTATATTAAAGGTAAAATACTTGGATGTATTAAATTTATTGGTGAATTGTATAACCTTAATATTATCCCTCACAAAGTTATTGTTGCATGCTTTAATGATCTTATTTCTCATGTTAATAAAAATATATATATGGTTGATTCAATATGCTGTCTTATGATGACTTGTGGATTAAAAATGTCAAAATGTAACCCAAATGATGTTAATATATTATTCAATAAATTTAATTTTTTAAAAAAATCAATATCTCTTCCTGAAAAATTCGCATTAATGGACCTTGATGATATAAAAAATAAATGGTAATATCAATTAAATATTCAATGCAAATTTATTTATTAATAAAAATCTTTATAATTTATTTAAAATATAAAGATTTTTGTTGATAAATAAAATTTTCAATAATTATAATATCTGACCTGTTATAAAATTGTTATTATATTTAATTATAATTGGTTCATTATTTTTAATGTATTTTTTATTATCAAATAATGCACTAATTATAATATGATCATTATTAATATGATAATTAGAAATTTTAATAATGTCACAAATATTATATGTATATATCATCAAATTAATATTTTTGTTAGTTTTTAAAGTATTTATAAGATCATGAGAAAATTTATTCTTATTAACCTTGAAATTAAATTTATCTGTAATATTTGTAAAATTATTATTTGTCATTATCATCATATGTTTTGTAATTTTCTCATGATTATTTATTTTAATAACAATACTTGCTGTTTCAGAAGTTGATATATAATTGTGAGGTATTTGTTTCTTATGTATAGATATAATTTCAACAGGAAACATATTACCATTATGTGGTCCAATAAATAATGAATCACCAATTTCAATAATTCCTTTATATAAAATTCCCATAACAACAATACCAATATCAGAAATATAAAAAACATGATTTATCATAAATTCAACATTTTTTTTGAGATCAATTTTATTGTCAATTTTATCATCATTTTTATTATCAATTTTATTATTACAATCTTGAATATTTATTGATGACAAAATATTATGTAAATTATTATAACCATCAAGAGTTTTATTAGAAAGAAAAATAATAGAATGAATATTTGAATAATTCAAATTGTTATGATTATAAATATTACAAATTTTATCAAGCACAAATGATTTAGTTTTGTCAGAAACATTTGCAAGATCAATTTTAGTTAAAACAAATATTACCTTTATTTCAAGGCTATTGCATAATATTATATTATTTATTGTATTTGTTCCTATAATATTATTTATCATATCATTAATATCAATAAGTATCATAATATAATTTGGTTTATGTGCCATAATTCCAAAAATAGAAGTTTTTAAAAATTTAGTTGCGCCTGGAAGATCAATAAAATATATTAATTTGTCGGAATTTTCAACAATATATTGCCATTGATTAATATTTATAAAACTAGAACCAATAGTATTATAATTAATAGGAACATTCCCTTTATAACCTAATAATTCATAATTTATACTAGAAGTTTTCCCTTGCTTTATTTCATGGTCATATCTTGAAACATTAATTCTTGAACTTCCATTTCCATTATCTGGACAGTCTCTAGTTAATACACCCAACATTGTTGATTTTCCACAATTTTCATCACCTAAAAGAGCAATTTTAATAATATTATTATTGGTAATTATTATATTATTTTTCTGGATAATATTTTTAGAATATATGGAATTATTTTTATAAACTATTTCTGTTTTAATTATTTTCGAATCACATTTAGATGCTATTAGTTCAAGTGTTTTAATTGAACAATCATGTTCATCTATTGTTAAATTACTCATACTACCATCATCATCAATGCCAATATAATAAATAGCTTGAAAAATACCTACTTTATTATAACCTTCATTGAGTCTCCATAACATTTGATTTTGAAGTCTTGTAATACGATTATTTGAACAATTAATTAATTTTCTTTTATATTCAATGTTTCCTGATTCAATTTCGGAATCTAAAACATATAATTTATTGTTATCTAATATTGGTGATTTAAATGTCATAGTTAATAATATTTCTTTCTATGGAGTGTAATATATGAATTTAAATATTAGTCATTATAATTAATACAATATATATTAAATTCAATATTTTTTAATAAATAATCTAGTAATTATAAAAAATATTGAATCTACAATATAATTTAATTTTAATTAATCTGATAAATAGGTTAATTAAAAAAATTGAATTTATCAAGGCTTAAAAAAATCTTCATGACTATATAATATAACGTTATTAGACGTAGATCAGAAATATGGGTATTAAAGGATTAATGAAATTAATTAAACAAAAAGCACCAAATTCAATCATTGATAAAGAATATTCATCATATGCGGGCAAAAAATTGGCTATTGATATGCCACTAATTATTTATAAATTTGTAATAGCAATAAGAAATAGAGGAGAAGATTTAATAAATTCAGATGGTAAAATGACAAGTCATATTTATGGAGTTTTGAGTAAATTCGTTAATATGTTGAAATTTGGTTCTATTCCTGTGCCTGTTTTTGATGGTGATGCTCCTATTATTAAAAAAGAAACTTTAATTGAAAGAAGAATTAAAAAAGACGATGCACAAGATAAATTAGATATTTTGACAAATAATAAAATAGTGGAAATAGACAATAAAGAAAGGATAAAATTATACAAAAGAACTTTTTCTATAAAAAATAAACAATATAATGATATAAAAACATTGGTAAAATTATTGGGTTTTGTATTAGTTGAATCTCCACAAGAAGCCGATGCTCAATGTGCTGCTTTGAATATAACTGGATTTGTTGATGGTGTTGTAACAGAAGATATGGATTCATTGGTTTTTGGAACTAAAAAAATGCTTAGAAATTTTTCTAACAAAGATAAAGTTGTTGAAATTGATATTGATATTCTTCTCCAAGATTTAAAATTAACAAGTGATGAATTTATTGATATTTGTATTATTTTGGGTTCTGATTATTGTAAACCAATTAAGGGTATTAGTATTAAAGATGTTGTTGAAATTTATAAAAAAAATAATAATATGCTTGATTTTATTAAATATTTAAATTGTGTTAATGACGAACTTGTAAAAAATGGAAAATCATCTAAATATATTATTCCAGATGATTTCCTTGATAGATGGTTCAAAGCTAAAGAATATTATAAACATGTCCAAGTTAAACATCCTAAATATTTTGGTAATATTGTTTGGAATAAACCAAATATTGAAGGACTCGTGAAATTTTTATGCATTGATAATGGTTTTGATGAAAATAGAATTGAAAAACAACTTAAATATATTATGAAAAGATACAATGAATATATTTTAAATAATAAATTAGATATTGATATTGATGAAATTAAAAATAAAAAAAATAAACAAAAAAAACAATTTAATGGCGGATATGTTAAGAAAAAAATTGTTAATTTCTCAAATAATAAATTAAATATTCATAATAATCCTTTTGATGCTTTGAATATTTTAGATACCACTCATTCTTCAAATAATTTTAAACAATCTTCAGATATTTCTAAAGATTTATCTACTAAATTTTATAAAACTGATGATTTTCATATTTCGAATAAAAATAAACGAGTTGATATTTTTGCAAATAAAATACCAATTGGACGTTTTTCTAATTTAGATTATAGTGATTCATTTAGAAAAAAAAAAATATTATCACAATAGAAACAATAATTATAATATCAAACAAACCATATTATTAGAATAATATTTACATGTAATTTTTTTTATTAAATTTTATTTATTTATCATAATTTTATTTTTTATGTTATATAAAGCCATATAACATAATGAATAAATAATATCACTTAATGGCTTCAAATCAATCATATTATGAAATTTTAGGAATATCAAAAAATGCAACTGACAATGAAATTAAAAAAGCATATAAAAAAAAAGCTGTAAAATTTCATCCAGATAAATTACCGAAAGAAAAAAAGGAATGGGGGGAAAAGGAATTTAAAAAAGTAGCAACTGCTTATTCAGTTTTGAGTGATGAAAAAAAACGCTCAATATATGATCGTTTTGGTGAAAAAGGATTAGAAGGTTTTGACGACATGGGCGGCATGAGTGGCATGGGCGGCATGAGTGGCATGGGCGGCATGGGTGGCATGGGAGGCATGAATGGCATGTTCTCATCAAGGAAAACACAAATCCCCCCTTTAAAAATAAAAATAAAATTAAAACTCAAGGATTTGTATCATGGGTTAGACATAGAAAAAGAAATAGAAAGAGTAACATTTAAAGCAGATGAAAAATTACGAGAAAAATGTGAATTATGTAAAGGAATTGGAATAGTGACACGATTGGTTCAAATAGCGCCGGGATTCATGCAACAATCTCAAGCAGTATGTGATACATGCAAATCAACAGGATTGAAGAATGGAGAAATAATAAAAGAAAAGAAAAAAATAAAAATAAAAATAGAACCGGGAACAGATTCAACAGAAACCATGGTAATAAAAAATGAAGGAAATGAAATACCGGAAGGATTGAAAGAAAAAAATAAGAATCGTGGAGATATTCATATACAATTAGAAGAAGAGGAAGATGAAAAATTTAAAAGGAATTTTGAATTTAATCAAACAACAAATCCAGCGAATTTATATATGGTAATGAATATTTCATTATCTGAATCATTATGTGGATTCAAAAAAATCTTTGAACATTTAGATGGAAGGAAAATATTAATTGAAGAAATGGAATTAATAAAAGATAATCAAATAAAAGTAATTATAGGTGAAGGAATGCCTTACAAAAATGAAACATATAGAAAAGGAGATTTATTAATAAATTATAAAATTGAATATCCAAAAAATATAACATATGAACAAAAAAAAGAAATCTATAAAATATTAGAAAAAAAAACATTAAATGAAGAAGATTTAGATGTAGAAATTGATCCAACAAATACTATAAATATAGAAGAATACCATCCAAATAATAATTATTACAGTAATAATGCAGAAGCATCAGAACATGTTCATAATCAACCAGAAGATTGTTGTGTAATGTAATTGCAATATATATAATTATAAAAATAAAATTTAATTAGTTATAAATAAATAAATAATTAAATTAATAAAAAAATATAAATAGTTTTATTTTGATGCTTTCATCATTTGATCATTAAATTGTTTATCAGTAAGTGGTTTATCAGAATTATATAATGGAATTTGCATTTGAAAATCTTGATTTAAATCTGTATTGTCAAAATTGTCTCTTTTAATATTATCAGTATAAGATTGATTGTTTTGATAATCATCATTATTATTTTGAATATGATTATTATTGTAGCTATTTGAATTAGGTAACATTTGTTGATATTGTTGATCATTCATTTGATTAATAGGTTGATTATTCATTTGATTATTCATTTGATTATTCATTTGATTAATAGGTTGATTTGTTGGTTGGTTATTCATTTGATTAATAGGTTGATTAATAGGTTGATTAGTAGTTTGATTATTAGGTTGATTAGTTGGTTGATTAGTAGGTTGATTAGTAGGTTGATTAGAAGGTTGGTTAGTAGGTTGATTAGAAGGTTGGTTAGTAGGTTGATTAGAAGATTGGTTATTAGGAGGTTGACTTAATATATTATTTTTATCAACTGATTGAATATGAGTATCATGTGGGTGGAAATGTGAAATATTTGGGTATTGATGGTTATAATATTCATTATAATGATTATTATCATTATGAGTAGTTTGATTATTTTTTTTATACCATTTCCATAAATAATAACCAATAACTAAAACAGAAAGAAAACTAATAATATATAAATGATTTCGTTTTAAACTAAAACCAAAAAGTGAGAAATTATTGCTAACATTTGAAGGGATAATTGAAGGAGTAGAAGGAGTTGAAAGGCTATCATTAACAGCTTCAATGGTGGATTTAACAGTTTTATCAAGTATTTCAGATGCATCAACAGAAATAGGTATTTTAGTATTATTTATGTCCATAACAATTATCTTATTATCTTATATTAAATAAAAAAAGAATAATTTATAAACACACAAAAATGTTTTATAATTGATAATTTAAGAAAAAATTATCAATATTTTGATGCAATTTAATAATACTATAATTATTATCAATAGAATAATCATAAGAAGAAATATTATCAATGCCATCTTCTGAAATATGTGGAAATGTATGAATTGAAAAATTGCGTTCAAGTTTGATAATATAACCATTAAATTTTTTAATCATATCAATTTCATCTTGAAAACGAACATCAGAAATAACAAGTTTAAAATTGGGATCTCGTGCAATATTATCTAAATATTTTTTTTCCAAAACTTTAATCCAAAAAGTAGAATTAATATTAGGAATGATAGAATGCATTTGGTTTCTAAATAAATCAGTTCCAATGAATTGAAAAACAGATCTAGGGGTGACTTTCCAAAAGTCGTCAAAAATTTCTTTTTTGTCACCATATAATTGTTCATAATCAAAATCAAATAATTGAGCACATATATTTTTAAGCGGATCTGCAAAAGCAATTTTAGTAAAATTAAATTTATCGACAATATAATTAGCTGCAGTATCTTTACCAGAACCTTTTCTACCTAAAATACCAATAATAGTCATAATTAATAATAATAATTAATAATATATAATTAAATATGAACACGATATATAAATAATATCAATTTTTTTATAATAAAAATTTGATAATAAAAATCAATAAATAATAAAGTTATATAAACATAGAAATATAGATATCAATAATGAAATTAAGTGAGTTAATAGATGATGAATATGATAGTTCAAATTTAGTAGTTTATAAAAATGACAATAAGAAAAATAAAATACCTTGGATAGAAAAGTATCGTCCATCCAAATTAGATGATATTGTTTATCAGGAAGATGTTGTCAATATGTTGAAAGATACATTAAAAACAGGGAATTTACCTCATTTATTATTATATGGTCCACCTGGAAGTGGAAAGACATCATGTATAAATGCGATGGCAATGCAATTATTTGGTCCAGATAAATTTAATAGTAGAGTGATAGAATTAAATGCATCAGATGAGCGTGGAATAAATGTAGTGAGACATAAAATAGTAACATTTGCAAAAACTTCAACAGGAACACCAGATCCGAAATATTTATCTCCACCATATAAAATAATTATTCTTGATGAAGCTGACGCAATGACAACCGAAGCACAATCAGCATTAAGAAAAACAATGGAAGATAATTCAGGTATTACAAGATTCTGTTTTATATGTAATTATATAAATCAAATAATAGAACCAATATGTTCAAGATGTGTAAAATTTAGATTCAAACCATTAACTGAAAAATTAATAAGTGAAAAATTAGATGTTATATCAAAAAAAGAAAAAATGAATATAGATAAATTTGGTTTGAACACGATAGCAAATATTTCAGATGGTGATATGAGAAAAGCAATCATGTTTTTACAAAATTTAAAATATTTATTGAATTATAAAAATCATATAACAAATGATGATATATTAGAACTTGGTGGATATTTACATTGTGATCTCAGAAATAAAATTGCCAATATATGTTCTCATAAAATAAATGAAATAAATATAAAATATATCGTAAGTATTGCAAAAGAAATTATAAATAATGGTTATCCAATTAATATTGTTATTAAAGAAATTAATGACATTATAATTGAAAATGAAAATATTTCTGATAAAATAAAAGCTAATATCTCTTATCATATTGGAATAACTGAAAAAAGATTAATTGATGGAGCTGATGAATATTTGCAATTATTAAGTATATTGTTATTTATGAAAAAAAAATAAATAAAAAAGATTGATTGTTATACATATTGATTAATGAAATTTATATATATAATTATTATAAATATTAAATATGAATATATCAGTTTTTGAAAAAAATAATACATCTAATGATAAACCAATGCTTTTTAGTATATGTTTTGACTATTATGGAAACTTATATTTAGATGGTAGCAAGTATAATGATTCATCATATTTTAAAAATACAAATAGTGTGCAGTATATGATATATCAAATTAATATTGATGAAAAAAATGAATTAGTAGCTGAAATGGGAGATTATAAAATAATTGATGAAGAATTTATATTGAAAAAAAATAATATAAAAAAATTTGTTAAAAATGAAAATAATTTGGAAAAAAAAATCAAGATGCAAGAAAATGAATATTTTAATGAAGATTTAGAATATTATGTAATAGAAGATGACACAAAAGAGAATGATGAATATTTATTAGATGATGATAGTAAAAAAAATTATGGAATAGACAATGTTCCATTTATTTTTTCAGAATCAAATACTACTTGTTTAGATAAAATGAATATAAAAATAAATCATCGAAAGAATGGAGATATATGTGCATTATATGATACTTATATTTATAATGATAACAATTTAATATTAAAAAGTAATTCCTATAATGAAACA
>Ga0307935_1001096_pt1 | contig 10361 bp, 10 predicted proteins | sample OrgLakmetageno92_FD_201827 | JGI IMG/M metagenome (GOLD analysis project Ga0307935, IMG submission 201827) | Saline water microbial communities from Organic Lake, Antarctica - #92 | ecosystem: Environmental > Aquatic > Non-marine Saline and Alkaline > Saline | place: Antarctica: Organic Lake...
TACTCTCCTAGAGTCTGAAGTTATTTTAAAAAATAAACAGCAATATATTATCAACAACGAATGGATAAAAAATATTTCTAAAATTATTGACGTTCAAGATATCGAACTTCCTGAAGAAGGCGAAAAGTTTACGTATAAGTTTAATTCATTGCAAAATCTGGATGCTCATTGGAAACATGTAACTGAGGCCCTTAATAAATATCTTAGTAATGAACCTATGTTTCTTTATTCGTATCATCAATTTTGGATATATACACCAACACGTGAAGAAAGTGAGCGAAGATTTGCAGGAGAATTCTTGAATAAAAAACAATATACTTTTTATGTTATTGGTGGGATTACTGATTTAGATAAAAAATATAGAAATAGTTTCAAAGATTCTTACTATAAAGTAGAAAATTACAGTATCAAATCTCTCAAGCAAAAAGAACATATATTAATAATAGGAAACTATATTATGAATGTAAAAGTTCCTGATGATATTACAAAACAAATAGATGCTGTATATAAAACAGATGATTCTCTCTTGATAAAAGAAAATAACATCAAAGAAATTTTAAGTCACAATCACAAGTCAATGTTTACTATTGAAAATAATTTAATCAAAGCAAACAAGATTAAACGAAAAATTGCTCAGCCCTTTGCCTTACCTCTAGAAATACAACAAAAAATCAAATAGATTAATCTATTTGATTTATTTTATTTAAAATTATTTTTACTACATCCTGAACCTCCTGGTTATCAGAATACTGAATAAATGAGACCCAAGGATATTGACCGATAGATTTTTTAGATATATCTAGATTATCAAGACGTGCTTGAAAAAGATTCGTCCATTTTTTATCAGATCCTTCAATAAAAATTATTGGTTTTACGGGTTTTCCTAATAATTCATTAATACTATTTTCATGTATTACGATATCAGCCTCCAGCAAGGTTCCTTCCCCGCCATCAGGCGCTATTACAAAAATATCTGACTGAGTAATGATTCTTAATCGTGAATAAATATCAATTGCTGGCTCTGTAAATGTTGCCTTTGGTACACGTGGCCATTTTTCATCAAAGCGTTCCTCAGGAACTCCTATATTCAGATTGTTCTCTAGGTCATGAATCTCAATTGCTTTTTGTGCTCCATCAGCAACAGCTTGCATAATCCCGCCAGCATATCCACCATGCATACAGGTATTTTTATCTAATACGAGCTGGTACGATAGTTCTTTAATTATTTGATAAGATAATTTTTTTTCATCTACGGTTGATTTTCCGAATATACTAATTTGTTTTTTCATAATGTTAAGTTTTATTATTTGATTTAGTAAAATTATATTGTATAAATTATATTATACAAAAATAGGGTGAAATTTATGTCATTTTTAAACAGAAATTTTAAAATTTAATTTTTTATGATGTTGATAATCCTCAAGAGATGCATCTAGATAATTAAAATTATTCATATTAATTTTTGTATCGATGATTAATTGAGGGTATTTTTTTATATCTCTTTTTAATAATTCTTTGGCATTTTCTAGATGGTTTTCATATAATTCTGCTTGACCAAACATACCAACAACTTCTCCTGGAATATACCCAGTTTGATTACAAATTAACTGTAATAATAAAGCATATTGAGCAAAATCATTCGGCAAACCAAGACAAACATCAACACTGCGTTGGTAAAAAACCATATTTAGCGTATTTCCATATTTCAAGATTTGAAAAGCAAATGGACATGGTGGAATAGAACAATGTTCCATATTCGTTGGGTTCCATTGGGTCACTACTAATCGCTTGCTTTCTGGATTTGTTTTTATTTCAGAAATTAAGTTTTTTAGTTGATCAATACCAACAGACGATTCATTACGATACTTCTTCCCCCAGTTTCTCCATTCAAATCCATAAATAGGACCCAGATCATGTTCATCATCAGAGGTTGGAGAACTCCAATGACTCCAAAAATTACAACCACGATCTTTTAACCATTTTTTATCAGTTAAACCCTTAAGGTAAAAATCAGTTTCAATAGCCACAGATTTGAAAGGTAGCGCGCGCAAAGTTGTCGCAGGAAAACCCAAAGACATATCATGTCGTATAGTTACTCCTAAAATAGAAAACGCAGGTACGCCACGTGTTGGACGTAAAGTTCCCTCTAAACATTGTTCTATTAATTTTTTGTATTCTTTATCAAAACTCATATCTTTTTTAAAACTAAAATTACTGCGCTTGGTGTTATTGTTCCTGAATATTTTTCAATAGATTTATTCAGAATTTCTTCAAAATCAATAATTTTAAAATCATTTTTAATACATGACTTAAACCATGTTGTTAAGGCAATATGATGTTCTACAAAATCCTGTGAACTATCATCTTGCGAGGGATAGACTATTTTTTCTTCTGAAAAATAATTATTTGATTTATTCAAGGCTAGTGTTCTAAACGGATGTGTTACCTGAATAAAGGCATACCCTCCCGATTTAATGACCCTGCTTATTTCAGAAATACTTTTTTCTACATCTTTTTCAACCTGTAGAGCATATTTACTCCATACAACATCAAAGGTATTATCTTGCCACTCTAGTTCTTGGAATGAACCGTGAACAATTTCTGCAGATGAATTATTCTCTCTAGCAATATCAACTAAACTACCGGTGATATCAATCCCAGCTATTTTATTAAAACCAATATCTTTAAAAAATTCTAAATCAAGACCTGAACCACAACCAACATCTAATATTGAAGATTCTGAAGGGTTGATATTTTTCTCTTTTAAAATAAGGTCTCTCATCTTAAGACTATTTTTATTTTCTGATATATATTTCTTTTGAAAATTGTGAAAGCTTTTTTTATACATAATATTTTTTTAATTAACGATGATATAGTTATAACCTTAAATACTTGACGTTACAAAAATATGTTGTAAAAAGTATATATTTTAAACAAAAAGTTAAAATTTTGACAAAAATAAAAACACCTTGTGGTGTTTTTCATTGATACCTTCTTTTAAATTATCGAACAATATGAATAACAAGGTATACTATAACTATGTTAGGTGGAAAAAATCAAAAACCGAAAGATAAAATAATTGAAATACTTTCCAAGGGACCTCGTAGTGGAAAAGGACTTAAAACGGCACTTGCCAATGGTGGCCATAAGGTCAGTATTCAAATTATATACAAACAACTCAACGAATTAATCGAAGATGAAATTATCCTGAAAACAAAAAAATTATTTTTTATTAATAATGAATGGGTTAAAAATGTCTCTAAAATAATAGATATTCAGGATATTGAACTTCCAGAAGAAGGCGAAAAATTTACCTATAAATTTAATTCCTTGCAGAACCTTGATGCACATTGGAAGCATGTCATGTCATCGTTTCGCAAGAAGTTTCCCCATGAGGCATTTTTTTCATATTGCCCGCATCAAATTTGGATTTATGTTCCCTCTCGCGATATCAGTGAACAGAATATGAAAAATGAACATGAATATAATAAATATTATAATTTTTATATTGTTGGTGGAGATACGCTACTTGATAAAAAATTCAAAAAAGAATTTCAAGGTGACTTTTATCGTGTTGAAACCTATGTACTAAAAGGTGAAAAACGAAATAAACATCTATCAGTGTTTAATAATATTATTGTTACTACAACATTCAAAAAAGAACTTGGAGAAAGCATTGATGCTATTTTCAAAAAACAAAATACGATTGATCAACAAGAATTGGCCCTTAAGAAACTACTAAGCGATAATCATAGTTGTACCTTTATTATCGAAGGAAATAAAAACAAAGCCTTAAAATTAAAAAAGAAAATTTCACAACCATTTTACATTCCAGAAGAAGTACGTAATCAGATCAAAAATCACTCCTTATGAGTGTTTTTTGATGTGTGATATCAATTTATCAATTTGGTTTCCATATGATGAACCTATTTCACAAAAACCAAAAGGTTCCTTGTTAGTATATGATAAAATTTTTTCAAAGTTTTCACAGACACCTTCAGCACTATCTATAACAATAACAGGTAAAGATTCCTCTATTGCTATTAATATTTCACATAATGTTCCGGTTCTTCCGTTTAATGCGATAGCTCCATCTACATCACTAATCATTTGGAGACTACGTTGGGTAAATCCTGTACCAAAAATAATTTGATCATAATGATGGATATCATGATTGTCATGTCTTTTTTTATGACTTATTGAACAAGGATCTGGTGAATACATTATTGCATTTCCACCTATTTTCTTATATTCCTCAATCATAAATCCAGGAATACCTAATGAACCTCCTGTTACCAGGGTTACGTTATATTTCTTTAGATAATTAATGATACCTAAGGCCAACTCTTTGTTATTATTACTTATTACAGAATCTGCCGAACTGAATATTGCTATTTTCATATTATTTCTTTCGTGCTTTTACAATAAAGAATCCTGGATATCTAGCTCCATGAATAGATTCTGCTGCAGGATCATAGACTTCTTCGAAATCCAATAATTCAAATTTTGAAAAGAAATCACTATTAAAATATTCATTCATGGTATGAGTTGGTTCAATAACGGTTACAGTGTTATCTAAAATATGACTTTTCACAGAAGTTTGTTTAAAATAATCTGCTGATAAATCTTGCCTTTCAATAAATTGACGAAAGGGATGAGTCACCAAATAGATAAATTCACCACCTGTTTTAAGAGTTCGATATACCTCATCAAAGATGGGCTGCATATCAGCCGATGTCATAATTGCATATTTTGAATATATTGCGTCAAAAGAATTATCTGGATAAGGCAGATTTTCGGCAAATCCAACATCAAAGAAATTATTCGGATATTTGGACTTAGCTATTTCAATTAATTCTTTTGATGCATCAATACCAATAACATCCGCCCCGATATTTCGATAATGTTCGGCGTCAATTCCATCTCCACAGGCTAGGTCTAGAACTTTTTTACCTGATAAATCTTTACCCACGAATTCATACATAAGCGTTCTATTAATTTGATTTTTTTCTTCCTGATTTAAGGAAAAATCTGCTGCATAACCATCATATTGTGTTCGTATGTCTTTGTTTGTTTTCATAATGATATATTTATAACCTTAAATACTTGACGTTACAAAATAATGTTATGTAAACATATATTTTTAAATAAAAAGGTTTAAATTTTGATAAAAATAAAAACACCTTGTGGTGTTTTTATTTTATTAGTTCGACAGCTTCTCTGTAAAATAATTATTCAGTTCAGTAATAGCAACGCGTTCTTGCTGTGCGGTATCACGATGCCGTATTGAAACCGTTCCAAAATCAGCGTGCCCTTCCTCCAGCGTATCGTAATCAACAACTACACAAAATGGTGTTCCGATTTCGTCTTGGCGACGATAGCGTTTTCCAACGTTTCCATTATCATCCCAAGCAACATTACCAAATTCTGCCTTTAGTAATCCGAATACCCGATTGGCCTCGTCCACAATGTGATCTTTGTTTTTAACTAATGGTGAAACGGCGATTTTATAAGGAGCAATAGCTGGAGCCAATTTCAAGAATGACCGCGTATTACCGTCTATTTCGTCTTCAGTGTAGGCAGAGGCTAATATAGCCAATATCGTGCGGTCTAGACCCATTGAAGGCTCAATAACATGGGGTACGAATGTTTCATTACGAATTGGGTCGGTATATTGTAGTTTGGTTTTTGACGCGCCTGCATGTTTTGATAAATCATAGTTACCACGATATGCCAGACCAAATAGTTCCTTTTGCCCGAATGGATAATCAAATTCAAAATCAACAGTACGCTGTGAATAATGCGCGCGGTCATCTGGACCAATTTCTACCTCGTGTAGTTTATTCATATCAAGACCAATCATTTCTGACCATTCGTTCATTTCATCTTTCCAATAGTCGAATTCTGCCTCCCAAGAATCTGGATGAATAAAATATTCAATTTCCATTTGTTCTAATTCACGTAATCGGAAAATAAAATTTCGCGGGGTGATTTCGTTGCGATACGCCTTCCCAATTTGGGCAACACCAAATGGAATTTTTGGATGCATAGAATCCATAATGTTTTTGTAATTAATAAAAATACCTTGGGCTGTTTCTGGTCGCAGGTATGCGGTTGATGATGAATCAGATGATGAACCAAGTTGGGTTTTTAACATCAGGTTGAATTCCCGAACATCTCCAAAATCATTACCTTCGGGAGAACTAATGTTATTATCCTTGATCGATTGCGTCATGTGATCAATCGTCATTCCCTCTGGATTAATATTATTTTCTTCTAAAATATGATCGGCACGATAATCTTTACCGGTTTCCAAATCAGTAACCAATGGATCAACAAAGGTTCCAACATGCCCAGATGCCGTTAATGGTTTTTCACCCATAATAATCGCTGAATCTAATAGATAGGTATCCCGGCGATTTTCTACGAATTTTCTAATCCACAAATTTTTAATATTATTTTTTAACAATGTCCCCAATGGACCATAATCAAAAATTCCAGACATTCCCCCGTATAATTCCCCTGCCTGAAAAATAAACCCTCGTGTCTTGCACAGCGAGATAATTTTTTCCATTAATTGTTCGTCATTATTCATAGTGATAATAGTACCTGATTACGTTAAATATACAAAAAAAACAAGTCTAATTCCTATTGCGACAAAGAATTTCTATCAGAACAGTATGTATATACAGTCAAAATTAACATTCAATAATCAATACGAAATCAACTTGTTTTTTATTATTGGACGACTCGCCCATCAGCTCCAATAACTTGCCTATTTTCCAGGCGATTAAAGACAGGAGTTTTTCTGAAACTAAGATCAGTATCAGTAAATACATCGGTTCCTGTCAAAACTACATCACCGGTCAACGCAATATCTTTATCTAATTGAGTAACCGAAGGCGTAATTTGTACCTGTGCAGAAATTTGCCTGGGCTGACTGGTGCCAACACCAAGACCCGAACGTAATTCACCCAACTGCCAGGTAAATTGACGCGTCGTAGAATCAAAAGAAACTCTGGTTCTCTCTACTGATGGCGCAATGATATTTAACCATTCTACATAAGGCGGCAAAAATGTAGTCAATTTTGCATCGTCGACTTGATTCGAGGAATTAGTAACCTGAAATACCAAGGTATAGGTCGTAGGTACATTTACCCGTGGCGGCATTGGACCCTGATTAATAAATGGACCTTCATAATATTGAACCTTTGGAATAACTGAAATATCAGAATTTGCCAATACCCGATGTTGTGCAACGGCAAAGGCTTGTTCTTTGGTACCATTACTGGTTGTACCTTCGACATCAAGCGTTATCTGAGCAAATGGATTCGTAAGAACTCCCGCAGCACCTACCAAATCTTTTCCACCCAGCGTAAACCTAAATTCGCCTTGTTCACCAGGCTGCAATAATGCCAATGTATCATTCGTTGTTCTGTCAAAAATAATGGTTTGATTGCTGGAATTATAGAATCCATTCTGAAGATTTACCTCAGAAGGGTCATATAGATCACCGATAAGTTTTGCAGTTAGCACAACGTTCTCCAATGCAACATCAAGAGTATTTTCATAGAAAATTCTCACATCAAGATTATCTCCACCTCTGATACTGCTTTGGTCATCATTATTATTATTATTCACAGCGATACGTGAATCAATGAATGATTTTTGTATATCAATAGTATGAGTCAACGCATTAAAAACAGTTTCAAATTCATTCTTGTTGAATTGATCTTGTTTACCATATTCAAAACTAAATGACTGACCTTGACCCTCCAGGGCTGCCATACGACCAATGATTTCAATCGTTTGATTTTGACTTCCTAGATTTTCAAAATACCAAGTATTATTACTGAATCCTGGATTGATACTTGAACTGATATATTCGAAACCTCGAGGATAGCGAACCCTTAGCAAGGTATCGTTTACTTGTATATTTGAATTCGAAGAAACATTAATGTTGAGAGCTACATTTTGATTTCTGACAATAGTATCAGGGGCATCAATCGAAATTTGCGTTGGTGTTGATCGAATAATTACCTGATGTGTTTCTTTTTTCAGAAAAATAGAGCTTGAGCCTTCGATGCGGTATTCCAGCATCGCCTCTATTTCACGAATATCGCCTTCTTGACCAAAGAGCGTTATATCAAATTCCTCGGTGGCGCGACCTTGTGTATCGATATTTTCCAAAGAACGTCTCATGAACACACGTTCAGCATCTTCCCCTGAATCTTTTGGATAAGAAATAACCAAATCAGGAAGTTGCAAAGACTGTTCATTAAAATTCTGGACTCGTACCTGCAATTCTAATTCTTCACCTCCATCAACAAACGGCTGACCTAATATCTCCAAGGCAATTAATTCTTCGGAGACTACAGTTCGCCCTTCGTACAAGGTTATACCAGCTATAGCCAATGTCGTAAAAAAGAAAATCAAAACAACAAAAAATATTTTTTTGAATAATGATGTTGGTAGGGTGAATTTATTACGCTCCTTTAATAATCGTTCGTATTCATTACCCTTGAAATCTTTTTCAAGATTGATTCTACGACCATGAATTTTTCGGCGCTCGCGTTGTCCGTGGTCTTTGCTTCTGTTATAGAGATCACGCTCGAGAGCTTCTATTTTTTCATTTCTATTTTTGGGAGTAATATCGTCTTTCATATGTTTATTATACTGTAATGATAAGGGTAGTGAAAGGACACCATATTATAATCATCTATAATAATTCAATATATGAAAATATCAAAAAACTATAATTGAGTATCATGTATACGTTGATTAATACGACCGATAAGATGGATTTTATTATTCTCTATAGAGTCGAAACAATCCTGACGATAATCAAAGCCCTGTAGAAAATCTTCTTTTCCATCCCAATATCCAAGATTTTGCAATAATCGTATTGTAAAAATTATTTCATAATATACGTGATTTGATTCATTAATGTCATGATGATTTTTATATAAATATTCTATGTTTTGCCAGATTTCATGACTGGATTCTTCACCGCTGCAGAGACGATTAATCAATTGAGTAAAATTTGATAACAATTCGTACCACAGCGTCCCTGCAAATCCCAGTGATGAAACATTTTCATGAATACCTGTCATTCGCCAGATATCTCGCCCCTGCACCAGATCAACCGTCACCAAAGAATATCTATTGGTGTGATAGCGCATTTTAGACTTTAATTCCCTGACGGATTGAGTAACACAATAAACCAACCCAAATTTCTCGGTATAGAGGACTAATAATTTGTTTGATTCACGCATATTTTTGGTTTTCAAAATAATTGCAGATGTTTGATAAATAGCGTGTGACATGAACATAGTATACGTTTTGAATGACAGATTACAATAATATGTTGATTAAATACAAGTATATGTTATATTAGTGAAAATTAATTTAAAATTCAAAATTATGATAAACCAAATTATTGTAGGTTCTAAGAAAAATGGAGCATTATTTTTTAATATTGTTCAACATTTGACTCATCAAGAGAAATATAAGAGTCACAAAAAAATTACAGCATCATCATTTCATGGGCTGTTAAAAACCATATTAAATGCTCAAGACACTATTAAAGACCTTGGGGTTAACCCACAGACCGTCTGGCATAATGGATTTGTTCGTGGTCAATCTACAAAAAAACTTCGTAGGTGTACACCCCTTACAAAAGTTGAGCTAGATGAACTAAAATCAATAATTTTACTTATTACAAGTAATAAAAAAATAACAGAAGAAATATTTAAGTTAAAAGAATTAGTAGCTTAAATAATTGCAAAAGCGACCTTAAAATAAGGTCGCTTTTTTACTTGCTATTTTTCTATAGCAATAATAAACATCAAATGTTCAACAGTTATTTCTTCTCCAGCGTACCCCAGGGCACCTTCTCTTCCTCCTTCGTCGAGATTCACCTTGTCATGAGTAAAATTAAATGCCTTGATTCCTGCGGTTGATTTAATTTCATTGCTAAATGTCTCCATTAACATCTGCCCTTCTGGTGATGTTTGAATAATTAAATTAATCACATCATGAGGCTCTAGTCCCGAGGATTTTCGCAGAGATTGAATCTGACGCAATAATTCACGCATATTTCCTTCTGATTGAAGTTCGGGAGTAATGTTTGTATCCAAAGACAATTCACCATCAATAATTTGTTTTACATTTAATTCATCAGTAATTAATACATGATATTTTGTATCAATATTTTTAATATTAGCGGTCAATAATTGCAATGGTTGACGAACCTTGATCCCTGCATCGCTACGTAATTGTAGCCCGCTGGTAATCAGATCTCGTACCTTCTGCATGGTTTCAATAACAGGTGCATTATTTTTTTCAAGTTCTGACCACGA
>Ga0307935_1001098_pt1 | contig 10360 bp, 14 predicted proteins | sample OrgLakmetageno92_FD_201827 | JGI IMG/M metagenome (GOLD analysis project Ga0307935, IMG submission 201827) | Saline water microbial communities from Organic Lake, Antarctica - #92 | ecosystem: Environmental > Aquatic > Non-marine Saline and Alkaline > Saline | place: Antarctica: Organic Lake...
CAATGGGGGTATGCCTGTCGGACCTAAACATGCAGGTGCAGGCGTGGGCGGGCTGGAACACCCCGCGGGCAACGGACGGCAGCAACGGGGGGCCGAACCAAGCGGGCGGGGCCTTGACGCCGGATGCAGCCCTGAGCGGCTGGCCGACACCAATGGCTGCGGACAACCGGGACAGGGGATCATGGGACGATCCAGCGATCCAGCGCCGGAAAAGAATAGGCAAGTCGATAGAACTGTCAATGCTGGTGGGTTGTGCGCACGGGGCGGCACGGATCACGGCGGATGGGACGATGTTGACTGGCTGTTCTGCCGGGATGGAAAGTGGCGGCCAGTTAAATCCAGCGTTCAGCGGCTGGCTGATGGGCTTCCCGGAAGCGTGGTGCCATGCGGCGATTTCGTGTCAGCTTCCAGCCCCCTTGCGCAAAGCACCAAAGAAGCCCGCCGCGTGATGCGCCTGCGCGGGTATGGGAACGCAATCGTGCCGCAGGCCGCCGCGCTGTTTATCAAGGCGTTTGACAAGACGGTCAATAAATGGCAATAGTAACCCGAAGGAGCAACCGCATGACTGAAATGATGCTGGATATCGAAACGCTTGGGACAAATGTGGGCTGCGTCGTCCTTTCGATAGGGGCTGTGGCGTTTGAAAAAGGCGCAATGACACCGGTCGATGACATGCACGTTGTGCTGGATCAAACGCTTCAAAAAATGATGGGGTTGAAAGAAAACCAATCAACCGTCGATTGGTGGAAGTCGCAAAGCCCCGAAGCGTGGCAAAGCGCAACCGAAAATCCCGTCAAGGTCCAAGACGCGCTGGCAGAACTCGACCGGTTCTATGCCAAGCACAAGCCGCGCGTGACGTGGACTCAAGGCAACAATTTCGACCCACCAATCCTTGAGCATCTTTACGGCGTTCTGAAACTTCCACCGCCTTGGAAATTCTGGGCCGTGCGCGACACGCGAACATTCTATGACGTCCACGACTTTAATGTGCGGAAAGTTGACCGCGCCAACACCTATCACAATGCGCGAGACGATTGCCTGCACCAGATCGCCTGCATGCGTGCCGCGTCACAAGGAGTCTGACCGATGATGAAACCAGAGATTATCACGTTTACCGGCGTCGATACGCGCACCGATATCAACGCATGCATTGAGCTTGCCGACACCTACCCTGTCGAGTTTGGGTTCCTTTACAGCGAAACGCGCCAGGAACATCGATACAGCGGGTGTCACATGCTGTCCGATTTCGCGGCAAAGGGGCTTCGCACCGCGCTGCATCTGTGCGGGACCGCAGCGCGGGACACCATGAAAACACAATCCTATCCGCCAGTGTGTAAAGACGCTGGTCGGGTGCAGGTAAACTTGAAAACAGCCGAATATCGTTGGGGCGCATTACACACACTTGGTGCGCTAAAGCCTACGATTCAACAAAGCCGTGACACTCAAGACTGGCCTTTGACTCCGCTGGATGTTGCACCTCTTCTGGACTGCTCCGGTGGAAGGGGCACTAAAATTCAGTCTTACCCTGCCAACGCCCCCATGCAGCTTGTAGGTTATGCTGGCGGATTTCGGCCCGGCAACGTGAGGCCGTTCCTTGAAAGTCTGCACGCGCATCCGCATGGGTTCTGGATCGACATGGAAACTGGCGTCCGCACGGATGAATGGTTTGATATCACAAAGTGTCGGGCAGTTTGTGAGGAAGTGTTCGATGTATAATTCCGCGTCACAAGGAGTCTGACCGATGCCAAAACGAGTGAGAATGTCGCCGGAAGGTCGGCGCGGGGTTATCATAAAAGCGGCCATTGCCCTGACGCGCGAGGCCGATGGCTGCATCGACTCATGGTCGCGCCAGGACGTGGCCAGCAAGTGCATGCCGCCGACAAGTCCTGAGACGGTGAAGCATTATTTCTTGATGCCCGATTTGCGCGATGCAGTGCGGGTGCTGCTGGATAAGTAAAGCCCCCGTCCGGTTTAAGGGACGGGGGCTTGCCATGCGAGGTGCAAGGCGGTAGGGTGCATCTGTCACAACGCTGAGCCTTAGATAACATGACGCGCGATGCAGCGCAAGGCTTGGCCCATATAAGGTCGTTTTTCATGGATATTCCCCAAAAAGACATACGCGAAATTTTACATGTAGCGTATCGGGAGGTTACTCAAACCCTAAGTGCTCTGCGTGAATACGACGAACACTGTATGCAGGCAAAAAATATACTAGAATCGTGTCCATCACCCACTTTACCACAGGTCAGGCCATTGGTGTGGGTAAAGCACCCAACCGCTGAAATATGGCGGTGCTATACAATTATTGGCCAATACATGGTCTTTGCGATTAGCGCACCGACATGGGACTTTGACGGAATTAAGGACCGGACGACCAGGACAGCGCTCAACGAAACAGAAGCCAAAGCCGCCGCCCAAGCCGACTACACCCGGCGCATACTGAGCGCGCTGGCATGACTGCCAATTTATGCACAGGCTTCGGTCAATATGACACGCATTCAATCACGCTTTCCAGTGGCAAGCCCAACACGGTGGCCCTTGCCGGGAAACCTTACAGCGGCGTGACAGAAGCCGACATTCTGGCCATGGCGGCCAATCCGCCAAGCATCCACAAAGACGACGCGCAATGGTTCATCCCGTCCGACTATCTGGCGCAAGATGCCCGTGAACACGAGGCCCAGCGCCAGCACGGCCAATTCTGGGCCATACCCCTCGACCTGGACAAAGACAGCCCGCCCTTGGCCGTCGTTCGGGCGGCGCTGGCGGGTGTGGTGGGCAACGCGGGCCGTGTGATCTATTCCAGCCGGTCGGCCAAAGCTGATAACCTCAAGTGGCGCGCGTTATGCTGGCTGGAAACACCAATAGCCGGAGCGGATTATGCGGACACGGTTGAAGCATTTAACGATCTGATTGCCGATCAACTTGTGCCGGACAGGGCATTGCAGCGCACCGGCCAGCTTATATTCTTGCCCAACCGGGGCGAGTATTATGAGTCAGACGTGCATGTCGGCCCCCGCACAAGTCTGACACCGAACCACCCCATTATCGTCAAGCGCGAACAGACAAGACGCAACCGGGGCGATGCTGAGGCCAAGGCGGCTGCATGGAAGGCGCGCAAGGCAGCCCTTACACCATCCGACGCCACAAACGTGGTCGATGCGTTCAACGAGTCGCATGTGGTGTCCGATCTGCTGGACCGCTACGGATATGAGCAAGCGCGGGACAGCGACAACTGGAAAAGCCCCATGCAATCCGGCGGCAGCTATGCGACGCGGGATTACGGCGATTACTGGATCAGCTTGTCAGGATCAGACGGTGCGGCTGGGATCGGTCAAGACACCAAGACCGGGCAACGCTTTGGCGATGCGTTTGACCTGTTTGTGCATTTTGAGCACGCCGGAGACTTCAACGTGGCGGTGCAGCGCGCCAAACGTTCGCACCGCCTGACCAATATGCCCGGCCCATCTCACGTTCCGGCCGGTATGATGCCAGATGCGCCGGGGCAGGGGATGCCCAGCGCGCCGCGCGCCGCATCAGTGATCGATCTGATCTGTGCGAGGATTAAAGACAACCCCCTGACAGCCGTGGAATTGCTGGCCGAGGAAGTGGCGCGCTTGTCACCTGCCGACCGCGACACGGTGCTGGCAGAGTGCAAGCCGCACGGCATCAAGATGGAGATGCAGGCAGCGGTAAAGCGTGCTGTCACGGCTTTTCTGGCAGCCAAGGGTGCCGTTGCATTGCAGACGCCGGAATATGCAGAGTTGAATTATTACTTTATTGTCCGAAACGAGGACGGGCAGGCGGTGGCGGTGGATGCCCGCGGCGGAATGCAACCCCAGGCCCGCACACAGTTCAGGGATGCCATGGCGCAACTGCCGCCGATCATGATCGAGGATAAGGCCACAGGCAATGCCCGCGCCAGGCTGGCGGCAGATTATTGGTGGGAGCATCCGGACACGCTTAGCTACCACGCGACAGGCTATGACCCGCTGGAGGGTGTTGAACTTTATGACGACAAGGGGCGCAAGATCCGCAACGTTTACGAGCCAGGGCATGCCACGCGCGCCGCTCCGGTCGGACCTGAAGCGGTTGAACCGTTCATGCACGTCATCCGGTCAAACTTCCCGGACGCCGCCGATCAGCACACGCTGTTGCAAATTCTGGCGCATCTGGTGCAGCGGCCTGGCGTGATGTTGCGCTGGTCTCCGGTGATGCAAGGCACTCCGGGGTGCGGCAAGGGTACGATTTCCCAAGCCGTCGCGTATTGTCACGGGCGCAAGAATGTGGCGCATCCATCGCCTGACGTGATTGCCACCGACTTCAACGGATATATGCACCAAAAGACGCTGATCGTGGTGAATGAGATAGGCGACCACAGCAAGCGCGAATTGTCGGTGCTGGCCGAAAAGATCAAGCCATGGATCACAGACGACGACGCGCACATTCACGGCAAAGGTAAAGGCTCCTTCGACACGCAAAACTTCACCAACTGGATATTCACCACGAACCACCTGCATTGCATGCTGGCCACGCCGGGCGAACGCCGATACGCGCATTTCATATCAGCCCTGCAAACAGAGGAAGAAGCAGCGCGGGCGTTCTATCCCGAATGGTGGACGGGCAGCACAGGCGACTGGTGGGGATCCTACTACGATTGGTGGGGTGCGGGCGGGGCCGAGGCGGTGCGGGGCTATCTGGGCCACCTGGCGCTTGATGTGGCGCCGTCACGTGCGCCTGTCACGTCCAGCACGGCTGAGGCGATGCACGCGGGTGACGGGGCGGCGGCGGGGCTGATACGGTCGGCTGTGACCGAAGGGGCGGTCGGCTTCAGGGGCGGATGGGTTTCAATCAACGCGGTGCGCGATCTGCTAGAGTCTGAGGACCTCAAGGTTCCGGGCGGCCCGTATTTGGCGCGGCAGCTTGAACAGATCGGCTACAGGCACACGATGCGATGCAACACATCACCTTCCGAAGCAAACCGCTTCCCCAAGGCAGCGACAAAGACCAGGTTGTATCATGTCGAGGACCTGGCAGGCAGAGGCCCCGCAGACACCATGGCGCTGTATGACGCTGCGCAACGATTGGGTGACAGCGGCCCGATCCGGTCAACAGTGATTAAAATGCCCGGTCTATAAATTACCGTTAAATTAAAGCCCCGTCCCATTAAATTGTGTCGGGGCTTTTTTGTGCCTGATGGACAGATAGTCTGGTCCGGTGGACACATAACCTGTCCACCTTTAAGCGTCTGATTTGTTTAGTTTTTTATGCTGCCGGACCGATTGGACCGATAGTTAGAGGTGTTTCATAAGGTGCCAGAAAGTGCTGTGTTTATAATTACTATAATTACCATGGAAGCTTTATCATTCGCCATGGGCTCAAAGGTAGATTGCTGTCCGATATGTCCGCCATCGCTGGTTATGTAGCGAAATCAAAGGCTTACATGGTGGACAGATGATTTTCGGATCTGTCCGGCAGATTTATATTGACTTGGACAGCGCGCTATGCGAGTTTTACAGGTATACAAAACGAAGGGACAGAATGTGTTAATCGAGAAAAATGTAAAAATTCCTGAAGGTTCGGGAAAAGGCAACATGAAGGGCACTTCAAAATATCCATGGCCTGACATGATCGTCGGTGACAGCGTTTTCATCCCGTCAGTCACTATGACCTCACACCCGATAAATTATGCTTACAAGTGGATGGCGCGCAACGGTCGCAAATTGACCGCGCGCGCAGAAAACGGCGGTGTTCGAGTTTGGAGGGTGTTGTGATGCAGATGCCCCGCAACGGATTTGACAGCCTGGCCGCAGTGGCCCGCCTGAACGACGACAACACGATGCACCACCGGGAACGCTGGCCGACGCTGTATTGGGTCTGGGATGAGTTGGACGAGTTGCGGGCGATTGACGCCGAGGACCATGCCGCGCTTGAGGCGGAGCGGGACGCGCTGTCTGAGGTCTCAGAGCAGCGTGACGCCCTGTCCGAGGCCGTCCGGCTGCTGTTAGAGCCCGAGCCGGATATGGACCGTGTGCAGGCCATTCTGATGGGGGGCTGGTGGTGACCAATCGTGACGAGCAAGCCGAGCGCATGAGGGTCATGTGGTCTGCGGTGGTATTAACATCACTCAATGACGCAATTCGCCATACCGCAACAGAGTCCAAAAAACACAAAGGTCGGGCGCTGAACACCCTGGCACTGTGGGGAAACTCGCGGGATGGTCGGGAAGTGATCAGCCTGGCTGGTATCAATCCCGACAAGCGTACCACTGACTGCATGGTGGCATTCGCAGCCAAGGGCGTGCCACCCACAATGTCGCGCAAAAAGGAGACCAATCTATGATGCCTGCACCGAAATTTCCCCAATATAAGACGGTTCCGACCGCATCGCTGATACCATACGTGCGCAATGCAAGAACCCACAGCCCAGCGCAGGTTGACAAGATTGCCGCTTCGATCCGTGAATTTGGGTTCCTCAACCCGATCATCACAGACGGGCAGAGCGGCATTGTCGCGGGCCACGGGCGCGTCATGGCGGCCCAGAAGCTGGGGCTTGATACGCTGCCGACAATCGACGCCGCGCACCTGACCGAGGCGCAACGGCGCGCCTATGTGCTGGCAGATAACCGGATGGCATTGGACGCCGGATGGGATAACGACCTGCTCAAGATCGAGTTGCAGGATCTGGACGCGGAGGGCTTTGACCTGACGCTGACCGGGTTTGACTTGGGCGAGTTGACTAGCATATTCTTGGAGCCAAGTATGGAAACGCCTGACAGCAGTTCAAAGGAAATTGACCCTGACGCATACTCAATGGATCACAAGTGCCCTAAGTGCGGATTTGAATATGACGAATAAGCCCACCTGCGCATGGTCACTTGCCGATCTGGACAATGTGCCGAGCAACGGCGTCAAAGTCATGTCAACATTTGCCTGCGGCGGCGGGTCAAGCATGGGGTACAAGCGGGCAGGGTGTGAGATTGTTGCGGCCAATGATATTGATCCAGAAATGGCATGGCACTATCAGCGCAACCTTTCGCCAAAGCATTACTTTCTTTGCCCTATTGGTGATCTGATCACGAAAGATTTGCCGCCGGAATTGTTCGAGTTGGATATTCTGGACGGGTCGCCGCCTTGCAGCACGTTCAGCATGGCCGGAAGCCGGGAAAAAGCGTGGGGCAAAGATAAGCATTTCCGCGAAGGGCAGGCAAAGCAGGTCCTGAGTGATCTGTTCTTTGACTATCTTGACCTTGTGGACCGGCTAAAGCCGAAGGTGGCAATCGCTGAAAATGTCAAAGGCATGATCTTAGGGAACGCCAAAGGCTATACTAAAATGATTATGGCGCGGTTTCGTGAAATTGGATACAGACCGCAACTGTTCCTAATCAATGCGGCTGACTGCGGTGTGCCGCAACGGCGTGAACGTGTGTTTTTCTGTGCTGTTCGGAATGACATTGACGTGCCTCCGTTGCAGCTTGCACCAACCCACCGATGGATCAGCGCGGGCGAGGCTTGTGCTGATTTGCGGGAATTGACGGATGCTGAGCTGAAGGATACTGCGCCGACGCTTACACACACCAGACACTGGCATGATACAAAACAGGGTGATAATTATTCAGCCGCAAACTTCAAAAGAAACGGGAAAGCAAGCAGTTTCAATTATTGGAAGGTAAACAAAGCAAAACCTTGCGGAACTCTAACTGGGGTTGAAAAGTTGCCTGCGCATTGGTCAGAATGCCGAACTTTAACCTACCGCGAATGGAAACGCCTCGGATCATTCCCCGACGATTATCAAGCCAAGTCTGACAAGATCGGCAAATACATGATAGGCATGAGCGTGCCGCCCAAAATGACAGAGGTTGTGGCGCGGGCCGTGTGCGCTCAGTGGCTCAAGCCGTTCGGCCCGTAGACCTTCAGCGCAATTCAAACAGTTTGCCCGTGTGGGGTGTGGGTCATGCCAGCATCCCCCGTGCCAGGGCTTCCCGCAGCGCAATGCCTGTCCAGAATGTGGTGTCGCGCTGGTGGTAAGTGCCGTCTGGGGACAGTGTGGGCGTGTCGTCATATTGTCCAATGCGCGCGCCGTCATAGGTCAGAAGCGTTTCGCCTTGGGTGGTGCTGAATCGCTTGCGAGTGATGCCGACCTTGCTGGGGTCAAAGTTGGCGGGGGCGAATATAGTCATGGTCTTGGCTCCTTGCCGGTGTGTCTCTCTACATCCTTATTGCCACTAATTACTTACCCTGTCAAGCACCTTGTCAACAATAATTACCTGCGCTATATTTAACGTATGGATGGAATGCCTAAAAAACCCTGTGGCCGCAAACAGCACGCGCCAAGCGATGCGCAGCGCCAGCTTGTGCAGCTTCACGCGACGGTCGGCACGACACAGGACATGATTGCCCGCGTGATAGGCATCGACAAAAAGACATTGCGGCTGCACTACCGCGACGAGTTGGACCTGTCGATGGCGAAAGCAAACGCCACAATCGGCGGCGCGCTGTTCAACAAAGCCAAAGGCGGCGATACGGCGTCCATGACGTTCTGGCTCAAGACGCGCGCCCGGTGGCGCGAAACGGCTGACGTGAACCTGATCAGTGAGGACGGCAGCATGTCGCCCAAGGCCGCGCTGGATGTGTCCCGCCTGTCACCTGAAGCACTGGCGGAAATTGTGGCGCTTGGCGATGCAACTGACACCACTTGACATCATTGCCGCCGAAAAGGAACTGTGCCGCAGATCGCTGGCATACTTTGCACGGCGCGCCTGGCACGTCTTGGAGCCGTCCACGCCGCTCAAGTGGGGCTGGGCGCTGGACGCTATCTGTGCGCACCTGGAAGCCGTCACGCGGGGCGACATCAACCGCCTGCTGATGAACGTGCCGCCCGGCACCATGAAGTCTCTGCTGACCGGCGTGATCTGGCCCGCTTGGGAATGGGGCGCGCAGGCCAAGCCGCACACGAGGTTCCTTGGCACGGCGCACAAGCAAGACTTGGCCGTCCGGGACGCAATGAAATGCCGTCGCCTGATCCAGTCGGACTGGTATCAAAAGCGCTGGCCAATGAACCTGATGGCCGACAACAATGCCAAGCTGCGGTTTGAAAACGACAAGACCGGATTCCGGGAAGCAATGGCATTCGAGGGAATGACCGGCTCGCGCGGCGATAGGGTTCTGATCGACGATCCGCACAGCGTTGCAGACGCCAACAGCGTCCAGAAACTTGCCACGGGCATTGCTACATTCCGGGAAGCCCTGCCGTCCCGTGTAAATAACGATGAATCCGCGATTGTGATCATTATGCAGCGATTGCACGAGTCCGACGTTTCTGCCGTGGCAATTGATTTGGGCTACACTCACCTGTGCCTGCCGATGCGGTTTGAATCGGATCGCCGATGCTCCACGCCGTTCTATACTGACCCGCGCACGATCGAGAGCGAACTGCTGTTTCCTGATCGGTTCCCAGAGGACCAAGTGGCTGACCTTGAAAAGACCATGGGCATCTACGCCGCCGCCGGTCAGCTTCAACAGCGCCCCGCACCGCGCGGCGGCGGCATGTTCAAACGGTCAGACTTCCGCGTTATCCAAGCGGAGCCTGCGGGCTACCTGTGGGTGCGTGGATGGGACTTGGCAGCAACTGACGATCCCGGAGCGGCCCGGACCGCTGGCGTCAAGCTGGGAATCGGCCCTGACAACCGATTGTGCATCGCCCATGTCGTCAAAGACCGGGTAAACGCTGCGGGTGTTGAACGGCTTTTGGGCAGCACGGCGGCGGCAGACGGGCAAGACGTGCGCGGGTCAATTCCGCAAGACCCGGGCTCTGCTGGTAAATCATGGGCTTTGCATTTGCTAAAACATGCATTAATGGGTTATAGTTACACCGCAAGCCCTGAGACGGGCGACAAGGAAACGCGCGCAATGCCGCTGGCGGCACAGGTCGAGGCCGGAAACGTGGACATTGTGGCAGGCGATTGGAATGGTGACTTTTTGGACGAAGCTGCGACGTTCCCGATGGGCAAGTTGAAAGACCAGATCGACGCTGCGACCCGCGCGTTTGACATGATCGTGGCCCCTCGCGCATCAGCCGGTATATTCCTGCGAAAGAAAAACCGATGAACATCTTGAACGCCGCCCGCCGAATTGAAGCAATGTTTCCAGGGTATTTTCAGAACGCCAAACACGACCACAATAAAGATTTTGGCTATCCCGATCATGTTGATTTTGACGCAGCTTATCAGCGATATTCGCGTAACGGCATAGCGTTCGCTGGCGTTGAAAAGACAATTCTCAAAACGTGGCAAGATAACCCTGAGCTTTGGGAAAACAAGGACGCCAAAGAAACATACGCCGAGAGTGAAATCCGGCAGAAGTTT
>Ga0307935_1001100_pt1 | contig 10342 bp, 12 predicted proteins | sample OrgLakmetageno92_FD_201827 | JGI IMG/M metagenome (GOLD analysis project Ga0307935, IMG submission 201827) | Saline water microbial communities from Organic Lake, Antarctica - #92 | ecosystem: Environmental > Aquatic > Non-marine Saline and Alkaline > Saline | place: Antarctica: Organic Lake...
GGAAGTAATCATAATAATCTTTATGTTTTGAAATTATTTTCATGTGATTTTTTTAATTTAATAGTATCAACTGGTTTATAGTATTTATTAATATATTTTTTAAATTGTTCAGGTTCTAATCGATGTGTATCAATAGATCTTTTATAATAACTTAATACTTTTTCATTACTATTAGATAGATCCAATACTTCTAAAGTATTTACAATATCTATTTCTTGGAACTCAATATCGAATTCCATTGAACTTTCATATACTTCAAATTCTTGTGAGAAAGTGATAGTTGAAAATAGTAAGAAGATGGTTAAGATGGACATTTTTGGGAACATGAGATTTTATTTTTCTCTAATTCTGAAAGTTTATTGTCTATCAACTTCATAGTATTCTCATTTACTTTAATTATCCCCCCCTCTTTCCCCTAATTTGGTAATAAGTTTGAAATGTAGACCATTTTCAATAACATAGGATAATTCATCTTTATATTCATTCTTTCTTAACATCTCTCACTTTTATTATTATTGGATCAAAATCCATATATGTTATATTATATTGATTGAGAGTTGTTTATATACTTATTAACATTATCCACTGAAATACATTTATTAGTAGGTAATTGTGAGAAATATTACTTGATACAATATACTAAAATGGGAGAATATTCCAATAAAAAATAATTTTCATAATATGAAAATAAAGATAGATACATCAATCGAAATTGATGTGGAGACAATTAAATCAATTATTGAATTGTGTTTTTTGTTTCTATTAAAATGAAAAAATGGGGAAGTGAAGACTTCCCCATTTTTTGGTATATATGATAATTCATATTATCCTTCGATTAATTTTATTTCATCTTCTGTTAAATCGAAATATTCATATAATTTCTCATCTGTCCATTCTCTATCGAAGGGAACTAAGGGAATATTTTTCAATACTTCACCATGAAAGAATCCACTAAATTTAGTCTTTTTTAGAACATAATCATACAATTTGGACTTTAGTAAAGTTTCTATTTTATTACCCTCTTCAATACCCTCTACTATCACATAATAATTAGATTCAGATATAGATGTCTTCCCATCATCATATTTTGGATTCAAATATCCACTTCTACTAACTATCACTTTCTTATCATCATGATCCTTTGATTTAATCGAAGAAAAAAGGGTTTTTGATCCACTAGCTAATGGGTGTATAAATGTATCGGATTCCTCCTTTGATATATATTGCTTCTTTGTAGAAGTATGTAGAGTGCAAGTTCTAATGAAGTTAATTTTTTCTTTTTTATTATTGAAAAATTTACCAAATAAAGTGAAATCAATTACATTGGATGAATTAGGTAGAATACTTGTCTTCAAATCTATTTTGAACCCCTCACTACTCATTGAATAGTCAAACTTACTATTTCTCTCCCATAAATAGTGACAAGCTGTAGTGCTAGCATTATCAAATGGTGATTTATTGTATATTTTGATATTTGATATTATCCCATTATCATTGAAGAAATTTAAAATATTATGATTTGGTGATAAAAAACTTGATGGGTTTATAAATAATAAATTATCACATAGTGGTAAAAATTTATATATAAATTTCGACCAAAGGTTATTATCACCTCCTTTACCACCTCCTTTACTTTTACCAGAAATACCTACCTCCTGATATGGAGAATTTCCTAAAATAATATCAAATTTATCTATATTCCAAACTTTTTTCATATGAAAATCAAATTCTTCTCCCAATGAGCTTCCCCAATATGAATTTAAGTTAAATTCATCACTTGGATCGGATGCTATTTGCCATAGAAATACATTTTTAGCTTGGATATCAGAAGTATATATCATATTCTCAACAATATGTTTATATCTAACATCATCATCCGTTAGGTCTAATTTATCGTCTTTATATCCCCTCAGTGTTTTCATTAACTTATAGATAACCATCATAGGATACGGACCACAACCATTTGCTGGATCAAGCCATTTTAAATATGGATTCACCCATACTCTATTTGATAAAGTTTTCAACATCGGTATAACCACCTCATCTATTGGAGTCATAACCTCACCAAAATTCTTCTTTTCCATGTTCCCAGTTTTGACAAATTCTCTTAACATCAGTAAAGTTTCTCTAATTTGTTCCATTTTTGGAGTAGAATTTCCATGAATATTTTCATACAATTTACACCAAAGTTCATTATCTGTATCTAATAAAGAAAGGGTCATTAACCTTTGATCCTCTTTGGGATTAGATAAAATATATTCTTTTTCCTCCACAGAAGCATATTTATCCAAAATAGCGTTATCCACAGCTTCTTCGAAAATATTCTTATCATTTTTTTCACCATATGTGGTGTATGTCTCATCGGAGTATGTTCTATGGTTTGAAAATGTTACACCAAAATTCGTCTCTGTTATATTTAAATTATCCATATCTTATATATTTTGTTTTAGTAGGTTTGTTCTACAAATATAGGAAATTTTAATAGAACTTCCTCCACTTTTCCCAAATTCTTATAAGAAATTCTAATCAATTCTAACTCCATGAATATAAAATCAATCATCTTTTCATTATAATTTTTTACCAAATTTCTCTCTTAATAGTTCCATCTTAGTTAATCCATTCAATCTAATAGCTTCCGACATATTTCTTTCTTCGTTATATAACTCTTCGAGATTGTGATCGATAATCTCGACCAACTTTTTCTTAGTATCTTCGAATTCGTTATCTACTAATGAATCCAATGAATCATCTCTTCCTTTCCCCTCATCATTACCGATTGATACGTAGTGAATTGAGATATCTGATTTACTTCGAATATCTTTAATAATTATAGATAATCTTTTCTGAGATGTTTCAGATTCCAATGAATATATTGGTAGAATAACAAATGAATTTGGTTTAACCCATCCGATATAATCATCTGTATTAATCTCACCCTTTCTGAATCTATCTCTATCGATTGGTAGAATTCTAGTTCCTCTCCCAATATTTTGAAGTAATTTAATAATACTTGGTGGTCTATCAGTTAAGAACATAACTCCAGTGATTCCTGGAACATTTACACCTTCTGACAAGGTATCGAAATGTATGATAATTGATTTCTCCGTATCTGATAAACCTTTCAATAACTCGATATGTTTTTCTTTAGGGTAACTTACTCCATCTAATTCATAAGAAGCAGATCCATTAACACCTTTCCTAGATGCTCCAGCGAATAATTTAACATCTTCCAATTCAGAGTTAAGTAGGACATCATATATTTCCCACATGATATCTACTGATTCACATTTAATTAAAAGTTTTGGTTCAATTAAATCTGGCATCGAAGATGATTCTTTAATATGTTTAGTGTGAGCTTCGAATGTATCTAAGATAAATTTTACTTTATTTTGAACATTATCCATATCTTCATTTTCCCAATCTCTTGGCATTGCCGTGTGAATAATTGGTCTTGTAATATATCCTTGTTTAATAGCATCAGCCATAGTCATCCCAACTCTTTCTCCGAATACATCCTTATTATCCATTAGGAAACCCCCATCCTCCAATCCCTCTTCTAAACAGTCTTTAGGTGTAGCAGTGAAGAAGTAAGCTTTATCTAAAGATAGTGATTTGAAATTATGTTCAAATCTTGTTAAAGATTCTCCAGAGGCAAGTGTATGTGCTTCATCAGCATATAGAACATCGATATCAATATTTCTTAACTTATCCAAGGAATGATAAGTAGATACAATTACTACTTTTTTCCCCTCATTTCTGAAACCCTCTACTTTTTCTTTAAGATCTTCATTATTAGTAGAGTGTAAGATTATCTCATCTGATCTCAATCTACTTTCATATAATGGTCTAAAGTATTTAGGATTTTCGATTAATTTCTCATGGTCATATTCAGAAGATCCAACAAAAATAAATCTAACTTCTTTAAACATATCTGATAATCTCCCGATTAAATCATCCATGTGTTGATTATTTAGGATCAGTCTATGTGAAGCGATAGCGATAATATTATCACCATTAATAAATCTATTTCTGACATCCACTCCCATTAAATATCCCTTTCCGACTCCAGTAGGAAGACAAATTTGTAATCGATCAGTATTATTCATCTGATCGAAAATTACTCTTTGGTTTTTATTTAATGTATTGATGAGTGCTTTCATATTCTTATATTTAGTTAATATTTGTGGTATATACAAATATAGTGAATTATTTCTAATTAATGGTATATATTCATAATTATTTGTTCCTCTAAAGATTATATATATACTTTATCATGAAATATTTAAAATTTTATAAATCATTCGAAAGTAATATACCATTCAATGAGAATGATCTTGGTGAAATCATTTCATCTCACCACTCTACTGTCTATAACCTATTATCATATTCTTCTGTAATAGTTAAAAGGGCAAATTCGGGGTATGAAATGGAACTCCAAAATCAAATAGAAATATTTAAAAGGAAGTTCCTAACTCTTTAATAGAATAATTAATTTCCTCAAGATCAAGACTAATCTTATCTCTTAATATAGCTTCAACTGTATTAATTTTACTATACCATATTTCTTGATCTTGATCCGATTTCATAATTTCTAAGTTTTGATTTCCTTTAAGTTCCAAATATACTAAATTATTCCGATTATTCAATATCTCCTAAAATCTTATCAATATTATAACCAATCATTTTATCTAAATTTTTCCAAAATGAAGTATTATTATCAATTAGGTTTTTCAAATTATAATCACTTCCCTCATTATGATATCCATAAGTAAGAGTGGAATTTTTAAGAACATTAGTTTGTGTGTTCCAGTGAATACCAGCACAATTTGTGAAAATGATAATGTTATTATCTGTTCCCACTGGGACTCCATAATGTTTATATGAGATACCATGTAAGTTTTTCAAATCCTTTATTGTCATTTTTGTAGTTGGATTAGATCTAAACTTCACTTGGATAGTTGCTGGGATACCATTTAAAGCTACTCCAACTCCATCCACTCCATAATCATCGTTATCCTTAACAACTGAGTAGTCAGTAATCCCTACTCTATTATCAGATGATGTTAATTTAAAGAAGATCTCAGCGAAAATCTCAAACAGATCCCCTTTGAATTTATTCTGACCCTCTTCTCCTATATATCCATACGTTTCATAACTCTCAGAAGCTTCAATAATTTTAGTAGATAACTCAGATAAGGTTTTACAATTAAATAAACTAAAATCAAATCGTTTAATCATTAGATTCTTAAATGCTGAATGTCCAATGTCCAACATAAACTCTTCAACTTTCATTTCTTCTTCCTTAAAGTCTAATGATCCCATAATCTGATCAACTGTTCCATTGATATGGATTAGTCCCTCTGATTGGTTTCTGTTTAATAAATTGATAATATCTTCTTTTGTGTATTTCATCTGTTGTTTTGTTGTATTTCTATACAAATATACTAAATTATTTCTGAATAGTTTCAGATTATAGAAAATTTAATTTAATATAATAATAAATCCTAATATTTGGGGTTTCTTTGGATAATTTAATAAAGTCTTTATATGTGTGGTAAAGATTTCCGTTGTAATAAAAAATATCATATAATTCGTTACAAATAGAAAAAGTATAATGATACACTTTCCCTTTAACTGCCTCTAATTTAGTATATGGATTTTCTGATCTCCTATCAAGGATTTTCATTTTATCTACCCCATAAATTCCTTGGAAGTAATCATAATAATCTTTATGTTTTGAAATTATTTTCATGTGATTTTTTTAATTTAATAGTATCAACTGGTTTATAGTATTTATACTTTTTCATTACTAATAAGTCTGTATCCGTGTCTTGTGACATATATAAAATATGGTATTATATGAGTATTATCCTTTAATGAAGTATTTTTTGGTATAAGTATTTCCAATTTTACTCTATCTTCTTGTCTATTACCATAGAGAGGTTCAAAAAAATGACCTATTTTATTATCAATAGTAATTCTCGTTATTTCTTTTAGTGGTATGCGTGATCCATAATTATCCCAATAACCATCAGAGATACGTATCCCTGACTAATCATCATTTAGAATATAAAAATCTCCTTCATTATCTGTATATAATTTTATCATAATTTACAACTTATTAAATTGCCTCATATTATAAATATACTATTTTTATTTAAAAACTAAAAATTATATATAAAAAATATCGTTCTCAAAATACATTTTGAGTTCATTCCTTAAATCTAATGATCTATATATCTTAGCTGGATTTAATATTATTTCACCATCACCATTTTCATGATCTGGTCCTATGTATAGTAGGTACATAGCTCTAACATCTATGCCTACCTCTTCGAGTATTAGTGAATATAAGGATAGTTGTATGGAATATTCATTAAGGTGGTTTTGATGCAAGGTATCAAATGGGTGTAGTAAGTAATCATATCCACCATTTGAGTTAAATTTTTTATTTGTTTTATAATCGACCATTATAATATTCCCATTGTATAAAAATAAACTATCTATCATTCCAGCTATTTTTAATTTTTTGGAAAATATTTTTTGCTCAAATTTTAAAGGTGTTAATTTACTTAACTTTTCTGAGAAGATATTATTAAATTTATTAATTCTGTTGATAACATCTTTGTCTGTTGGTAAAGGTTGATAAATCCCTTTATAATAATTCTCTATCCAATCGTGTGTATAAGATCCTATGAAATTTGCTCTCTCATTTATCTTTCTCCACTCTTCTTTCTTTTCTTGAACAGTTACACCATCTTCTTCTGCTTTCTTTTTAACCCAATAGTTAAAATCAAATGGTTTATGAAATTTAGAAAGGAATGTTGTTACTGATATAAATTCTTCATTTCCATATCTATACTTATGTTGTCTCTCATTAAAAGAAAAACTATCATCTGTATAATATTCTAATTTTTGTAAAGCATCCTCTTTGGTCATAATAATATTATTTTGATACTCTTTATAGTGAAAAATAAATTAAGAGTTTAATATATATGACAGTATGAATTATATTAAGAAAAGAGAAGTATTCAAAGAGGATCTATTGCTAGAAAAGTTAAATATATCAGGTGATTTAGTTAATATTTTATCTAAAATAGATAATCCAGTGGCTCGTTTTTTAATTAATATTTCCTCAAATAATATTGAAGAAGATCCTTATAGGCAGGATAATTTATCTTCATCAGATAAAAGAAGTTATTTTACTTTTGATGATGGGAAAAATCAAATAAAGGCTGGGAGGTTAGTAAATAAACTAATCAAAAAGGTTAAAGGTGAATTGGGTGAAGCTGAATTCAAAAAGAAGTTTGGAACAATTGAAGAAAAGGATGTCCAGAAATTTGTAGATCAATATAATGAGATATTAGCTTCCAAATTAAAGTCAGATGAATTGACAATATTAAAAGGAGATGATATTTATAAAGCATATATGCATAGTTGTGAAAATAGAAATTCTCCACTTGGACACTCATGTATGATTGGAAAAGATAAAAGTTTATTTGAGATTTATACAAAAAACCCACATAAGGTTAAATTAGCTACATTATGGAAAGATAATATTATTTGGGGTGACCGTAAGTTACTTGGCAGAGCCCTATTATGGAACACAGAAAATAGTGGGATAGTAATGGATAGAATTTATTTTGAAAATTCTGATGTTGAAATGAAATTTAAAAGTTGGGCATCCGATAAGGGATATGCTTATAGAAAGGTTCAAGATTTTAGGGAAAGTAATGCTACTCTTTTTGTTCATAATAGTGAGGATGTCATATATAATGACCTAGAGGTTTGTTTAAAAGATATAGATTATGAAAATTATCCTTATATGGATACATTCAAATTTATTGATGATAATAGTTGTTTAACAAATGTTAAAACCCCTGATTCCGTTAAGGAATTAACAGATGATGATGGTGATTATGTTTCATTAGTTCCCCATAGAGAAATAGGGAAATATTTCAGTAGAGAAAATTTAATCAAATTGGATGATGTAATAGAAAATGGTGTATATCAGCAAGTTATGGAGGATATACCAGAGGATAGTTTGATTTTATATGCTGAGGAGGGTTGGTCATCTTTTATTGAATTATTTAGTGAGCATGAATCTTATTCAATTATTAAAGATGTTTTAGGTGGTGATGCTTTTCATATTTTTGACAATGATTACTACCCAAATATTGACACTCATTGGGAAGATATCGAAGAAAAAACCAAAAAGGAAATAGTTTCAATATGTAAAAAGTTAGATGATGACCTTATCATTTTTAAAGCTCAATCAAAAGAAGATTTTTTTAGTTATAAAGAAAAATACCCCAAAGTAAATTTTGGTGATTATGATACAACTAGAGATATACATTTCAAAGAACAAACTTATTTTGTAATAAGAGATAATTCAGTTAAAGATTTAACAGAAGAAATATCTGAAAATGATAATTTGGAAGATATTAAAAGAGAAATTAAAACCGCTTATGATGAAGCTCAAAGAATTTCTAATGAATCGGAATGTTTAAATGATATAACTGATTCCATTGTGAATTATTTTGGTGATGGTAAATATAAAGTGGATCATAAGTTATATATATCACTTGATGATGAGAAGATAAAAAGTAAAATAATATCCCATTTAGGCGAATACGATATTAATGACTTTATAGCAACATATTATAAAGGGGAGGGAGAATTGATTGAAATATTAGAACATTGTATAAATTATTATAATTTACCAAACCCTGATTTCAACGCCCCTTATTATGGATATAATGCTGATCCATCAAAACTCATAGATGAAATGGTATCAAATAGAATATCATTTGTTGAATTATGAAACATTTAAAGACATTTGAAAATCATAATCATAATCATAATCATAATAGTAATATATCTTATCATGTTACTAGTAAACATAATTTAGATTCTATTTTAAAAAATGGTCTTGAACCAAGAATACCAACAGATTATGGTATGAAAGGTGATACTAAAGGGGTTTATTTATTTAAAACTGTAAGTGATGCTAAAACTGCTCTTTATAACTGGTTAGGAGAAAGAATAGATGAATGGGAAGAAGAAAAAGGTAAAGAATATGATGAGGTTCTATTACATGTAGATATAAGCGGATTAGAATGTTTAGATACAGTAGAATTTGAATGGACATGTTTAGATCACATTCCACCTAATAGGATATTATCCATAGATTACACTGTTTAAATTTTAAAGTTTAATATATAAGATATGAAGTATTTAAAGAATTTTGAAATATATGAATCAGTGATGCAACAAAGTAGTATTAACCAACTAAAAAGGGTTAAATCTATGATGAAAGGTATCGACATTGATGATAGAGTTAGGAAAGATATCAAAGAAGGTCCAAAAAGGCATGTAGATCCATTGAAAACTGTAACTAGTTATCAAGATTATATGAAACAACCTTTTAAGACTAATCAAAATGTAACTCAAGTAAAAGAAAGCTTAGAAACTTTATATAATAATCTTAACCAAGAATATGGTGAGGGTTGTGATGTAGAGCATAATAAAGACCATGTTGAAGTTAGATCACCTATGAAGTATATAGTTGATGATCTATGTGATAAATATGGTGGTGAAGTTAAATCAGTTGATGATTACTACACTATTAAAATAAAATAATATTATGAAACCAGCTATACAAGCATCAAATATAAGATTTTGTAATATCAAATCTAACTCACTTACAGTCAAGTGGGATAATGGAGATGGTGAAAGGAGATTAGTTGTTATTGTTCCTGAGAAAAAGGTTAATACATCTAATGATAGTGGTTCATCTGATACATACGAGTATGGAGATAATGATTATGAATCAACTTTTGGAAACCCTGACCCATTTGAAGTTAGGCAAAATTTCCCTGGGTATTATCCAGGTTATAAATCTGATTATTTTAACTATAATAGTAATGGTTTGAGTAGTTGTGATAGTACATCATATTTAGCTCCCGCAGAGGCATTACCGTTAAGTGATACGACTTACAGACCTTCTATAATTTATGGAAAGGGGGATGAGTTAAATATAACAACAAGAGGTTTAACTTCTTCTAACCCAACAACATGTCCATCACCTTCCCCATCTCCAAGTTATGAGATAATAGAAGATACGGGAGATTCTAATGGTACATTTGTTGTTTATGAGGGTCTTGAGGAAGAAGTAACTGTTTTAAATTTGAAACCAGAAACTGGATATTATGTTGGTGTTTTTGAGTTTAATGTTGAAGATGATTGTATAGAATATTTATATGAACAGAATTGGACTAAAGTTATAACATCATGTCATGTAGAAACAGGAACAATATCGTTTACTGTTACTGATTGTAGG
>Ga0307935_1001101_pt1 | contig 10331 bp, 7 predicted proteins | sample OrgLakmetageno92_FD_201827 | JGI IMG/M metagenome (GOLD analysis project Ga0307935, IMG submission 201827) | Saline water microbial communities from Organic Lake, Antarctica - #92 | ecosystem: Environmental > Aquatic > Non-marine Saline and Alkaline > Saline | place: Antarctica: Organic Lake...
GCAACCGAAGACATGTTTGAGATCCTGATCAATAATCGGGCTACCATGCAGCACGCGTATGCAGCGGTAGGAATTACCGATGCTGACACTGTAACTGCTGTCACTAGACTCAACGACCGCAAAGATAAAATCTCTGAGGAGGAATATCTCAGTGCACTAACCGAAATTACCTCTGATCCTGAGCTGGCACAAACGGTCAAAACCATGATCGAATCAACCGATCCAGGCGACAACCTGGTGGTTGCGACCCTCAAGGACCTCGGGATCAACAACGTACGCATCGACCGATCACTGGCTCGCGGGTTTGATTACTACACCGGCACTGTGTTTGAAATTAAAGACACGAACCCAGATAACAACCGGTCTATGCTAGGTGGTGGACGCTACGACAACCTGACCGGTCTGTTTGGCGGTGACCCAATTTCTGGTATTGGGTTTGGGTTTGGTGATGTGACAATGAAGGACTTCCTGATTACCCACGACCTAATGCCAGAGGAAGTGACCTATACTTCGGCCGCACTGACGCTACTACCAATGAGCGCAGACCAAAATCTGGAGGCACTCAAGATTGCGCAAGACATCCGCGCTACCGGTCTATCATGCAGCATTGACAATAGCGACCGAAAGATCGGCAAAAAGATCAATGCTGCGGCTGAAGCCAAGGTTATCTACTCGATCACCATTGGTTCTGATGAGGTTGCTTCAGGCAACTACACTATGAAGCACCTAGAATCCGGCAATGAAGTGTCTGGTACAATTGAGCAACTTATGACTCACCTCATTGAACTCAGTTAACCATGCGCTACGTTGTCTTTGACCTTGAAACCCAAAATATTTTTCAAGAAGTTGGATCTAGCGATCCAACCGCTTTAGATATTTCGGTGGGGACTGTATATGACTACGGGACCGAGAAGTACACCACCGTATCGATCGATAACCTCGACGACTTGTGGCCGATTATCGAACAGGCTGATGCGCTCGTGGGCTATAACAGCAACCACTTTGATATCCCACTCCTGAATAAATACTACCCGGGTGATTTGACTCAGATTAAAAGTATCGATCTACTCGAAGACATCAAAGCCTCACTAGGTCGACGACTACGTTTGGATAGTATTGCCCAAGCTACATTGGGAGCCAAAAAATCTGCCGATGGACTACAAGCGGTACGCTGGTGGCGTGAAGGTAAGGTAAAGGAAATTATGAAATACTGCGAACAGGACGTGAAAGTAACCAAAGACATATTTGAATACGCTCGTAAACACGGTCACGTCAAATTCAAAGATGGTCACCGCAAAAAAGAAATCCCCCTCAATATCGCCCACTGGGAAGAAAAAGAGGATAGTGCGATGACTCATAGTTTACTTTTTTGAGAATATAAATAGAACGCCGCGCAATCCAGATTTGGACTGCGCGGCGGTTTTGATTCAACTACCCTTGTAACAAAGCCAAGAGTTGCCTTTCAACTCTTCCTGAGATGGCAGACCGAGCTCGGTCAGTTTATTGTCTGCTGCGATTGGTGCAGCGAGAAAGAAACCAGGATAGTTCACTGGTTCATCGGGCAAGTCGACAGACACACCTTCACCATCCGTCAGCTGACCCGTGTCCATGTCGAGCACAAGCTCGACTTTCCCGCGCACCACCATAACAGTGCCCGCCTGGTTAAAGGCAACTTCACAGTTTTGATGCAGCCATTCGAGATCATCTACAGAAATGTCAACTTGGGCGTATATTGTTACTGGTGTAGCGAGAGCTGTCGCAAGTGCAGCAATCAAAAGGTACTTCTTCATAGTCATTCTCCTTTGTTGACGTTGATTATGAGATTACTCAAGCCACCAGCTCAAGAATACTCAGTAAGGATGCGGTAGCAATTGCCCATCCGATTCCCGCAATAAACAAAAACTTTATATTCAACTACTCATCCTCATTCTTTTTTTCTTCTTATGTTATATTATACATACTTTTGGACTAAAGTCAACCCTGAGATATCAGCGCTACGTAGCCCACAAAGCCGGCCAGGATGATGCTATACCAGACAAATGGCCACAAAGTGTACTTGCGGATGAACGCCAAGAAGAAGTGGATCACCACCATAGCAGTCACAAACGCTACCCCGGCCCCGACTGAAATCAGCATCCAATCTACACTCCCCTCTTCTTGCATCAGATCAAGGGTCATTTTGGTTCCCACTCCGAGTGTGATTGGGATCGCTAAGAGGAATGAAAAGCGCGTCGCCTCTATACGAGTCAGACCAACTAACATACCACCAGCAATGGTCGCACCGGAACGTGACATTCCCGGTAACAGCGCAAGCATTTGAAACAAACCTACCTGCAACCCACGCTTGAGGGTAATCCGACCGCGTGGTGGCGAGACCGAGTAGCGCCACTCAGCGTATAGAAAGAACAGTGACGCAAAAAACAAAATCACCGCCACCACGGTTGCGGTGCGCAAATACGTCGACACAACTGGCTCGAGTAGTACTCCGACTACAACCGCCGGAACGGTACCAATCATCAACGCATACAGGAGCGTCATGTCTTTTTCCTCTACCGGCAGCCGACTTAGTCGCCGCATCGCTACTTGCAACAAGCGCAACAGGTCTTGCCTAAAATAGATCATCACGGCAGCTGTGGTCGCAAAGTGCAAAATCGCATCAATCGCGAGAGCGTTAACTCCATCAATAACCAGCAATTCCCGTACCAAGACCAAGTGCCCGGTAGATGAAATTGGTAAAAACTCAGTGACTCCTTGGACAAACCCTAGGATAATGACATCTAATAGTTCCATTAGAGCGAGTATAGCACGGCTAATTGCATGATATACTGATTTTGTAACCAAGTAATTAGAACGTTATTTATGGAACCTAACACGCAACAAGAATCATCAGCCGCAATTCCACTAGCAATCGTTATTGGCTTTGCCATGATCGCCGTTGCTATATTTTTTACCAGTGGCAGTAATGACCCAGCACCGGTGGCACAAGCTCCCGCTGAAGCACCAGCCGCTGCCAGCACCATTCGGGCTGTCTCTGACAATGACTACATCCTTGGGAATCCTAATGCCCCAATTGTCATGATTGAGTATTCTGACTACGACTGTCCATTTTGTAAGCAGTTCCATGTCACCATGCACCAGATCCTTGATGAGTATGGCGTGACTGGTCGCCTGGCGTGGGTGTACCGGCAATTTCCTCTAGTTGATCTGCATCCAAATGCAACCAATCTAAGCGAAGCGGCTCTGTGTGTCGGTGACATTGGTGGCAATAGCGCTTTTTGGACCTTTTCGGATATAATTTTTGAAAGCCGGCAAGACTCTGAATTCACTAATATCACCAAGCTACCGGAATTTGCAGTGGCAGCTGGTGTAGACCGAGCTTTGTTTAATGATTGTGTCGCTAGCGACCGAATGCTTGATGACCTCAAAGCAGACATGGCCGATGGTCTAGCGGCTGGAGCCCAAGGTACGCCGTATACAGTTATCAAAGTTGGTAACCAGCAAGCCGTCATCAATGGCGCGCAGCCATACGATACGGTAAAAGGGATTGTAGAAAACCTCTTCGAACAGCTCGACGGCACCTTTGATCCGGCAGTAGCAGCCGAAACGGCAGCTGCGGCAGAACCGCAGAACTAAGACAACAAGTGACAATAGTCGCACTCTGCTGGCTCGCACGTTTGTGTGAGCCAGCTTCCGTTTACCAGCGCCTGTGCAGCGGCGATGATTTCTTGCTTGAGGGCTTGCACCTCTTCTTTGGTGACGACAAAGGTTTCTTCTTTGAGATTTCCTGAAGCTGCTGACTCAACAAAAGACAATACACCAGTGCGACACTGATAACGCTCATCATCGTATAATTCGAGCAGTAGTGCATAGAATACCAACTGGCGCTTGTACGATCCGTCTGAAGACTGAGTGTTCCCTTCGATCACGTTACGTGACTTTGGCTTACCAGTTTTATAATCAACTACTTGCTGCAAGTTGCCTTTAGCATCAAAATCAAGCCGATCGAGATTACCCTTGAGCGGAATACTCGGGATAGCTGGGTCGCCGGTCTCTAGCTCGACAGAGATTGAAAATTCTTCTTCGGTTTTTGCTGGCAGACGTTGCGCGAGCGTTGAGACATACGGCAAGATGATTTCCAGCCCCCTGGCGTGTAGCTCGGTGTACTCGAGAGTATTTAATGGCATTGCCGCCAGCGACTGCTCTAGCCAAGTCAGTAGTTGCTGATCGGTTGGTATCGTTCCTGTTTTAGTGTGTGCAGCAGTTGCTCGCTGCAGAACAGCGTGCACCGCCGTTCCAAACAGCAGGTGAGTAGGCTGTGTTTGGGGAATGCGGAGTAAGTTTTTAAAGTAATACTCCCATGGGCTGCGCAGATAATTATTAAGCGATGTCGCCGAGAAGCCGCGCACCTTAAAGAGCTCTGCGATAAACGCTGGATCGACGGTATTCTTAACTGGTGGTGTCTTGATGGCGGCCAGCGGATCAAACGACTTGGTTTCGCTGTCAGTTGAGACCGATTCCAATAACGTAGTATCAATTTCAGACAGTAGTCGTGATACTGACAACGGCTTACCATCGGCATTGAGCTCACTAGAACTGAGGTACAGCGTACACTTTGCTCGCGTCATCAGCACGTACAGCAAACGCTTTTCGTCATCTTGGGCATCGGCGGCCACTGGTACAGATCGCGGAATCTTAAACAGCTCCCGCCGGGCTTTGCCACCCCACACCGAGTCAATCAAGTGCGGAGCCACCACAACCTCAAATTCGAGTCCTTTTGATTTGTGAGCCGTCATAACCTGCACGGCATTCATATCAGTTGAAACAAAGGGAGCGGACAGCGAGAGGTTGTACGAGCGTCGCTGCGCCAGGACCTCGGTTATTTGGGCTAGTACCACTTTTTTATCACGCTTGACCAACTCTTCTACTTCGTCATAGAGGCGGCGAATAATCCGCGCTGCTCCGTAGGGGTCGGTTTGTAGTGCGTACTCTTTGAGTCCACTTTCGTCCAGCAGTTGGGCAAGTATTTGATGTGGTGCTTCAATCCCATTTTTGTCTCGCGCGTGTTGCAACACCTGCGCGATCCGTTGCACCGCAGCTACATCCGCCACTTTGATTGCTTCTAGCTGGTCAGCTGATGCTACTAGTTCACTTAGTTTCTGGGTATAATTTTGCGCAGCACAGACCTTGGCGATATCGGTTGGTGACACTCCCCAGTACGAACCATGCAAGACGGTGAACAATGCTCCCTCATCGCTACTTGAGACTGCCCGCAGTAGCTGCTCGATAGTGTGCGTGATTGGGTGATGTAATATATCGCTCTCGGCTGAGGCAACCGCACTGATGCCAGCCGCGCGCAAGGCGGCACTGAGGTCTTCTACCTCACGGTTACTACGAACGATTACTGCGATGTCGTCTGGAGCTACGCCACCTGCTATCTCCTGCCCGATTGTCTCTACCACCCAACTATCTTCGACTGCCTGATGGGTAAATTCTCGAACCGTAACCGACGAATCTGGCACGGCCGCTGCAGTTAGCGGAATTCGCAGCTTGGTCAACGGACCCTCATCAACCGCTACCAAATCATGACTAGCATCAAGGATTGCTTGCCCTGAGCGATAATTTTCCTTCAGGGAAATTACGGTGGTGTTTTTGAAGTGGGTTTCAAAGTATAAAAAGTTCTCGAGCGACGCTCCTTGAAAACGGAAGATGGCTTGCTTCTCGTCCCCCACCACAAAAATATTGGGTGACTCATGGTAGTTGGCGAGTAGTTCTAAAATTCGGTTTTGGGAACCATTCACGTCTTGGTGTTCGTCAGCCAACATATACTGGAAGCGTTCTTGCAGATCGCGCAGCATATCTTCGTTTTGTGACAACGCATCAACTGTCTCGACAATCATGTCATCAAAGTCATACAATCGGCGCTCACGCAGCGAAGTTTCATACAAACGATACACCTGGAGCAAGGCGCGGTTTTTATCAATCGATTTAACCGCGTCTTTGTATTCACCACGTTCTTTGCCCTTGTGGGCACCTTTCTCGTGATACTGCTCGATCTCGAGCAGGGCTTTTTCTTGCTCGGCGATTAGTTCATTGAGGCGATCTGGCGTGATGTATTCCCGCTTGAGCTCGCTCAACATCCCCATCAGTGGTTTGACGTAGTATTCGGGATTACCACTTGGTCGCAGCGTCTTGAGCGCACTATCGGTGAGAATCGCTTCGATGATCTGAATCTTGTCGATGTCGGTTGCCGGCTGCCCACCGACTATTTGCGGATAGGCGTCCGGGTAGCGAGCGATAAGCTTTTGGGCAAACGCATGGAAGGTCGCAATCTCTACCCGATACGCCGCCGTACCGATGTAGCCCAGCAGCCGCTTACGCATCGCCTTGGCGCCAGATTCGGTAAAGGTCAGGGCGATGATGCTCTCAGGCGCCGTATCAGTTTGTAGCAATATGTTTGCTATCCGCAACGTAAGAATTTGTGTCTTACCAGTACCAGGACCAGCAATCACCATCACGGGTCCGTCGATAGTATCCACCGCTTGTTTTTGCGCTGTATTCAATTGTTTGTAAGCGGCAGTAAAGGCTGGTGAAGTGAGAGATTGAGACATGGGAGTAGTATAACAAATCACAAGCAATTGACTCAGATGCCAATTACCGATAATCTACCAATAGAAACAAGAAAGGACCTAAGATGTTTTTGAGAATTTCGAACGAAGCCCTGCTAGCTGAAGCCATCAGGAAGGTACGGCTGCGGAAGGTGCCACTGACAAACGGTTCGTATCAAGGAAGCAAGGTTGCAAAAGTCATTGTGTTGCTTCGCGACTGGATTGACCCAAAAGAATTGACAGAAACCTGCAACAGGATGATACATGCTGGCACATTACTGGCGACGGCTTCTAAAGGACGATATACACCAGGCGCGACACGTTCACACGACAGAACCAACGGTCGACTCGATCGCTTTCACCCTGATGCACAACTAACCTCACCACAGCAGTATTTTTCTGAATCTGGCACACCTCTTGGGACAAGTAGAAAAAACGGTCGTCTCAGGGTACATAGTCAAGGAAAACCTTTTTGGGCGTATGGGTACAGAATGTTCTACCTCACAGAAGACGGTGTACCCGATGCAGTACCGACAAATTGCGTACAGCTCTAAACAACTAAGCCGCCCTGTCAGGGCGGCTTTTCTTTAGCTTTAGTAAGACTTGAGACGCCTGGCTTTTTCGTGCTGGCGGATCTTCTCTAGTGCTTTGGCTTCGATCTGCCGAATTCGTTCTCGAGTTACACCGAATTCTTTTCCGACTTCCTCTAGCGTGTGATAGGTACCGTCTAGCAATCCGTGACGCATTTCGAGGATCTTGCGTTCTTTGTCTGATAGCGTATCTAGAATTTCGGTGATCTGGTCGGTCAGGATACTATGTGAGACTTCCTGATCTGGCGATGTTATCTTGTCGTCGGCGATAAAGTCTGACAGTCGCGACCGATCGTCGTCGTCCCCTACTGGCAGTTCGAGTGAAATGGTGTCTTGAGAAATCTTTTCGATCTGGTAGATCTTTTCTACCTCTACCTGCATTTCGGTGGCGATCTCTTCTGGCATTGGGTCTCGACCGAGGTCTTGGGCCAGGCGGCGTGAGACTTGTTTGTACTTGGCCATCGTTTCCACCATGTGTACCGGGATACGGATAGTTCGTGATTGGTCCGCGAGTGCTCGAGTGATCGCTTGACGAATCCACCAGGTAGCATAGGTAGAGAATTTGAATCCCTTAGTGTAGTCAAATTTGTCCACCGCCTTAAACAACCCAAGGTTGCCTTCTTGAATCAGGTCGAGTAGCGTGAGGTCAGGTGACCGTCCAACATATTTTTTAGCAATTGATACCACGAGCCGCAGGTTGGCTCGAGCCAGCAAATTGCGAGCTTCTTCGTCTTGCTCTTCGATTCGTTTGGCGAGTACCTTTTCTTCATGAGCATTCAAGAGTGGATATTGTCCGATTTCACGCAAGTACATCTGAATCGAATCGTAGCCACTATCACTGCGTTTGAAAGCATTTTTCTTGGCGAGCACTTCGGTACTAGGGTCATCTCCAAGCATACCACCGCTTTGCAACACGTCGATGCCGGCGATACCAAATTTTTCGTACAGTCCATCAAGCATTTCGATATTGTTCTCGACTTCGGGAAATGAGCGCAACAATTCGTCATAGGTTACATACCCACGCTCTTTACCAAGTTGCATCAGATCTTTTGATTTTGCATCAAAAATCCGCTCAGCTTTGCTGCGCTTTACTTGTGGTACTTCTGGCTTTTTGGGTCCGGCTTTTTTAGCGGCTACTTCCTTGGCAGCATCACTAGCCGCTTTACGTGAAGCGGCTTTTTTAATATCGGTGACTGATGGCTTTTTCTTTACTACCGACTCTGCTTTTGGGGTTGTTTTGGTGGTCGAAGCTTTGGTTGTGGGAGCTTTGGTTGTGACCTTTTTTGTGGTTTTAGGAGCGGTTTTTTTGACCGCTTGTTTGTCGTCTTTTTTTGTTGTGGCCTTCTTTTTGGTGGTTGCCATGTGACCAGTACTATACAGAAGTATAGCCAAATGTCTAGCCCGTTTCACCAAAGATTTCGACTGTCAATAGTGGCTTGCGCAACAACTCTTGGACCGTCTGAATAGTAGTTAGATGTTCAAGCGATGCGGCTGAATCTTGGTTTTGCTCAGCAGTCTGCATCTGCGCTCGTAATGCCGTTAGTTTTTGTTGTAATAACTTCGTGCGTAGTAGATTAAGCTTGGACACAACATCTTCTTGGAGCGCTAACTTGGGCATTTTTTCGATCTGATTCTCTAAACTAAAGCTGAGCTCGGCCGCTTCGGAGTCTGAAATAGTAAAGGCGTGCTCAGGAACATGTAGCTTCAACTGGGTCTGAATGACATCCGCCATTGGCTTGTCAGCCACCAAAGCCATAGCAGTCAGGTATAAAAATGATGAGCGAGTGCTGTCAGTTTTTATCTGACTAACTGGAGCAGTTGATTCTTGTACGTCTGGGTTAGTAACGGTGGCGGGCTGCAGCTTGCGCTCATCACGTAGCCGGTCAACCTCATAGCGGATTGCTTCGTTGGTACTGCCAATTTCCTTGGCAACAATGCTGACAAAGTGCTCTTGGTCCATTCGGTTTGGCAGCAGCAAAATAAACGGCAATATTTCTTCTCGCGCTTTTAACTTGAGTGTTCGCACGTCGTCCTCAGAACGTTTGAGTACGTGCAGCAGAAACTCAATCACATGTACCGACTTGCCGACTAATTTTTTAAACTGAGGCAGATCTGATTGGATTAAATCAGCCGGATCCTTGCCTTCGGGTAGCTCGACCACCTTTACGTCCATCCCCCTTCTAAGCATCAACTCAGCCCCCTTTTTCATGGCCGCAATACCTGCCCGGTCGGCATCAAGAGCCAGCACGACTTTTTCAGATAGTCGCTGCAGTAATTGGGTGTGATGTAAGGTTAAGGCAGTTCCAGACACGGCAACGGTATTATGGTACCCAGCTTGATGACACATCACCACATCAAACTGCCCTTCCACGATAAGCGAAAAGCCTAGCGACCTGATCCCCGTCTTGGCCTTATCATAGCCAAATAGTAGCTCTGACTTTTTATACAGCGCAGTCTCTGGAGAGTTGACGTATTTAGGCGCCTTATCATCTGGATGCAAAATACGTCCCGAAAACGCCACCGGCTTGCCCCCGCTATCATTCATCGGAAAGACGATTCGATCGCGAAAGACATCAAACGGTTCTTTTCCCCCATCTGTTTTTTTAATCAGACCAACCGCCAGTAATTCTTCGACAGTGTACTGCTTGGCTTCTAGCGCATCTTTGACTTCACGCCAGCCACCTTTTGGTGGACCAGGGGCATACCCGATTTTCCAAGCAGCTACGGTTTGAGCAGTGACTCCACGGTCTTTGAGGTACTGATAGGCTTCCTTTTCTTTTTCTAACTCAGCTTGATAAAACTCTACTGATGCCACCAGTGCCGCGTACCAACGCTCCCGCTGGGTGCGTTTTTTGGGATCTTCTTTGACAAGCTCTACCCCCGCCTTATCAGCCAGCTGCTTGAGAGCCTCCTTAAAATCAACCCCTTCCATCGCCTGGATAAAATTGAACATATCGCCTCCTTGCGAGGTCGAGAAACAGTAGTACATCCCCCGGTCTGGCGAGACGTAAAATGACGGAGTCTTTTCGGCCGAGAATGGTGACTTCCCTTTATAGTTTTTGCCCGCTTTATGCAGCTCAACATACGGCGAAATAATATCCACAATACTCAATCGATCCTTAATTTGCTGTACCGC
>Ga0307935_1001102_pt1 | contig 10313 bp, 8 predicted proteins | sample OrgLakmetageno92_FD_201827 | JGI IMG/M metagenome (GOLD analysis project Ga0307935, IMG submission 201827) | Saline water microbial communities from Organic Lake, Antarctica - #92 | ecosystem: Environmental > Aquatic > Non-marine Saline and Alkaline > Saline | place: Antarctica: Organic Lake...
AGGCTCTTTTTTTGCTCGATATTGATCAAATTCATTTTTAAATAGTTCGTCAACAGCGATGTTTAGATTAAATGAAGGAAAGCCCGGTCTTTTAGTACCAAGAACATTGTCTAAGTAGAAACATCTCGGACATTCAAAAAAGAAATCAATTTTTGAACGTGAAAGCTTCCACTTAGCGCCTCCATAATTCCATTCAGCACTCCTGTTCGGGTTGTATTTGTAAGTGTATCCAGCCATATTTTAATTATAACATCATTGATTATTTGATTCATCAAACTTGCTTGCTTTTAAGATATTAGAAAATAGTTTGGTAATTGTTAAAATATAACTATTTACTACTTACTGAGTAAGTCTTACCGTTGAATGATAGTTTGTTTTAGATGCCTCTTGCTAAAAGAATTACTTTTATTGTTCTTATGACGATTTTCAAGTCTAGTAGTAATATTTCTGCAGCCGAGTAACCTTCATAACAATCTGCATATTTTTTATCTAATTTATTCGCACTTGCTCCAACTGTTTCTTTGTGAGACTGGTAACTTCCGGTAATACCGCCAGGTACTCGATTTTTATCAGTCACTCCATTGTCCATTAAAGTTTTGTACACCTCCAGATTAACTGGTCTTGGTCCAATTATGCTTAGTTCTCCCTTGAGTACTGAATAAAACTGCGGTAACTCATCCATATATATTTGCTTAAGCAGCCATCCTATCTTTATGACCCCATTATTTTTTTCAAATTTTTTGGTGTGTATAAAGTGTCCCTTTTCTTTTTCTTCTAAGATTTTTTCGTATTTAAAGATATTGAATTTGTATAAATTAAACTTTTGTCCATACGACATCCTGACCTCTGTGTAGAATAGCGGGTCGCCCGGTCTACCACGATAAATTTGTTCGGATTTGATCAAAATTAATATTAGTACGATAAATGGTGATCCTAGTAAAAGTATTATCGAGGAAAAACATACGTCAACAATCCGTTTTGCTGGTCTTACCTTTCTTCTTTTTTCAGTTATCATAGAATTTAGTGTATCGCATTTAATAAAATAAAAGGCCCGCATGGCGGGCCTTTTACGAGAGTGACTCGTCTATTCAGCAGTAAAGGTGTCGAATATTGTGTCGATCTGTACGTCGTTAGCTAAGCTGAAGTCGAAGTCACCGTCTTCTGTGTAAATAACTACTGCGTATTCACGGCCGGCGGTTGTTGGTCGTTGTAGTGCGATTTCTGCTGGTACCAGTCCTTGTGATTCACTAAACCTAACTACTCCCAACAAGAAACCTAGGTCTTCGTTGTTGTATTCTCGTACACCAATCCAACCTTCGCTTACCGGATATGTTGCACTTTCTAGTACGATTGAGGCTGACGCTGCTTGGTCGTTAACTACGACTGCTCCATCTCCTACTTCTAATGTTGGAGTTGGTTCAACTTCAACTGACTCCTCACTTACTACTCCTTCTCCACCTTCGGTATCTTCTGCTTCCTCATCAGTAACGGCTTCCAGAACAGCTGCCGCTTGGTTATCAGGAGCGTTGGCATCTGGTCCAGAGAATGCCCACACTAATAGACCACCGATTAGTAGACCTACAATAAACGCTACTAGAGTTTTTTGTCCTTCTTCTTTTTTTTCTTCTGCCATACAATTAGTTTAATGAATGCTGTAATAAGTAATGTTTAGAGTATATCATAGGCAAAAACTCTCATGTACATTGACAGAATCATTAATTTTCAGGCTACTCTTATCCGCACAGTTCTCTCACTTCGTTTAAAAGTGCCTCTTGCTTCTTTTTTGAGAGGTGTAAATACCGCAAAATTTGTTCATTTGCCAAAATGTCTTTACATAAAATGATTTCTCTAGCAATAAGAGTCTCTGCTTGAGAAGCAGAAATACTTTGTAGAACAGTAACAGGATAAATTTTAGCCTTTTGAATTCTGTCGTGTAGATTGTTGTTTTTAGGGTAATCCCAGCTAAGCATTTTTAAACCTACACAATTACCGTATTCACGGGATGTGCTAGTAAATTTAGTATTGGTTATAAGCCAAAACTCTTTAATGCCGCAGATATCTTCATGGCAAATCTTATTTTCTTGTAAGTCGAGGAAACGAGCGTACGAATACATTGCTACTTGCAGATCAGATTTTACTCCAGGTCTAGAATGAAACTTTGCTTCTCCTACAAAGCTGTGGTCAGCTTTGTAGGCAGCAACGTCGATTTCATGTTCGGCGCACTTTCCGGTTAAGTTAATACCGGTTCTAGTATTGTAGCCACCCTCTTGAAATAGTCTGGCCAAAAACTTTTCAAACGGAAAACCGGTTGGACCTAGATTGAACAAAGCTCGTCTTAGTGAGTATCGTGCTGCAGCGGGCGGCTTACTCTCACGAAGTAATGAAAAAGCGTGACGATAAATTTCTTGAGTAGTCACTCCGTCAAAGAGAGTCTGGTTAACTTCACTTATTATGTCATTTATTTCACCAGGATTAGCACCAGCCCTTCTTAAAGAGCGGCGTAACTTTTCTACTTTAAAGAACTCGACTGTACCATCGGCCTTGGTAATCTCTGTTGGCATCACTCTATGATACCACCCCCAAGGCAAAGACTCTCCTGATACAGTACACAGGACTGGCCAGCAGCAGGTGCTTCTACAGGCTTGAGTGGCTTAAGACTAATCTTGTCTTCAGTGACTGTACTCACCTTCACTTCAAAAGGATTTTGTCTATATCTAAATTGAGCTTCTATAATATCTCCTGGTATAATTTTGATTCTTAAGACGCTATTTTTAAGATGTACTTCCTGATTAGTTTGATTTACAGGCTTTAAGGTGTCGACAGTGATTGTATTATTTTCGAAGTTTTTGCCGCTTACATATAAAACCTGTCTATTATTATCTGATTTATTGATTGTAAAGCCGTGTCTTTGCCCAAGTGTATAAACCAACGATCCTTGATGATAACCGATAACAGATCCTTCCTTGTTTAAAACATCGCCCGGCACCAGGTCTATATAATGTGCAAGAAATTCAGGAATATCTACATGCCCAAGAAAGCAAATTCCTTGACTATCCTTCTTACTAGCGGTCGGTAGTCCGGCTCTTTCTGCCTCTTTTCTTATCTGTTCTTTGTCAGTGTCTCCAACTGGGAACAAAACTTTATCAAGTTGTTCCTCGGTTAGACTCCAAAGAAAATATGTTTGATCCTTACCGGTATCAATCCCTCGATACATCTGAGACTTAGAGTCTGAGTCAACCTTTCTTACATAGTGACCCGTAGCAATAAAATCAGCACCTTTTTTAATTGCGAAATCAAGAAACTTGCCAAATTTTACGTGTTGGTTGCACATCACATCTGGGTTTGGGGTTCTCCCTTCTCTGTATTCATTAATAAAAAAATCAGCAACGTCGTCCTTATAGGCTTCTTCAGCGTCACAGGTAAGAAAAGGAATGCCAAGGTGAGCTGCAACCCGCATCGCATCAAGCCTTTCGGCTTCCCAGTTACAAATCATAAAGTCAGGATGCCAGACTTTGATAAAAACCCCGACTACGTTGTAGCCTTGGTTAATAAGTCGCAAAGCTGCTACGGAAGAATCAACTCCTCCAGACAGGCCTACAAACACTGTTTTGGATACATTCACACCAAAACCATATCATAACTTTGCGTTATGCTAAATAATAATTTACAATCGAACTGAACCGCTCATGGAGAAAGTTATGGAAAGGGATACAGTTATCAGTGTTGCTACCTCGGAAGTATTTTCTATAATCGAGGCGAAGCTTACGGCAATTCTGACAGGCTCACATAATGCTGATCTGATTCATATTGATCGTGAGTTTATTAGATCACTCGTTTCAAAATACGATAAAGAATCTCAGGACAAGATACTTTCAGCAGTTGCTAGTAAAATTTTGCATCGAGGTATTCTAGAAAATAGGAGATGTTAGCTCAAGAACGCTCTTAGCGGCACAAATGTGTCGCTTTTTTGTTACCTCAAATAAACTTCTATATTTCTTAGATGTTGATTGTATGTTTCAGCAAAGTGAAATGTCCCGGTTGGATCGGTGATGTAGTAGAAATAATCGGAAGTTTCTGGTCTAAGCACTGCTGCGATTGAATCTTCTCCGGGATTTCCGATTGGAGTCGGTGGTAGTCCGTTATATAAGTAAGTATTGTAAGGCGTGTCTATTTTTAGATCGTCTGGAGTTAGTTCAGACAAAGGTTTGTCTAGAACATATTCAATAGACGCGTCTGCCTGGAGAGGCATACCGATTTCGATTCTGTTTTGAAGGACCGATGATACCAGGTTCATGGACTCTGGTGTATTAGCTTCTCTTTCTATAATAGAAGCTAAAATCAAAATCTCATCAATAGTCAATGGGTGTGAAGCTATTTCAGTCTGATACTGGGCTATTCTTTCTTCGTAAGTATCTAGCATCAGAGTTAGTAAGTCTTCATCGGTAAAGTCTGGCGGCACAAAATACGTATCTGGAAAGAGTTTACCTTCTAAAGGCTCTCCTGTTGCTATAAACCTCTCCTGATTGAATTCTGGTAGCAATTCGGAGGCTCTGGTCGCGATACTGGTTGCCCTCTCCCCTTCAAAGTGAGTAAATTTTACTAAATTTGTATCAAAGTCCCCTTCGGTTAATCTTGCAGCTATCTCTGAAGTGGTCAAGGATGACTCAAATATATAACTACTGGCTTTAATGTCAGTGGGATCATGAAATAGTAACAAGTTGTAATATAAGAGAGCTTCTGATTTTACTACCCCCTCAGCCTCAAGTTTATTAGCGATTTCACGAACACTCGTTCCTTCACTAATAACTACTACTTGGTTTACAGGGAAGGAATCACCAGGTTGGTTTAAGTCTTGAACGATTAGATAGAGTCCACAAAGGGCCACCGCCAATAGTACGAATAAACTCAGTAATATTTTAAGCCAAACATAACTCTTCGGTTTTGATTTTTGATCTTGGTCTAAGGTATCGGGAGGCATATTTACTGAGGTTGCTGGATTGGTAAGTTTGATGGAGCCTCTTTTCTGGTATTCTCAACCCGACTGACATTTGGAGTGGCAATGGCGGTTCCTGGTATGTGCCACATGGTTGCTAATTCTTCGGCTGAGAAGACTCGCTCTTTATCGATAAATTTTTTCTTGTCTCCTGGTAGGTAGTACCTGGCTTTAAAATATTCCAGTTCGGTTTTTTTCATTAGTAATCTTCTAGCACCGGTTATGTCTTGGAAGAATGGATAGTTAACATCGGTTCGCCATCTGATACCTAAACCATTTCTACCAACCACTTCATAGGCAGCAAAAGATCTCACTAAAGGACTTATTGAGTTTGGATTAAACTTACCATTCTCAGCAATGTAAACTGCTCTAATCGCTACTGAATACGCAAGTTTACTGGTGTTTCTTTCAATAGCTGAAATAACGTCTCTCTCTCCCATGGTAAGCATTGTTCTACTTTCATTCTCTTCTTCGGGAAGGCTTTGTTTACTTGTGTCTCGCTTCATCATTTCATTAATTTTAGCGGCCGCGTCGGTTGCCCATGTAGGCTTAAATGACAGGTGTCCGTTTTTAAAAGTCTGTTCTTCATGGGGAGTCAGCAAAAACTGGATCCAAACTCGCTCATTGTGTGACAGGGTGCCCAAGTACTCAAGCATTGGCGACATAGGTTCAAACTTAAATTCTTCTTTAGGCAGTTTATCCATGCCGTAATCTAGATACGTCTTGATTGGAAATACGTCATCATTTTTTTTGCAGAAATGAAACGAAAGAATGTCCCATTTGTCAGGATTCCAAACCACCTCCGCTGTGTAGTCAATTTTTTCTTCAACCACCTCAATCCCCGGATACTGCGCATAGAGCTGAGCCTCCAGTAGATTCTTAATTTTCATGGTGGGGACATTGCAGTAAAACCGGACATCACCACCGATTGATGCAAGTTCGAAACTGGATACCAAGCCGTGCTTGCCGTCAAAGTAGGTCTGCATTAGATTATCAGGCGTATTTGTATTGTAAATAATTGAGAATATACTCTCCATGGCTTCGGGAGACTTAAAGACTTCTTGTGGAAGTTTTATTCTCAGAGTCGTTCGCCCCTGTTTATAGGCAAACATGGTTTGCACTGACCACATCCATTGTTCCCAGGTAATTTGAAATAAAACTATTGGCAGCCAGATAGGTGACAAGGCTACCACTATAGTGAGGATGGGACGTAATTCCACATTTAGAGTTTGGAGCATGTAGTACATCACTCCAAGTGCAACAAATAGCAGCATCGGAGCAACGAGCGCAGCTGCTATGGTTTTAAAAATTGAGGGCATGTTAATTATTATTGTACACCATGAGAAAGGCCGGCCTGGATTATATCCAGGCCGGCCTTTCTGTCTTGTCTTTATCTAAATTATTCAGCTAAAGCGTAGGTTCCGTTTGAGAGTTTTTTAAACAGGTTTCCGTCTTGAAGATTTACTAAAATAGTATTGTCTTTAACGTATCGCTCTTTACGTACTTTATCGATAATCTCTTCTCTTGAAAGCGGACCTTCACTGGTAAGGATTTCTCGAAGTACGTCTTTGACTACACCAGCGGTGTAACCCCATTCAGTTAGCGCATATAGTCCGCGTCCAACTAGAACAAATCGTCCGTCTTTGATTAGTTCATTGTGAGTAGTAGCTATGTGAGCTTTGTGGTTGAATAGTTCATTAATAGTTTCAGCCACTTCTCTGAAGTGCATCGGTGAACCATGACGCTTTACAGCTAGGTAAGCGTAGTCTCTAATACCCTTAACGCGAATATTTGGACTATCAGCTGGTCCCCAGTCCCCTAACGGGTTTCGACCGATTTGCTTTGAGATCGAAAGCCATCGCTTTAACACTTCGTCGTTGTGTACTCCAGCAATTTCAGCTAGTTCAGTCTTGAACCGAGCAATAATGTCAGCCTCACTAACTAACTCGTCTCGAGTCAATCCTTTATGGACGTTTCGAAGTGCCTTCTCGACACCTTCAGCCATTCTCTTTTCAGTAAACCACCGGTGTGAGTATTGAGGATTCTCCTTACTTTTGTAGAATGGGTCGCCGACAGTAAGCAAGAAATACAAATGATTTCTTGTATCCGCCTTAAGAGACAATTCGTCCAAGAGGACATGTTCAGCAATGATTCCGCCACCAAGTTGATCGATAAGCTTCTGCATTTCTATGAACAGATCATAGTGCTTCTTATACTCTTCAGATTTTTGGATAGATTGAATACCGTAGTTTTCAATTTGTCGTACTCGCTCTCGTGTAATTCCGTACGATTGTCCAATCGCCTCAAGGGTATACGATTCACCGTCTGCTCCAAGTCCGTAGCGCTTTTCTAGCACATCTCGAGCTCGGTCAGGCAACACTTCTAGTAATGTTTTTGTAATTTGTTTTGGTTTGAAAGAAATCATAATAATTCTAAGGGGGTTTTATTGCTTTAACTCCAATGCGTGGCTCAATTTATAACATATTGGGTTAAATTGGTCAACACTTTTAAACTAGTTATTTAACAGATTAAATTTAGGATACGACCGGGCCGGTATATAACCTTATTTATAGTCGTATTTTCAAGTTTAGTTTGCAATAGTTGGTTGTCATTCACTAATTCTAATGCTTCCAGTTCTGTTGCGTCTGGTGGCAAAGTGATTTCACCACGCATTTTTCCATTGATTTGTACTCCAATAGTAACCAAGTCATCTTTAGCTAATTCTTCATCGTGTTGGGGATAACTTTCTAAGTGAATACTGTCTTCATGTCCAATCTCAGCCCATATATGTTCACATAGATGTGGTGCAAATGGAGCTAGAGTTTTGACCAATAGCTCATAGCTTTCTCTGGTCAACTTGGTCTTTTCAGCCAAATTAACAAATATCATCATTGAACTAATTGCGGTATTGAACTTATACTCTCTAATGTCAGCTTGAACTTTTTTAATAGTTTTGTGTAGGAGTTTAGTGGTTTCAATTGGTTCGTTCTCAGATATTTCTTCAGTTAAACCGTACATCTTCTCTAAAAATCTTCTAATCCCAGCAATACCACCCATATCCCACGGGTAGTTTACCGCTTCACCGTAGGGTCCCATAAATGCCAGGTACATTTTGACCGTATCGGAACCAACCGTCTCAACTTGCTTGTCTGGGTCAACTACATTCCCTTTACTTTTACTCATTTTATTTCCGTCGGGACCGAGGATTAGTCCTCGGTTTATTCTTTTGATATATGGCTCAGTTTCGGTAGTTAGTCCAAGTTTATGTAAAGCTTTCTGCCAGAATCTGGAGTAGAGTAAGTGCATGGTGGTATGTTCGGCTCCGCCGAAGTACAAATCGACCGCCATCCACTCCTTTTGCCTATCCAAACTGGCTAGTTCGTCTTGATTATTATTGTCTAAGTATCTAAGAAAGTACCACGAAGAATCAACAAAAGTGTCCATGGTTTCAACCTCTGGTGTCCAGCCTGCTCCAAAGATATCTTCAGTTCTCTTTTTAAGCTCTTCAGATTTTGCTAAAGGCGCTTCACCAGTTGGGGCGAAGTCAACGTCTGCAGGTAGAGTCCAGGGTAAGTGTTCGGCCGACACGGGGTGGGCTTTACCGTCTGGATCATAAACAATTGGAATCGGTACACCCCAATAACGTTGCCGACCAATCGACCAGTCACGAAGACGATAAGTATTAGTCATTCGTCCGCCAACTTTTTCAGTTATAACTACCATCGCTTCTTCTGAACTAAAACCATCGAATTCTCCTGAATTCACCAAGTTTCCTCTTTCGGTGTAAGGTTTAGGGTTAAATAGTAGTTCCAGAGAATCTTTCTCTTCAACATTCCTTAAATTCTTAAATAGTTCGTCCTTTGTGAACCAGGTGGGTGTAGCTTTAGCTAGCTCTTCTTCTGAAACCGGAGCCGGTTCTTGCTCGGTAAGTTCCAGTAGAGCTCTTCTACTAACCAAAGAGCGGTTAACTTTCTTTCCCGGGTGATAAAAATGTGATTCCCATTCATCGGTTATGTACCTAACAAATTTTGACTTGTATCCAGTTTCCTCTAAAGTTTCTCTTACTGCTGCATCGCTAAATTCTTCTCCTTCCTCTAAGCCGCCAAAAATAAACGAATAATCATTAAACTCATGACTGTGTTGAACTAAGTATTTATCTGTCTTAGGATTATAGACGATCGCACCAGCTGCAATTCTTGGTACCGGGTTAGGTAATGGTTCACCAATCACTTTTCTTACTACTTGCCTTATCTCAATGTCAAACTTTTTAGCAAATTCGTTATCCCTTTCATCATGAGCCGGGACTGCCATAATCGCACCAGTTCCGTAGCCTGCTAGTACATAGTCTGCGATATAGACCGGGATTTCTTCTCCGCTGGCTGGGTTGGTGGCGGTTATTCCTTTTAGTATTACCCCGGTTTTTTCTTTGGTGTTGTCTAGGCGGTCACGTTCGTCTCTAAGCTTGGTTGCTTTAATATACGTTTCAACCTCTTCCCAGTTAGAAATAGAAGATTGGTGTTTTTGCACTAAGTCATGCTCTGGAGCTAAGACCATGTACGTCGCACCGTAGAGTGTATCCGGTCTAGTGGTAAATACAGTCACCTCCTCCCCTACAGACAGCTTAAAATCGATCAGAGCCCCTTTAGAACGTCCAATCCAGTTTCGCTGGGCGTCCTTAATATGCTCTGCCCAATTTAAATCGTCTAAATCATCAATTAACTCATCTGCAAAGTCGGTAATTTTAAGCATCCATTGTGGCATCTTCTTCTTTTCAATCTTATCGCCGGAACGTTCACATGTGTCATCAGCCTGAACTTGTTCGTTGGCGATCACGGTATTACACCCTGGGCACCAATTGACAGTTCCTTCACCTTTGTAGGCAATTCCAGATTTAAAAAATTCAGTGAACATCCACTGCGTCCAGCGATAATAGTCTGGATTAATAGTTGCTGTAGTTTTATCCCAAGAAAATGCGTTACCCATGCTATCAAGCTGAGTTCGCATACTTTCCATATTACTCTCTGTCCATTTTTTTGGATCTTTGTCGTGCTTGATAGCAGCGTTTTCAGCCGGTAATCCAAATGCGTCAAATCCCATCGGAAATAATACTTGTTTACCCATCATTCTTTGGTGACGTACGTATATATCCGGCACAGCAAAAGCGTACCAGTGTCCGATGTGTAGGTTGCCAGAAGGATAAGGAAGTTCAACCAAAACATACTCTTTCTCTTTGTTTTTATCTCGTTCGCCAACATCATAAACACCAGACTCCTTCCAGGCTTTCTGGCACTTATTTTCTATCTCTTGGTGATTAAAACGT
>Ga0307935_1001103_pt1 | contig 10312 bp, 13 predicted proteins | sample OrgLakmetageno92_FD_201827 | JGI IMG/M metagenome (GOLD analysis project Ga0307935, IMG submission 201827) | Saline water microbial communities from Organic Lake, Antarctica - #92 | ecosystem: Environmental > Aquatic > Non-marine Saline and Alkaline > Saline | place: Antarctica: Organic Lake...
TATTAACAATGATCAGATTCGGACGCATACTGCTTTGCAAGGGTTTTTCCTTTCCAATGAAGCGGTTTTGGCAAAAGATTTAGCTATGTTGAATAAAGGGTATTTTTATTATACCCCTGAATTGTTGATAGATTTTGGCACCTCTAAAAAGTTCTTTATTCAGAATATTGGTACTCGTGACGGTTGGGATCTTACTACTTATCCAATGGCTTCCAATAAGAAATTGGCTTTCCCTCAGTTGGCTACTGTCAACAGTCCGTTTGTGCCGTTTGTAACGTCTGATCTTTTGGGTTCTGATGTAAAGGTAATTTTTGAAACTACTGAAATGAATGCAGGCGGTCGTATCGGTAATAGAACGGGATATAAGCGTATAAATGTTCTTGCCGTGGATAACGTTTCAGATGTTAACGTAGGTAAGGAATTTGCTGATACTTGGGGAGTTGCAATAGATAATTCTACGATACGGACTAAAGTAAGTCTTTTGAATACCACAACCGGTCAAATTACTGATCCGATTGAAATTTCTTTCGGTAATTTTGATGAATATCCAGCTTCAATGCTATCTGGTGAATGTCAAGTAAATTCAGATTGTGGTCCAGGGGAAGTATGTTCTTTCGGAGAATGTTTGCCGAGTAGCGTGGTCTTGTCGAAGTACGTGGATGTGATTAAGTCGTCTCAATCTGCGCCTAAATTTAAGGCAGGTGCTGACTTGTCTAAGTCCGCGAATTAATAATTGTTTTTACCTATGCTGCAGCGGTGTTAATACTTAGTTATTAGCACCGCTTTTTGCTTTGTTAACGATTCCACAACCTTTATCGCTGCATGATATAAACCTATACTCAGTATTTTTTGACTCTGTGGTTTTTTCATGCGTTTAAGCCCTTGATTCTAATATTCCTTTTTTTTTCGCATGGTTGCGCCAAAGCGCGTTTTATTTAGCGCTCGTTCTGCTACCGTCCTCCTAGCGGTGTTTAGCTTCGCAGGCTCAGCTGCGGATTCGTTATTTGAAATTCTGTATGTCGTTGTTGTTGCTATTATTTTTTAAAGGAAGTTCATGCGCTGCGCGGTTGTTTATTAGTGTGTTGTCGGGGGCGGGGGGTGTTCCTTGTCCGTCTCTTTCGTGGTTGTTTTTTGTGGGGTTTTGGGTTGTTGTTTTTTGGTCGTGTTTGTTGTTTTTTGTTCGTTTTTTTTGTGCTTTTTGTGCCTTTTTTCTTGCTTTTTTGTGCCTTTTTTCGTTTCTTGTGTGGTGTGGGGGGGCGTCCTCTGCGCCCTTTTTGGGCTTTGTTTTTCTTTTTTCTTTTTGTTGTGGCTCTTTCTTCTTCTTCTTCTTCTCGTGTTGGCTCTCTTTTGCGTGGTTTTTCCTCGTTTGGTTTTTGTGGTTCTCGTTCCTCTGTTCCCCCTGCGTCTGTTTGGTCGGTTGTTGTTGCTGCGCTTCCTCTTGGCGTTCCTGTTTCTTGTGGGTGTGTTGGTGGGTTGTGTGGTCTTGCTCGTTCGTGGTTCTCTTGGGCTTCCGTTTTTCGGGTTTCTTCGTTTGGTCGGGGGCGTGGTGCTTTTGCTGCTCGTTCCGTCGCTCTTGTGCGTTCTGTTGCGTCTCAGCGTCGCCCTTTGTGGGTTTCTTTTCCTGCTCGCTCTTGTCCTTCGGGGCTTCTTCCTTCTTCTTCTTCTTCTCGTTGTTTTCGGGGGCTTGGCTCTGGCTCGTGGGCTTCTGCTGCTTTTGCTCTTGGTTCTGGTGTTCCTGTCCTTCTCTGGCTTCCTTCTGGGGTTGTTCCTCCTTCGGGGTGGGGTTTTCTTCCCTTTGGTGCTGGCTGGTGGTTCGCTACTCCTCCTCAGCGTTTGTTTTAGTTATACATAAAAAAGAGGAGCCTTTTAGCTCCTCTCTTTCTTTATTTTTCTTTGTTAAGATACTGCGATTTTTCTAGGTCTATCAATATCCTATTATCTGCCATTTCTCGAATGGCTCTTTTTACTGCACCAGAATTAGTCTTAATTCCGTAGTGTTTTTTTAGAATCTTCAAACTACATTCTTCCTCTTCTGTGAGGTTTTTTAGTTTTACTACTGTCATACTTATTGATTTTAATTAGTGGCGTTATGGATGCGCTCCCCCCTTTGATTGTTTTTAACTCATTTTCGTAAGTTCTTAGATTTTCGTGAATTGTCATTAATATCATAGTTGTTATAGTTGGATTGAGTTGTCTCTCAAAATCTCATTAACTAAATCCACTTGTGCATCTTCTCTACTTTCATAATATCTTCCAGAATTATCTTCATCATTGTAACAATCATCAAATGCTGCATCAATTGCCATTGTGTTTGTAGTTGTTGTTTTAAATTCTTGTCCGTTAATATCAATAGAAATGCTAAAGTGTCCGTAACCAGTTATTTTTTTTCTTAAAGTTTCGATTAAATTTTTCATTTTGCTTTGTTTTAAAATATATATTAAAATGGTGCTATCGCATTGTCGTTAAATGAATAATACGCCCCTCCTTTGCAGAAAATTATATGGTCTAGTAGTTTAATTTCTAACAAGTCCGCAATCACTTTTATTTTTTTTGTTAGAGAAATATCTTGTTCGCTTGGCTTTAAATTTCCGCTTGGATGATTGTGAGTTATAGCCATGGCGCACGCACCACTTAATAGCGCAGCCGTAAAAATTATTTTCATGTCAGCAATACAGGCAGTCATTCCACCTTTGCCTGCTTCATAAAAGCTTTGTATCTCGTTTTTGCGATTAAAGAACATGACGTAAAAGCATTCTCTTGTTGTCAGTTCCCACTCGTCGTATATTTCAAATGCTATTTCTTGAAGGTCTTGCGACCTTCTTACAATGCGGGGAGTTACATCACTTTTTTTGTAACGAATTTGCGCTTCACTGATTTTAAAATTTTCTTTGTTCATAAAATTAGTTTTAATTATTTGGTACTAATATAGGCTTTTTTGGTGTCTTTTATGTTGTTTAGTACCATTTTTTTTATATTTAGTACCGTTTTTAACTAATTTGATTTATTACGTTCAGTTTTATTATAAGGTGTTATTATTTTAACATTTGGTTTTTCCGAAAACTCGCCTTCCTCCTAACGTCGTAAGGCGAGTGTGGAATTAGCTCTACACTTTCACGGTTTGACCGATTAAAATATATTACTTACAATTGTCGTGGTCGTGTAGGTACTCCTATTGGTTTATCATAGCGCCCAGAACTGCAAAAAATTGGTAATCATGGTAATAGCGACTAACAAAAAAGAACTTCAAGGTATAAATGTCTACATCAAACCTACTTATAGCGTAGTGATGCCTTACTTTGAACGAGGAAGAAAAGCAATGTCGGAATTGCAGCGATTAAACATGAAGCATTTGGCTCACAATAAACCCACGGGGCTTCTTTCAAAAAAAGCACAGAAAAGATTGACTAATTCGGTTAATTGGTTGGTTGCATCTGCTCCGAAAAAAACAGTGTTCGACAAAAAAACTCGAAAGCGTCACGTTTTTAAAGTTAATTTTGTGACTCTCACTCTTCCTGGCCCGGTTCAGGAAATCACTGACCATAAATTCAAGTCCGTATTAATGCATTCTTTTATAAACTTATGTAGATATCGGTATAACTTGAAAAATTTTATTTGGAAAGTTGAAGCGCAATCCAACGGCAAAATACATGCGCATTTTACAACTGATACATTTTTACCTTGGTACGGTATTCGTCAAATCTGGAATAGTGTTCTAGACAAAAATGGACTTATGGACACTTACAGAAATAAACATTCTGCTATGACTGTTGAAGACTACATAGATAGGTATTCCAATAACGGCAAAGTTGATATTCAGACTTTGCAACGTCGTTTTGCTGAAGGTTTAAAAAGTGGTTGGAGTAATCCAAATTCTACAGACGTTCACGCGGTTCACAAGGTACGTGATATTGGTGCGTACATGGCAAAGTACATGAGTAAAAACGAAGATGACAGACGTCTTTTGAAAGGTCGTTTGTGGTCTTGCTCTTATTCAATTTCTCAGGCTAATACATTGAGTGTACATATTCCATTTGAAGGAGATTTATCTGCTCTTGATTGTTATTTAAATCCTGATATCGAACATTACGAATTGCAGCCGTCGAATGATCCTAAGTTTAGTAATAGTAAAATTGGGGATCTTTATTTTCATAAGCTAGAGGATTGGGGCACAAAAATAACGGGCTTCATTTATGAAACTTATCGTAAGACTTTGTTTAATATTCGGCATTGTATTGACACAAGTCATTTTGAGCCAGATATAGCAACATTCACAAGAGACGTTGAGAAAGTGATTTTAGCACCTATTAAGCCAATTGGCGGGATTTATGAGCAATCCACTATGTTCGATAATTACGGTAATTGATAGGGAAACCCTAGTGACAACTTAGCTTGTAAACGAGTTGCGAAATAGTAAATTAGTAATCAATAAATAAATAAATATATGTCAAAACAAACAAGAGGACTCAAAGAGTCAAAACGGATAATTGCGCACAAGTCAGCCGAATTCGAGAAAAGAATGATGAGCGCAAAAAATGATTTAGAGCGAATTCAGATTCTAAATGAAATGGAGGAAATTTTACAAGCTGAAATTAATCACTGGATGGACTTCTATGAAGCTGAGGGAGTAGGAACTCCAAAAGAGCAGGAAAATCTTTCAAACTCAGTTGCTGACAATATTGAGGATTTAAATTCTGTTATTGTCTCAATTAATTCAAGCAGAAGAGAGATGTTATCAAATGGTAAGGCAATCGCTAAGGCTATGAAGAACTCACATCAAGAGGTAAAACCAACTAAACACGTGACTTATGAAGAATGATGCACACATTAATACGGGAGACGTCTTGCATTGTCAAGGATCACGTTTTATATCTAAATTGATACGACTAGTTACAAAGTCGAGGTTCTCACACACTGCGATTGCTGTGCGCTTGGAGGGTGTTTTGTATATTGCAGACTCTCAGAGGGATGGTACTCACTTACGCCCTTTTAATGATTGGGAGGAGAAGTATAAATATCAATACGAGATTCATAAGATTAATATGCATGTTCGGGTTGGGTACCAGAAAGAAATTAAAGTTAAAATACTTGATGAGATTGGAACGAAAAAATATGACTACGCATCTCTATTGTATTATTATCCACGTTACATAATTACGGGTAAATGGAAAGGTAAGAAACTACGTACAGCTTCAGATAAATTCTATTGTTCTGAATTTGTTGCGTACTGCTTAGATTTTGACTATTGGTATAGAACGAGTCCGCAAGATTTGTATGAACTAATGGCTGTAGATGCAAGGTTTAAGTTGTACTTACCTATGGGAAAAGTACTAAAACGTTAATATATATCTATGAATTATAAAGACTATCACAAGGATTGGAAGGACATTATTCGGCCTGCAGTTTTAAAACGTGACCAATACAAGTGTCGCCATTGCAGCGTTCCACATAAAGCCCGTGTTTACATGGATTCTAAACGCAAATATGTAGTTTGTGATGATTTTATAGAGCAATGGGCAAAGAATCAAGGAAAGAAAGTGTTTACTGTTTATCTTCACGTCGCCCACATTGACCAGGATAAGTCTAATAATGACTTTGTAAATCTTATTTCTCTTTGTCCTAAGTGCCACACTAAGTTTGATAAAGAATATGTTAAGTTTAAGAAGAGCATTAAGTTAGCTAAGGAAAGCACTTCAAAGGATTATCTTCTTACTTCGCTGAGTTCTTCTAATTCGATAGTTTATTCAGAGATTAGAAAGTTTGTTTACCAGCTCACTCAACACAAGCTGACTACTTTAGAGTTAGAGCATATTATATTAATAGTCAAAAAAAACACAGATTATGAGTTTAGAAAATGAAGTACGATTAGTTGGTCATTTAGGGGCGAATCCTGAATTGTTTACTACTGATAGTGGTAAGCGTATACTTAAAGTGAGTCTAGCGACCAATGAGACGTTTAAGAATGATAAAGGCGAGAAGGTTACACAGACTGAATGGCATAATTTAGTAATGTTTGGTGCAAGAGCAGCGGTTGTTGCGCAGTATCTTAACAAAGGTTCGCATCTTGCTGTTGATGGTAAGTTAAAGACTAGAAAGTACGTTGATAAGGCAGGTATTGAGAAATATGTGACAGAAATAATTGTAAATGATGCTCTTTTCTTAGATAAGCAAACGTCTTGATAGTATTTTTAGTCGTTGAACTTGTGATATTGGTCGAATAATACTTATATTTGAATGCAGTTTATCAGTTAGTTTAGATTATCAAACGCATTTCCTCGGCTTCGGTCGGGGAATTGTTGTTTTAGGCAGGTACATAAGCGTTTAACTGACTAATTGCATGATGTGTATATATATGTGTAATACATATAGCGTAAAGAGTCTTTAAAGAACTTGAATTGTTCGCTGCTTCGCCGCTCGTTGTCCTGACTGCCTTGCCTCGTTGCCCTGAACGCCTTGCATCGCATGCCTGCTCCCCCCTTCTCCCTCGAGCCTCATGCCTACGTGATGCAAAGGAATAGCAAAGGAACTGCGAAGTTGACAGATGATCAACGATAAACGAGAGCAAAATCCGCAATCACAAGCCCATAACCAAAAAATAAGCTAACGTTAAACATAGCTAATAAGTAAACTAAGAACTCAAACGACAATCAAAACTAAATCACATTAAACCCAAAACCCACTGAATCAAAACACAAAACTACTTTTCAAGTATCTCAATAAAAACCAAACACAAACTCACTCAAAACTAAATCACATTCTAAATCTAAATCGCATTAAACCCAAAGCCCACTGAATCAAAACACAAAACTACTTTTCAAGTATCTCAATAAAAACCAAACACAAACTCACTCAAAACTAAATCACATTCTAAATCTAAATCGCATTAAACCCAAAGCCCACTGAATCAAAACACAAAACTACTTTTCGACCTACTCTTGACTTTTTTGGAATTGACGTTTTCACTATTTGTTGTACTTTAGCTTAATAATTTTAAAATCCTACCTATGAAGTTTTTTGATGTTTTTGACTATTCTAAATCAATTGGAGTTGATCCTGGTCTTTTTTTGACGGGTGTGTTTGGAGCTGTTTTGAATTTGAATACTAAGAATGGTTTGAACGTTTGGGAGAATTTATCGACTCTTATTACTGGCGGTTTGGTTACTAATTATTTAACACCTCTTGTTTGTTCTTATTTTTCAGTTTTTAATTCGTTACAGTATTCCATAGCTTTTTTGATTGGGTATTCGGGGTTAAAGGCAATGGAGTATGTTTTGCAAGTTGTTCATGAGTTTATACAGAGTCGTATTAAATAGCTGTGATTTGCAGGGCGTCTCGCTTCGCTTCGTTCAAACTTATTCGCTTGCTCCTAACGTCGCATTGCTCATAGTTTTCACTCCGCTACGCTCGGCTCGCTTCACTCCATTCAGGCTACTTCGCTTGCTCCTAACGTCGCATTGCTCAGGGCCTTCTTTCCGTTACGCTCGCATTTGCACTTTTCCTCATCCCTAAAGGGAATCGTCATAGCGCAATCAGCGTATAGGGCGTAAATCCTCAGCGTTCAAAACAAAACCGCTGCTACGCGACTCCCTTTTTGTTTTGCCCGCTTCCCCACGCCATCCCTTCTGTCCTTTTCGCACTCTAGCATTTTGTCACACTTTTTTATCAAAAAGTCGGGCGCGCCATCGCTCCACTTCTGCGCCCTTGTGCCAAAATGCTAGAGTGCTACAAGAACCCTAAGCTATTTATCATAATAGACCTTATGTAACATATTTTTTGCTTGTCTGCTTTCAGCGGTCAAAAAAATGTACACATAAGGGATATTATGATAAATAGCCGCATCGCTCGCGCTCTTTCCACCATAACCCCAACCGCCCTTTCAATCGTTGCGCTATCGCGCGCTTTGTTGCCCCGTTATTTCTGTTACGCCTTCGGCATTAAAAACGCTTCGCTTCAAAAAACCTTCGGTTTTATCGCCTGACGGCTCAGCCCCCTTCGGGGGACGAACTTCGTTCGGTCGCCTGACGGCTCAGCCCCCTTCGGGGGACGAACTTCGTTTGATTGATTTAGGTTGTTTTAATAGGGTATTCTCTTGACTTTATTGCAGTCTTTTATGTTTGTGTTGTGCTATAGTGGTAAGAATGTTTTTAAGTGCTTTTTAACCCCTTAAAATGGATTTTAGACGAAGCCCCTAATTTCTTCGACTAAGTAGTTTGCTTAATGGTGTTATTATGGGGTTGTTTCCAAACTGCTATTTTCTTAATAAAAATAGATTCTTTATATTTGGTCGCAAATCATATAAATATTATCAATTATGGCAAAAGTTAAATTTTCTGCATTGATCTCAGAAATGAGAAACAAATTGAACGGTTCTGTGTTCGCACGTAATCGTGGAGGTAATTACCTGAGAACAAAAGTTACTCCTGTTAATCCTCAAACTATCGCGCAAGTTATCGCACGTGCGCGTTTGACGCAATTCGCTCAGGCGTGGCGTGGTCTTACCGAGACTCAGAGAGAGTCTTGGCGTTCAGTTGTAAATCAATGGGCTACCACTGATGTGTTTGGTGACGTTGTTAATCCTTCAGGAAATGCGTTGTTTAACCGTTTGAATATTAATGTTCAAATCGCAGGTGGTGCAGTATTGAATACTCCCCCAACGCCTACGGGCGCAGCAGCTTTGACTTCTTTGTCTTTGTCAGCTGCAGTTACCGGGCCAGCTTTTGACGTTGAATTCACACCTGATCCAGTTCCAGCTGATCATGTAATGTTCTTGGAGTCAACCCCAAATCTTTCTCCTGGCATTTCAAACGCTTCAAACCGTTTCCGTAGAATTGCTACAGTTGCAGCTGCACAAGCTTCGCCTTATGACGCTGCTGCGGATCAAGCTGCTAAGTTTGGTGCGCTTGTAGAAGGGCAAAAAGTTTTTGTTCGTGCTAAGTTTATCAACTCCCTTACGGGTGAGGTATCTCAAAGATTGTCTGCTAAAGCAATAGTTGTTGCGTAGATTACATCTTAATTTCTTGTTACAAAATCCGATAATGCACTTGCGTTGTCGGATTTTTTTGTATTTTTGTTTTGTTCGTGTGAACGTAAGTAGCTCTGCAGAGGTGCAACTATTGAGGATAATGCGAATGCGGTATAAGGTTAGAATATAAAAAGCGGTCTGTGCTCTCATGCAGGCCGTTTTTTTTGTTTCCCTTTTTTTCTATTACTTTTATAGCTAAATCTTTAAAACAAATTATTATGCCTAAAATTAGATTGTCGGCCTTGGCCACAGACATAAAAGGTAAAGCAGGAGGTTCTGTCTTTTCCCGAAATTCAGGAGGTTTATATTTCCGTAATAATCCATCAGGTGGTGGTCGTAAATCGCCAAAATGGGATGCTGCACGCGCTCGTTTCTCTTCGCTTGCATCAAGTTGGAAGAATTTATCAAATAGTCAGAAACTTACTTGGAATTCTGCTGTTGATAACTTCAATACGACAAACGCATTCGGTGAAAATCGTGTTCCTTCTGGTTATGAATTGTTCATGCGTTTAAACGCTCCGTTAAAAAACCTTGGGCTGCCTATCAATGAAACTGCGCCTTTGCCAGCCACTATGCCGTCGGTAGCGGACTCTGTTTTTATGACTCCTGGGCGTCCTCTTTGGACTCCTTTCAATGGGTATACGCCTTTTCCTTTTGTCAGTAATGCAGGGAGTTGTGATAATACTTTAGATTGTCAGAATTTAGAGGTTTGTATTGATGGTTGCTGTATTCTCGATCCTGATGGTGGTTTAGTTGGTAATCTTGACGGTATAGATGTTTCTCTACCTCTTCTTTGGGGTGGTAAATTCCAATTAAATACGAGAGATTGGAAGGAAATTGCTGAAGTAACTATGATCAAATTAGTGGGTGGGTTTGCAGAAGGTCAAGACACTCTTGTTGCTTATATTTCTAAAGGTGATAGTGGTAATTACCGTCTAAACGTCGGTTATAGAATTGATTCAGAAACATCAATTTTTGAATCAAAAGATTTTTCTCTTGACGAAAATCGGACGTTAGATATTCTCTTTTATGCAACATCCGATACAGATCAGTTTCCTATTTTTTTAGTAAACGGTAATAAAGTTGGTTTAAATAGTCTTACAGGTTCAGTCATTACGAAAACAAGTGATGATTTTAACGTGTCTCCAATTATTAACAATGATCAGCTTCGGACGCATACTGCTTTGCAAGGGTTTTTCCTTTCCAATGAAGCGGTTTTGGCAAAAGATTTAGCTATGTTGAATAAAGGGTATTTTTATTATACCCCTGAATTGTTGATAGATTTTGGCACCT
>Ga0307935_1001104_pt1 | contig 10300 bp, 9 predicted proteins | sample OrgLakmetageno92_FD_201827 | JGI IMG/M metagenome (GOLD analysis project Ga0307935, IMG submission 201827) | Saline water microbial communities from Organic Lake, Antarctica - #92 | ecosystem: Environmental > Aquatic > Non-marine Saline and Alkaline > Saline | place: Antarctica: Organic Lake...
ACCGAAAGTTTTAACAGTAAATTCATTTGAATTAATTGCTTCATCAATTGGATTAACATCAAACATATTAAGACCATCGTCATCATATCCTGAATTATTCATATTATATTATTAATATAGATAATTAAATTTCTTTTAGATATAAAGATAATTGAACACCACCACCAGATAATTGGACAGGTCTAAATCTCTCATCAATAATCCTAAAAGAAAGGTTATTTATACTTGATGTGGTATTTAAATCGTGAAAGTAAATATTATTATTAGTTTGATAATTACAATAACTACCAAAACCAACATTACAATTAATACCCATCATAATAGACCAATTATTATAATTTATACCACTAAAACTATTATTTCTAATTTCTTCACATATTAAATAAAATCTTGAAGTACCAATTAATGAAGGAAAGTTATTTGAAATTACGGACTGAGTATTAGGAATAATAATACTATTTAAAGTTTCAAAACCTAATTTTTTATAAAAGTTTTGTGTGTTTGAGTTAATTTCTATTGTTATATTTTCACCTGAATTATTTGTAATTTTAGTTTTTTTAGTTATTTCATCTTGACTAACAACAACACCATTTATTTCATCTGTAAATAATGAGGTTATATATGCCATCATTGTTGTAATTGTATCAAATACTCTTTTATTATCATATACTTTATCAAAATTAAAAGATGAATTAGAGAAAGAAAAATTAACATCATTATTATGAAATTGTGGACAGGTATTTGGAATTTGTAATGAGTTAATACCAATTTGATATGATCTATTTGGATTTAGTCTTATTTCAGTAAATTCAGTAGTCCAATCAGATGATGTATCACTCTCTAATTTATCAAATTCACTATTGATATAAATTTCGTATGTATTATCGGTAAAACCTTGAAAAGTCATTTTATTATATTACTATATGATAAAATAATTATTTAATTAAGAGACAATGGCAAATCCGCCTGTTTTGAATATTATACGACTTGTATGTTTTATAATAGTTGTAAGAGCTTTATCAGCAGTAACCGCAGAATTAAATAAAGCAGATGTCTCAACAGAACTTGAAAATAATTTGGCATTTATACCTGAGTCGGTTATAGTTGGTGATAATACATTATTACTTCTAACAAAATTAACTGATAAAACTTGATAACCATCAATACCTTTAACAATTTGACCACCAGCACCTTTTATAGTATTTTCAGTTCTTAAAGAATCCATTAGTGCTTTTGCGTGACTTGCTTTTCCTGTTTGTCCTACTGAACTATTTAGATTATAATATCCACTACCTTCAAATTTAACTAAGTATGAAGATACTTCATCCATATTTTCTGCATTCCATCTTATATCACCATAAAGGTTTGTTGTTCCTCCTGTTGTTCCTACTGGAAGTTTGACAACGTTATAAGGAAGTTGATACATTGAAACAACATTATTAAAACTCATTGAAATTCTTTGATTTAATGATGATACTGCGGGGATAGATCTTGTATCAACAGCATAAGAATGATAAGGAATAACCATACCTTTTGCAGATTGTATATAACCTAAAATTTTTGATTTAACAGTTGGTTGTAATTCAACAAATTCTGATTCAAGTCTCATATTATTTAAAAGAATAGAAATTGATTTAGGCGCGGTACTACCATCACCATTTCCTGAAAACATTGTATAAATCTTATCATTTACAGTTGCTGATATTCTTAGGGAAGTTGTTAAACTTCCTGTTGGTAGTAAGGTTCCAATTTCTCCACCAAAAAATTTAAGTGGTACTCTAACACTAAATTTTGTGGTGGTGTCTTCTGGTAGACTTTTATTTAGTGCCATAATTGATTCATAATATTCAAGTTCGTCTTTTGTGTGTTGAGATTGAACGACAAAATCTGCCACTCTATCAGCATAATTTTGAATGTTTATAATATTATGATTATCCAGAGATGCTGTAATAGATTTAAAAAGGACGTGTGCTCCTCTAAAAACAGCGTTTGTAGCTTCTGCACCAAGCGTAGCAACTATATCAAAACATAGATCTGTATTAGATAGAACCATAAAATTTGAGTTTTGTACTGCAAATTGATATTCAGTTACATTGGCTCCACCTCTGGCTCCAACTGGAAAATTACTGGATGATTGTCTTCCTAATACTGCTAAATTTTGTTTTGTTTGTACTGGTAATGTTTCAACTGGTCTATAAACATCAAATTCGGTTAATTTTTGTGCGTTTTCTAAGCTTTCCATTAATTATATTATATGAAAGTAAAATATTTTTTTTATTCTTCAATTAATTCAAATTCACTATTATATATTTTATTATGTTTTTTATCATATACTATAAATTTATATGGTTCATTTAAATGTTCTCTAATTAAGTTGTTAAATTTATCTTCTTCCATTATACTACTAAAATTTTCTATATATATTCTTGTTAATTCTTTTTGTATTAATCCAAAAAACATAATTAAACAGGTACAGTTATTGGCTCTTAAATTTTCATTCATATGTGTATATTTTTGACTTAAAACAATACAATAAGCACTTTTATGACGTCCAGAACATAATATTTCATCAATTATATTTCTTTTATTTGGTCTTGAAAAATTTGATAAAAAAGCAACATCATCAAATATAAATAAATTCGCTTCCTTCTCATCTAATTTGTTATATTCTTCTTGACATACATCAGGTTCCCATTTATTATGTATCTTAAAATTTTTTGGATTAAATCTTTTACTTTTGGCAATTCCAGCAAGTTCTTCACACGTATCAATTGTTGGTATAAAAGCATTAATCTCACCTTTTGTTTTTTTCCATAAATCTAACATAAAATTTTTTGAAAAGAGTAAATTGTAAAGTAATTGTGTTTTACCACATCCAGAAGGACCACATAAGATAAGACGAAAACTATTACAAAAATAAGGATGATCTTTAAGATATTTGTCATATTTTGATGATTTCTTTGATGTTTCAAATAATTCAATTTTAGGCATTTATATATTATTATTATATATTATTTTCTATTATTGTTATTATTTTCTATTTTTGTATTTTTTTTTGATTCTTTATGAATATTTTTTTTTTTTCAAGATATAAATCCATATTAATAATTTGAATATATTTATACTCATCTATTGTTTTTATTTCTAATGCATATTTATTCATATTAGGTTCAATTAAATTTCTTACTCTTGATAATACTTCTATCATTGAAGAAATCAATTTTCTCATTTGAAGTGGTGATGTTGGAATTAATGGTATCCCTTCTACATCAGTTAATATCATACCTTTACCATTTGTTCTTTCTTTATAATACTTATTAATTGTTCTAAATACATTAGCAATATAATTTGGCGGTTTTTTATGATCTGGATCACCTAACTTATAACCTTTGTATTTTGAAAAACGATTATTAAGTATTTCTATTCCTTTACTGTCATTTTTTACAAAAAGTTGCAAAAATTTATCAACAACTATATATGATAGTCTACTCATAAATAAAGTATTTTCAAATTCATTATCATAATAAGATGTTGCTATATTATTGTAATCTATTATAGTTGGGTTTAATGCTAAATTTACTTTTGGAAAACCATTAATATAATCATTATTAAAATTTCTTTTATCTTCTTCAAAATCATCTGAAATATCTGGATTTGGTGGTCTTGTTGGTCCTTCTGTTGCTGATATGAGTTCATCACCCTCATCTTGTATAGGTTGTCTTCTTCTTGGTTCTTCACCTTCTTTTTGTTCTCCTTGACCTCCATCAGGCGGTTGATTATTTGGTCCTCCTCTTCTTAGTGGTTGGTTTTCAAATCCTCTATTTTCTTTAACACCGTCCACCTTATTTTTCCATTCATTATAATTTTTAATAATTAATTCTTCTTTTAGTTTGTTTGTTTGAGCTTCTGTTAAAAAATGACTTTTGGCATATTCTTCAATTCCATCTAATTCTTTCTGTAATTTTGGTCTTGTAGATGTTAAAGCTTTAACATCATTTTTTGTTAGTATTTGAGGTACATAAGATGAATTAAAATTATTTTCAATTCTTTCATTTAATCTATTTTGAAATTGCATATTTACTCTTTTATAATTTTCATATGGTTTAACATATTCATCATTATAATAAGTTTCTGGGTCTAATTCTTTTATTTTTATATTTTGTATAGGTTCTGTATAAATATCATTATAATTGCTTTCAATATCCTTTTTATTGATGAATAATTTAAAAGGATTATTGTTATTTCCTTTTGGTTGTGATGGTATTATATTATCAGAAAGTCTCATACTTGATGTGAGTTTTACAAATTGAATATCATCATCATTTACAATAAAACCATTTTTCAATTTCTGATCTTGTAATATGTTCATATAATTATATTATAGTTTAATATAATTATATTTAAAATAATTTATCCAAAAGTATATCAATATTTGATGCCTTCTTTAAAATTGTGTTTTGATTACTTTCCTTTAATTTGATATCTTCAAACATTTGATTACGTTCTTCTAATTTACTTTTATAATATTTATATTGCTCTGTTAAATATTCTAAATCTCCTTTTTCTTCTTTATCTTTTATTGATAAATATTCGTCTTTTAGTCTTTTGTTATTCTTAATAGCTTCTGTTGCTTTAACACGTGCCTTTTTTAATGTTTCTATTCTTTTTTTACTTAATTTTTTTTTTGTATTAATTTGGATTTCATTATTTTCCTCAGTATCTATATTATTATTTATAGTTTCTTCTTCAGTTTCTATATTATTATTTATAGTTTCTTCTTCAGTTTCTATATTATTATTTATAGTTTCTGTATTAGTTTCTATATCTTTTGTTATAGTTTCTATATTTTCGGGTTTTTTTCTATAATCTATAATAAATTCCATATATATTATGTAAATATATTTATTTTTCGTAGTATTTTTTGATATTATCGTCATTTATTTCACATTCATAATTATTTAATTTACAATAATCATAATATGGAAGTGGTTCAAAATTAACAAATTGTTTAATTTCATCAAAATCAATATATTCATTTTTCAAAACTTTACATAATTCTTTATATTCTTCAATATCATTTTCAATAATTTTTTTATATTCTTTAAATGTTAATATTTCTTGTTTTTCTTCTTCTGCTGATGCCATATATTTTATCAATATAAATTATTTATAAATGGAAATGGTGAAGTAGATTTTAAGAAAAAATTTAATGAGTGTGCTTCTTGTACTGATTGTGGTGTTGGTCTTGGTCTAATTATGACTGTATCAATAAATAACTGAACTGATGATGCACTTAATAAATCTCCATCCATATGATAATTAACAAATCTTAAATTATCTTTTCTATTTTGTAATAATTGTTTTTCTCTTTTCAAAAAATTAAGATTTGGTTTAATTTGTGAAGGTGATGAACCAACATTAATACCAATTCCAACAATTTCTGGTATTTCTTCAATTGCATAAGCTGTTAAAAGACCTCCTAAACTATGACCACATATATATGATTGAATTGTATTATATCCTTGATTAATTAAATCATTTACAATTTCTTTAATGTATAGTGTTTGTAATCCTTTTCGTTGACTATAATTATCCTTACCTACTAAAATTAATGCGTCTGATGCCAAATCAATAATACTTGATGCTGTTCCTCTAATACCTATAAAAAAAATATCTTCATATCTTAGATTTGATTTATAAACCACTGTTCTTTCTGTGTTGTATTTATCATCCAAATAATACTCATCAATTAAATTAATCCTTTTTGATGGATCTTTATATACTTCCTGACTAATAAAAGCAGCTATATAATGGTTTTTAGGTATTAGTATTTTATTTGGTTGAGTATCTTGGATAGAATGAGATGTTAATTGATTTCTATTTGGATCAATTTTCTTTTCAAAATTATGATACCAATCAATAATTTCTTTTGATAATGAAAGCATTTGGTTATATATATATAAATGATATAAATAAAATGATTATTTAATTTTATTTTTACCCCAAAAATCGCGTTTTTTATTAAAAATACTTAAAGTTTTTTTTATATATATATAGTATATTAAAAAATGACTGAATTAAGAAAAGATTTAATTAAAAAATTAAGAGAGTTTAAAAAAAATAAAAAATTAGATTTAAATTTTAAACTTAATGCTTCTAATAAAGTTTTTAAAGAAAAAATTAATCAAATAGAAAATAATATTGGAAATAATATTAGAAATAAAAGAGAATACCGAAAAAATGTAAGTTATAAAAGAAAAGATTTAATTAAAAAATTAAGAGAGTTTAAAAAAAATAAAAAATTAGATTTAAATTTTAAACTTAATGCTTCTAATAAAGTTTTTAAAGAAAAAATTAATCAAATAGAATATAAAGAAAAAATTAATCAAATAGAATTTAAAGAAAAATTAAAAAAATATAATAAAAGAGGAAGCCGAAAAAATGTAAGTTATACAAGAAAAGATTTAATTAAATTAGATAGTGAAAGAACATTATTAAAATTAATAAAATCTATAAAAGAAACTAATGAAAGTTATCCGATTATTAAATATGGTAATGTTAGATATGCTTTAACTAATAGAAATAAAAGAGATATTTTAAAGGTAATAAATAAGAATGTTTATAGTAAAAGAATGGACGGTTCAGATAGGGACTTTATAAACGAAATAGAAGATGGTAATTATGAAAATGTTGATATATTATGGATGAAAAAACCAATTAAAAAAAGAAAAAATGAAGGTGAGTTTTTCAAATATTTACATATATTAAAAGATATGGATTTTTCAAGATATGGAATTTTTGATAAATTAGATAAAAATAATTATAATGATAACTGTTTAATTAATGCTTTAAAATTAGATGGAACACTTAACGATAATGAAATTAATGAGGTACGTCGTTTATGTATTAATGGAATGATTCCAGTAAGTGGATTAAAAAAAATATCATCAATTATTAATATTACTTTTGTAATAAATAATTTTAAAAATTATAATGTAAAAAAAAATAGAATAATAAAAATTGGAACAAGTGAAAGAGTAATTAAATTAGGTTTAATAGATGATCATTATTTTCTTAATGATTATGAAACAAATATAACATCTTACGCCTTAAAAAATTATGAATCTGTAAAAGATATTAAAGATTATAATAAAATAAGAAAAATTAAAAATAATAAATATTATGAAAAAGATGAAAAAAGATTTATTTCAAGTGTTGTATTATTTAAATTATTATTAGAAAATAAAGAAAAATTATTAAAAGAAATTGAATTATGTGATGAAATATTAGCATCTAATTCATATGAAAGATTTGATAAAAACGATAATTTAAATTTTAATGAAAATAATTATAGATTAATTGAATATAAAGATAAAGAAACAGTTAATGAAAAATATGATGATATTTATTATTTTGATTTTGAAACAACAACAGATGGAAAAATACATAAACCTTATCTTGTTTGTTGGAAATCACAAAATGAAAAAGTTAAATCAAGTATGTTTGAAAGTTGTGGTTTAGATTTTTTAAAAGATATTAAAAGAAATAATAAAAATAAAAAAGTTTTATGTTTAGCTCATAATTTAGGTTATGATATTAAATTTTTATTACCTTATTTAACTGTTATTTCAATTGTTAATAAATCTTCTTCTAATATCCCTTTTGTTAGTGCTCTTTTCGGTGGTGTTAAAATTGATTTTAAAGACAGTCTAGCAATGATACCTATGCCTTTAAAAAATTTTAATGAAGTCTTTGATATTGAATTAACTAAAGAAGTAATGCCATATGGTGTTTATAATAATGAGAATATTTATAAAAGATATATAAAAATAAAAGAAGCATTAAAAGTGTTAGATAAAAAAGACCATAAACAATTTTTAAATAATATAGAAAAATGGGGATGTGTTAAAAAAGATGATAATCAATTATTTAATCATTATAAATATTCTTTAAAATATTGTGAAATAGATGTGGAGGTTTTACAGAAAGGATATGAGAAATTTAAAATTTGGTTGTTTGATATTACTAAAATGAATATAAATAATTACATAACTATCGCTTCTATTTCTGATGCATACATTAAAAAAAATGGTTGTTATAATGAATGTTATGAGTTTTCTGGTATGATTCAAAGTTTTATAATGCGTTGTATTTGTGGTGGTCGAACTATGACAAAATTAAATGAAATGTATCATACAGAAGAAAGATTAAATGATTTTGATGCAGTTAGTCTTTATCCTAGTGCTATGGTAAGAATGAAAGGATTTTTAAAAGGAACACCAAAAATTATTAAAGAAAATTCATTATATGAAGATATAAAAAATTATGATGGATATTTTATAAAAATAAATATTACTAAAATAAATAAAAAGAGAAACTTCCCATTAATAAATAGAAAAAATATAGAAGGTGTTAGAATATTTGATAATGATTTAACAGGTATTCATTATGTTGATAAAATAACATTAGAAGATTATATAAAATATCAAAATATAGAATTTGATATTATTAAAGGTTATTATTTTAATGAAGGATTTAATAATAATATTATTAAAACTATTTCTTATTTATTTGAAGAAAGACAAAAAAAGAAAAAAGAAGAAAACCCTATAGAAAACGCTTATAAATTAATGATGAATTCTTCTTATGGTAAAAGTATAATTAAACCTCATACAAATGAAACTGTGGTAAAAAAAGCTGTAGATTTTAAAAGTTATATGGATAATAACTATAATAGAATTAAATATTATGTGCCAATTTATGAAAAAAATGAAATTGTTAAATATGCTTTTAAATGTATTAAACCCATTAACGACCATTTTAATAGTTGTCATATAGGTTGTGAAATATTATCTATGAGTAAAAGAATAATGAATGAAGTAATGAATTTAGCTGAAGATTTAGATATTAATATTTATTACCAAGATACTGATTCTATGCATATTGAAAATGATAAAATTAAATTATTATCTAATGAATTTAAAAATAAATATAATAGAGAATTAATAGGAAAAAATATGGGACAGTTTCATTCTGATTTTAAATTTAAAAGTGATATAGAACCCGTTGCTGTTGAAAGTTATTTTTTAGGTAAAAAATGTTATATTGATAAAGTTGAATTATGTAATAAAGGAGAAATAAGTTATGATTACCATATAAGAATGAAAGGTGTAAGTTCAAGTTGTATTAATTATATGTCAAAAACAAAATATAAAAATAACCCTATGAATATTTACAAGAAATTACATAATGAAGAAACTATAGTATTCAATTTATTAGCTGACCCTAAAAGTTTTTCTTATAAAAGTAATAAAGACTTTACAATAAAATCATTAACAGAATTTAAAAGAAAAATAAAATTTGAAAGAAATAAAAGATAAAAAATTAATTATGTTCTTTCAAACATATCTTTATATTCTTCTTTCTTCTTCATAAAATTATTAAATTTTGTATTAAATTTACTAATACTATATGTTCCTCTTAAAATCTATCCATATTAATGTATATTATATTCTTATATATTAATATTTTATGGTTTAAAAATTATTATTTCATTCTTTGAATTTTATTACGGATTTCCTCGTATTGATATTTATTAATAATCCAGTATATTGATGTTTTGAATGGTACAGAATTTAATAACTTACTAAAATTGCTTTCATCTTTTACTTCAAATAAACAATGATAATCGTGCTTCCCTTTATTTGTTCTCTTTGGATGAGTTTTAATATTACAGGATATCATTCTTAAAGATAATTCTCTTCTTTGTTCTTGTTTTGATTTATCTAAATGATACATATTACCAAAAAACATAATTTGATATCTCTTTAAACAGGCACTTCTAATATTATCACATTCTTTGATAATTAGATAATAATATTTCTTATATTTCTTATATCCTTTCTTTTCACTTAGATATTTAATATAATCTTCGTGGTTTTCAATATCACTAAATCCATTAAATATATCAAATTTCATATTTCCCTTCTCATATTCTAAATATTCTTTTGTATGTTCTTGAATTATCATTTCATCATCTTCGTTTTCTGTTTGTAATTTCTCTCTCATATATTCCATAATATCTGTTGTTTTTCCTTCTTCAAAATAATCACTATCATAATCACTATCACTGTCATAATAACTTTCTGTATCGTTGTTTTGTGGTGGTCCACTTTCATCACTGTTTGTAAGTTTCCATTTGTATTTGTTTTGTTTGTTTGTTTCTTTTACTAATTTTTTTGTTTGAGACATTGTATTATATTTATATATATAGATATTTTTTTATCACCTATTTTTTTTT
>Ga0307935_1001108_pt1 | contig 10280 bp, 8 predicted proteins | sample OrgLakmetageno92_FD_201827 | JGI IMG/M metagenome (GOLD analysis project Ga0307935, IMG submission 201827) | Saline water microbial communities from Organic Lake, Antarctica - #92 | ecosystem: Environmental > Aquatic > Non-marine Saline and Alkaline > Saline | place: Antarctica: Organic Lake...
CACCCATGCGCCATCGCGCAGGTCGGCTGTTTTATAGCGAAGGTGTCCCAGCGTGCCACTGAGTGATCCGGGGGCCATCGCCAACAAAGAAATACTTTTGGCGACAATGTCGCTTCCGCCAAGGAGCAGCATGATGGCGGGAATCACGATGATTCCTCCACCAATACCAAAAAGCCCTGAAGCGATACCCATCAGCACACCCAACCCCACCAGCACGATGGCGGTGGTGAGGGTGATCTCGAGGGAACCTTCGCGGCTGGGAACCTCAAGAAACAGAAAAACGCCGGAGACAATAATGAATACGATGAAGCCCCACTTCAGCGGCACCAGCGGGATTCGGGCAAGAATTCTTGCACCCAGCTGGGCACCGGTGATGCTTCCTGCGGCAACAAAAAGGGCGGGAAGCCATTCGAAGACCCCGCCCACACCGTAGGAAATTGCTCCTACGATTGCTGCGGGCGTAATAGCCATGAGGGAGGTGGCGTTGGCCCTGCGCTGATCCATGTGTGTCCACCACAGCAGCAGGGGAATCATCACGAGCCCTCCGCCCACACCGAACACGCCAGCGAAAAGCCCGCCCACAAGTCCCACTGCTCCCAGTGTTAGGGCCCGTGGGCGTTGTGCTTCATTCACTCGAACAGTCTAAGTGGCTGGTTGTTTGCTTGTGTAGATGAACGGACATGAGTCAGAGTGAGGACGCGGCCACCACTGCGGTCGCCGCGGGAAATGTTGATGGTGGCTGCTGAGAGTTCCATCCAGCTCAGAGACTCGGGATTGACGATGCCCTTGGTTTCTTGGGTAAGAGGCAGGTGGAGGGCTAGGTAGTTTGCTGGGGGGCACTCCTTGATGGTCATTTTTCTGCGGCCACTGCCGCGAAGATGGCGGGAGCGGTGAGCCGCGTAAAGCAGACCAAAATGATGTTGGCGATCGCACCCGCGTAGATAAGTGTCGCCCCTGAGGCTCCAGAGGAGACGGTAAAAGTCTAGGTGGGGCCGTGCAGAGCTATGCACGTTCAGTGTGCGGCCCGTCCGAATCGGTGTCCGTAATCACGATGGTTTGGATGCCCATTCCTGGGACTTCAATTGTCAGGCGTCACCCGCTATCACAGGGCCAGTCGGGACCGATTTTTGGTAGTTTTCCGTGTTGTGCTCTTCGACGAGAACGCGAGCGAGGCGAGCATCTTGACTTTCAAGCGCATCCACCATGCGCTCATGCAGAGCGAGGCGGTACTCGATGTAGTCTTGGAGTGGCTGCTCGCGTGCTGGCTGAACAGCCAGGGTGTGCTGTTCGATGACCTCGAGAAGACCCAAGTAGAAGTTCCGCAAAATTGAATTTGGGCTGATGTTTGCGAGAACAGCGTGTAGGTGCCAGTTCGACCTCATGAATTCGGTGGGGTTTGCATCGATAACTGCCTGGCGCATAGCGACAATCCCCGAACGAAGCTGAACAAGGTGGGTGCTGGTTCGGTATTCAAGCGCGTCATCCATAAGCAAGAAGTCAAGACCATTCCTGACGTGGACAGCCTCGGCCACAGTTTGTTCGTCTTTGTCGAGCTCGAGAAAAAGATTTCCCAGACGAACGATGGCCGACGGCGCCTGACTAAAAATTCCTCCCCCTGGACCGGGTCGCAGAGCGACGATTCCCCTATTTTGAGCGATTTTAAGTGCCTCATTGAAGGTCCCTACCGAGACTTCGCAGAGCCTTCGTAGTTCTTCTTTGGTGCCCAAGCGGGCACTTGGTTTTGAAGACCGAACTATCTCACCGAGGATTTGTGACGCGGCTTCGGCGCGGCTGGAGGATGATGCAAAATATTGAGCGTTGGACTCGGGCGAAAGCCCTCTTTGTGGGCGACTCATCACAGTCATCGTTTCCCTCACTCTTCCAATTTTTGGCCGACCAACCCAATGCCTTATGTCGCACCATTATCGTGATAATCGGAAGCGATTTGCAATTTTCGTTGGGGTGGTCTACAAATAAACATTATCATTATAGTTATTTACAGCCGGTCAAACTAAATGACAAAGGAGTCACATGAGAATCGCCAACCATGATAATCGCGCGGTCCTGCTTACCTCGGACGACAGCGGAATTGACATATACGATGCAAGTGATGGCACATTTGGTCCTGACATCGCGGGCGTCTACGGTCGATGGTCAGATTTCTCGGTCTGGGCGCAGACGGCCTTGAGCGAAAAAGTCGTTGTCATTGATCGCAAAAAGCTGGGAGCTCCTTCGCCTGAACCGGAGCAGATATTTGCGATTGGGTTGAACTATCAGGCTCATCAGAAAGAAGCAGGCTACAAGGTCTCGACCGAGCTTCCGCCCGTTTTTACCAAGTGGCGGTCTTCTCTCTCCGGACCTGACACGGAAGTAGTGATACCAGATCGAGGGAAAGTCGACTGGGAATGTGAGCTTGTGGTGGTTATCGGGCAGGGCGGAAGAAATATTGCTTCAGAAAATGCTTGGAACCACGTTGCAGGTTTGACCATCGGGCAAGACTTCTCTGAGAGGATCCGCCAGCAATTTGGGCAGGCTCCCCAGTACAGCCTCGGAAAGTCCTTTGCCGGGTTTGCACCCACAGGGCCGTGGATCGTGTCCCCTGATGAGTTTGCAGACCCCAATTCAATTCCGTTGGGGTCGGACATTGACGGTCAAGCCCAGCAAAGCGGCACAACGGCCGACATGATCTGTCCGGTCCCGCAGCTGCTGGAATTTTTGTCGAAAATCGTGGAATTTCGACCCGGCGATCTCATCTTTACCGGCACCCCCTCGGGAGTGGGTATCGGCCAAAATCCCAAGAGGTTTCTGCAACCAGGAGAAAGCTTGCGATCCTGGATCGATGGCATCGGGGAAATCCGCTCGACTTTCCGCTCCGGAAGGCCTGAAGAGAGCGGGGTACCTGTCGACAGCTAACAATTAATTGTTTGTCCCATCCGTTGCGCCTAAAAAATAATCGTCAACAACAAAGGAGTTGGAACATTGAGAAAGAAAAGTTTACTTGCAGCCTTCGCGGTGGGCGCGTTTGCTCTCGCAGGTTGCGCCACCGAGGCTGAGACCACTGCCGGAGGAAGCACAGACGAGTCCACTAGCGCTACTGAAGTTGCCCCAGAGGATCTCTTTGAGCTCACACTTGCGCACGCAAACCCGAGTTGCATCATCTTCTTTCCCGCCTACGTCGCCGATACCCAGGGCTTCTTTGCGGATGAAGGACTCGCCGTAAACATCGAGGGTCTCAACGGGTCCGGCGCAGTACTTCAGGCAATGGCGGCCGGGCAAGCTGATCTTGGCTCTCCTGGTGCCGCACCCACGATGCTCGCTCAAGCAGCGGGTCAGGATATTAAGTACATTGCTAACACTGCTCCGGGTGGATTGTTCCAGTTGGTGGTTCCTGAGTCCAGTGGCATCACGGATGCTTCCGGTCTTGATGGCGCAACAATTGGAATTGCGACCGCAGACGGTAACGAAAGAAATATCGCTGCAGCAATTCTTGCGGCAGCAGGAGTGACCGATTTTGACACTTTGGTTGTCGGTGAAGGTGCAACTGCTCTTGCAGGGTTTGAACGGGGCGACATCGATGCCTATGCAGCATCATTGGACACCGTTGCCTACATTGAGAACGCTGGTGTTCCTTTGACAAATGTGACGGGCACCGCAACCGCCTATCTGTTCGGAAATGGGTTGGCGGCAAATGCTGACTTCATTGCTGACAACCCGGAGGTTGTTGCTGCCTTCATTCGAGCGTATGAGCGGGCGGTTGAAGCCTCGCTTGCTGACTTTGAAGTCGTCATTCAGGGTTGCGAAGCCTATTCGCCTCAGGAAGCTGAAGATCGTGGCCTCTCGGAAGCCCTTTTCAACGCGATGAAGGACTCGCTCATCTCGCCCGATGGTGACGTGTTCGGGTTCAACAACGCGGCGTACTGGGAGCTGGTCAAGCGAGACCTGATAGAGGCTGGAGAAGCGGTCGAAGGTATTGACGTCAACAACGTCTTCACCAACGACTACCTCCCGTCAAGCTAGTGAGGACCAGTACCCGGTAGGGATAAAGAATCGGTGGGGGTTGAGAGCGTGAGTTTTCATCCCCCACTTCCGGCTTTCCCTGGTTTACCCCGACCCCACGCACTTCCGCGGAGCAGAGAGGCCCAACGGTGAATGCACCACGATCTACGACACGCAACACCACCCGATATCGCATTGACAATGTGAGCCACACTTTTCCTGGAACAGATGTTCAAGCTCTTACTGATGTGAGCATCGACATTGAGCCGGGATCCTTCATCTCGCTAATTGGGCCTAGCGGTTGCGGAAAATCAACATTACTTAACGCCCTCGCCGGACTTCTGGAACCCTCGCACGGTCAGATTCTCATCAATGGAGCCTCTGTTGACGGTCCGCCTGATGGGGTCGGGATCATGTTTCAAAAGGCCACGCTTCTTCCCTGGAGAACGACAATCGAAAACATATTGCTTCCCATTGAGATACGAGATGGCGCCAAAGCTGCCAGGCAGCACACAGCGGAAGCGGAAGCCATCATCTCAACAGTCGGCCTGTCTGGTTTTGAGAATGCCTACCCTGGCGAACTCTCCGGCGGGATGGCTCAGCGCGCTGCGATTTGTCGAATGTTGATTACCGAACCTGATGTGCTTCTTTTAGACGAACCCTTTGGAGCGCTGGACGAGCTTACAAGGGAGCGGATGGACCTGGAGCTTCAGAGTATCGCTATTTCCAGGAATGCCACCGTCGTGCTGGTGACGCACTCTATTCCCGAGGCGGTGTTTCTCTCTGACACCGTCTACGCGATGTCAGCTAGGCCTGGTCGAATTTCGGAAGTTATCACAATTGACCTGCCTCGTCCGCGGGATATGGAGTCTCTCAACCACCCTGATTTTGGAAAATTTGTCGGGCGAGTGAGAACCGCTCTCAACGAAGGGCACGGTGTGAACGATGACTGACACCGGCCTCGTAACTCTGAAGACAAGCAAAACCAGCTCCAACCCTGTGGTGCGAACACTCATGTCAATCAGTCGGTGGTTTAACGGATTGCCGCAGGTAATTGCCGTGAGCACGGTGATTCTCACTGTGCTTCTCGGCTGGGAACTCATCGTGAGACTCAGCGGCATTCCCTCCATAATCCTCCCTTCACCTTCTATGGTGGGAGCGCAATTGCTGATCGTTTTTGCGCAGCTGGCACCGGGAGAGTTTTTGGCTCAAGAATTGTGGATCACAATTCAAGAAATTTTGATCGGCTTCGGGATCGCCTGCGTCGTAGGCCTCGTTGTCGGTCTGTGGATAGGCCAAACCCAGTTCGGTAAGAAAGCCGTGATGCCTCTGTTTGTGGCGCTAGAAGCCACTCCTAAAATCGCCTTCGCCCCGGTGTTTATCGCCTGGTTCGGTTTCGGAATAACGTCTAAGTATTTGTTAGCGGCCTTCATGTCTGTGTTCCCGGTGATTATTGGAGTGTCTGCTGGTTTGCAGGCGACCTCGGTGGACGAACTGAAACTGTTTAAATCGATGAGGGCAAAACCGTGGGATATTTTCTGGAAACTCAAAATGCGCCGAGCCTTACCCTTTATATTCGCGGGATTGAAAATTGCAATCGTCGCAGCTCTGACTGGGGCTGTTGCCGCGGAGTTTATCGGCGGGGGTATTGGTTTCGGGGAGCAGATACGGCTCGCCGCAAATCGCCTCGCACTCGACCGTGTGTTCGCACTGATTTTTATACTGAGCCTTCTGGGGATTTTTCTGTTCTCCACCGTGGCATGGATCCAAAATAAAGTCACGTTCTGGGATAACCCCAACATGAGAAGCTCAAATAAGCGCAAGATGAAATCGCTCTCTGTCGGACGATGATAAGGGCGGGGAATGTTCGAAGTCGAGGCGCGGAGGGCGGGTTGAGATTGTTTGACACATCTACGAGAGAGTTACTCCAACGGTTGGGTTCTGCGACCCTGCACGAAGCGCAGGGTCGCTATGGAGCTCTCCCTCCTGGAATTCGTCCGGTGGCCGGGCCACCGTTTCTTGTAGGAAGCGCGTTCACCGTGAGAGCCCGCCCCGGGGACAATCTGGCGCTTCACCACGCCTTGGCCCTGGCTAACCCCGGGGACGTTCTGGTCATCGATTGTGGGGGTTTTGAGCATGCTGGGGTGTGGGGCGAGGTGATGACCGTGTCTGCGATTGTCCGAAAACTCGGCGGGCTTGTAGTCGATGGAGCTGTGAGAGATATCGCTCAAATAAATACTTTGGGCTTTCCTGTTTTTTCCCGAGGGATTTCGATGGTGGGAACATCTAAGGGTGACTCGGGAATTCTTCAAGAAACACTCCATTGGGATGGCGCAAGCATCGAGCCGGGTGATCTTGTTGTTGGCGACTTGGATGGGATTGTCGTAATCAAGCAGGGTGAGGTCGAGACCGTCATTAGTGCCGCGCTGGAACGAGAAAAGAACGAGCAGAAAATGATGCAACAACTTGCCAATGGTGCGACAACCATTGAGGTGATGAACCTTCCTAGGCCGTAAAGGGAGGGACAGGATACGAACTTCCAAGAGCGCGGCGCTCGCCCCCGGGAATCAGCGCACAAATATTTTGGCGGTAGCTACGCGGGGGTTCGTCGTTGGGTGCACGAAAGGTTTGCGTTGCCACAAGACTTCCTCCGCGCGGCGCGGGGGGAAAGTATCCACTAGTGGGTTCGTCTAAGACCCTGGACTTCCCGCCGGAGACCGGACAGATTCGTAACGACCTCTGGCAGGTGGCGGCAGCGCCTCCGGACCAAGCCGATCACTCTGAGGGAAAGTACTGTGTTGGCGTTGAGGAAAAATACCGGCTGTGGCGGTCGCAGCTGACTGGGAACGCGGGATTGCGACGAAACATGTGTCGGCCATGACTATGGAAACCCTGGATGGCAAGCCAAGAGAAGTGGCGGAGGAGGCAAGAGGTAGGGGTCGCCACAGCCTAGGAGCCCTACACCTGGCTAGAATTGGGGTGTGATGGAGCGGTTTGATGCAGTCTTAGTCGGTGGCGGAATTATGAGTGCCACCCTTGGCACTCTCCTTCATCAGTTGGAACCGGACTGGAAAATAGCGATTGTCGAGAAGTTGCCAGGCATTGGCCAGGAAAGCTCGAACGCCTGGAATAACGCAGGAACCGGCCATTCGGCTCTGTGTGAACTGAACTACACACCCGAGCGCCCCGATGGCTCCATCGCCATCGAGAGTGCCGTGAAAGTCAACGAGCAGTTCCAGGTGTCTCGTCAGTGGTGGACGTGGTTGATCAACCAGAAAATTGTCCCGGAGCCCTCCTCGTTTATTCACCCCTCCCCCCACATGAGTTTTGTGTGGGGAGAGAAAAATGTGGCCTATCTTCGCAAGCGCTTTGATGCTCTCAAAGACCACCCGCTGTTTCTTGGAATGGAATACAGCGAAGACCCTATGACCATTGCTGGCTGGGCGCCCCTGCTTATTGATGGCAGGCTCAAAGGGGAACCGCTCGCAGCGACCCGCTTTGCTTCGGGAAGCGATGTGGATTTTGGGGCACTGTCGCGATCACTGGTTGATCACCTGGTTTCGGGGGGCGCTCGGGTCTTTAGCGAATCACGGGTGAGCGCGCTGGTGAAGAAAAAAGGCGTGTGGGAGGTGTCGCTTCGATCAGAAATCGGCCACACCCCCGCCACTCTGGAAACACCTTTCGTGTTTGTGGGTGCTGGGGGAATGTCGTTGAACCTGTTGCAAAAATCCAAAATAAAAGAAATACGCGGCTTTGGTGGCTTCCCTGTCAGCGGGGTGTGGTTGCGCTGCGATAATCCCGAAGTGACCGAGCAACACCACGCCAAGGTCTATGGGAAGGCCAGTGTGGGGGCCCCACCGATGTCTGTTCCCCACTTTGATACACGGGTGGTCGAGGGGAACACAAGTTTGCTTTTTGGCCCCTATGCGGGTTTCACCCCAAAATTCTTGAAGCAGGGCTCCTGGTTAGACCTGTTTGCGTCGCTGCGCTGGCACAATATTCCGGCAATGCTGGCCGTGGCGGTGCAAAACTTTTCTCTCGTTCGCTATCTGCTGGGCGAAGTGTTCGCCTCCCGGTCTCAAAAACTTCAGGCGCTGTGGGATTTTTATCCGACAGCCAATCCTGATGATTGGTATGAACAAACGGCAGGCCAGCGGGTTCAAGTGATCAGGCCGGACGCAAAAAAAGTGGGGGTCTTGCAGTTTGGAACCGAAGTGGTCACCAGCGCCGATGGTTCCATGGCGGGTCTGCTCGGCGCATCCCCCGGTGCCTCCACCGCAGTTCCCATCATGATTGATGTGTTGGAGCGGTGTTTCCCCGAGCGTGTGGCGGGCTGGAGGGCACCATTGAAAAAAATGGTGCCAAGCTATGGCACGGCACTGTCTGACGACCCTGACAAAGCGTCCAAATCCCAAGCGCGCACGGCGAAAGCGCTCCAGATTTAGGCAGAAAACTTAGTGTTTGATGGCGCCCTGCGAGGGTCCCACCAGGTAGGTGGCGGGGGCAGAAAAGCCATGCTCCGAGAAAGCACCATCGAGGCTCACCTGCAGCATCGACAGAGAGTCTTCGTCAATGAGGGCATAAATAGCTCCCGAACTTCCCAGCCCAACCATGCGTGCGCCATAGGCGCCGTGGGCGAGAGACGTTTCAATAGCGAGGTCAATCTCTGGCCCTGATGCGTCATAGTCATCGCGCAGGGATGCTTGGGACGCCGCAATAATGTCCCCGATAGCCTGGGGGCCCTCCTGGCGCAAAATTCGTGCCGCATCGAGCACCCGCTGGTTCTCATTCACCACGTGCTGGGCCCTCCGATAGAGGGGAGGGGAGAGAGCGTCCCGGCGTTTGGGCAGCGTGGTCGGTGACAGATCCCGCATTGAGGTGATCCCTAGAGAATCCACCACCTCTTCCTGCTCCCCAAACCTTTCGGCTGCAAGATCGATTGCCCGCTCCACACCGGTGTCAATCACTAAGAGGGCAAGGCGGTTTTCGCGCAGCGCGAAAGCGACCGGGTCGCTATCGAGTGAGCGGCTGTCAAACAAGATTGCCCTGTTGTCTTCGCCCAGCAGGGAAGGAATGTGGTCACACAACCCCGTGGTGTGACCAACGACGGAGGCTTCCGCTTTTTGGCTGACCTTGGCGAGGCTCACCGAGTCAAGAGTGAGCTGCCACGCATCGTTGAGGCATACTGCCACCGCTGTTTCAAGCGCTGCGGAAGACCCCAGCCCCACGCCCACAGGAACATCAGAGTCAATAAACAGATCAAGCCCTGGAACGGCCGACAGGTCAGCACCAAACTGACCCAGTGCCCACGCGACCCCCAGAGGGTATGCGGCCCACCCGTGAACCTGGTCGGGTTCTAAATCATCCAGAGAAATCTCGGCGATCTCATCAGCTTCGGTGCTTGCCACCCGCAGCTTGCGATCTTTGCGAACCCCCGCAGCGACCACGGTGCGCCGATCAATGGCGATAGCCAGCACGTAACCATTGGAGTAATCCGAGTCATCCCCTAAAAGCCTCAGTTTTCCGGGTGCCGACCACAAACCATGAGGGTCATATCCAAAAATGGATACAAAACCTGCGGTGGTGTCATCTCGGATGTCGCTCATGGGCGTAGCTCACTGGATTCTTTGAGTAGAGAAGGGAGAGAAGGAACTCTTTATTGTGGCCTACTTGGTGTGACTAATCTCACGAGGGTTCCCATGTTCACTCACTGCCCAGTATTTATTGGGAGTATGGGGGAGTGGCCAGAGTAATACGAGAAACCCTTCCCCGCTATACAACACCGGAGCCTGTTCGCGGGTGGCGGTGGTTTCTGGGTACCGTCGTCATACTTGTGCTCTGGCTCGTGGGTGGCACACTTCTTGGCCTGGTCTTTCTCCCCTTCACCGGTGTGAACCCGGCCGTGCTCGTCGAGGGTGGCGACATTCTCGCAGCCATGCCTGCATGGGGCTTCCTGTTTTTCGCCCTCATTACGTTCTTGCCCCTTTTTGGCGGAACCCTACTGGCCTATCGCTTCATTTTGGGCATCAAGCTTCGCTACCTGTTCTCCACGGTCTCGCCGTTTCGGTGGTGGCGGGTGGCACTGGGCTTTTGGGTGTGGATTGCGCTGGTCGGTGGGCCCGTGGTGGCCGGCATCATTCTGGAACCCGATTCCTATCGCTTCGCCCCCACCTGGGAAACCTTTATTCCTTTTCTGATTGTGGGGCTTGTGCTCTTGCCGATACAGACCACCGCAGAGGAACTTTTTTTCCGCGGGTGGATTATCCAGTGGGCGGCTAAACGCT